>JAABUK010001967.1_pt1 | contig 37838 bp, 27 predicted proteins | sample 5559141 | NCBI WGS metagenome assembly JAABUK01 (sample SAMN10711869, study PRJNA513367) | rock metagenome | isolation source: Antarctica rocks | place: Antarctica: Victoria Land, Pudding Butte nord | collected 2016-01-03 | reverse complement strand
AGATATATATATTTAAAAAGATATCTTAAAGAATTAAATTAAAATTATAATTAAAAATATATTATATAGAAGACTGTTTAGATTGAAATTAGAGATAAATTCATTATTATTAAGATAATAATGTTTGAGAAGCAGTTAACTCGTATAAGATTAATACTTCCGCTTATCTCAAAGAAATATAAAGCGCAAGTATAACGCAAATTAAAGAATCTAAAGAATTAGAGATAATAAGAATGATTTATAATAAAGAGTATCACATCTCTTACAAGTTATACGCACACTTTTCGTGTGATAATCTCAATTATTACTTTACAAAGAAAGAACATACTCATTTTCGAAATTATTAATCTGAGAAATTAAAAAATAAGAAGATTCTTTGCGTCTGAGACTTAATAAAGAATCTGATCTTAAATCTTAAAAACTAGCAGTAATTAATATTAATTATATATAATATATAATTTTATAAGAAAACATTAAATAATAAAAAGTCAAGATCATAATAAATTCTGAAACTATTAAAAACTACACTTTTTCAGTATATATAACTCGCTCACATCTGTTAATTTAAGAGAAGAATAAATTCTACCGCTTAATATTAATAAACGGAAGCTCTATAAAGTAAAATTAAGAGTGAGTTAAGATAGAGACTCATCCGCTCAATCTAATCATATAATAACACACCGAAAAAGTAGTATTGAATATTGTGAAAATCAAATATAACATTATTCTAGGAATTTCATAATTAGAAATTTATAATTCGGAAGTAAGTTGAAAATAACGGACTATCAATTTTCTTAATTACGTCTGCAAAATAATCACAGTGATAATATTATTTATTAAGATAGTATAAGTAAAATCTAATAACAGATACTTAATAAAGATAATAAAGAAATCTTCTAAGTATTCATCTAAATATAACAAATTTAAACATTTATTTATTAAGAATAAAAGCGCATCTGCGTTATCTAAATATTAATCTTAAAATCACGAAATTCTGTTAAAATTTAGTAAGAAACTTATATATAGATCTATCTATTTTCTTTCTAAGAAAGAATTTAAGATTCTATAAGAATATTTTAATAAGAATCAAAAAAAAGAGTTTATCTAACTCTCAATTTTATCTATAAAATACTTAGTTCTATTTATTTCAAAGTTAAATAAAGAAATGTGTTTATATATTAACTATCGATAATTAAATAATATAATCATAAAAAATCATTACACATTATCTCTTATCTCTAAATTACACGATCATATTTATAAAGCTAAGTGATTTATAATATTTAATTTACGGGGAGCATATAATCTAATAAGAATGAAAAAAGAAAAGAAATGAAAAATAGTATTTCGAACTTATTACAATCATTATAAGTATCTGATTATATTATTTAAATTAATAAACGTCTCAATCTTCTTTTAATCTCTGATAAATAATGTTCTTAAGAAATATTTAGATCAATTCTATATCATCTATCTTAACAACATTCTTATATACTCTGAAATTAAAGAATAATATATTAAATATGTTCAGAAGATGCTTCGCGCTCTTCAGACAAAAAATCTACTAATGAAGATCAAGAAATATGAGTTTTACAAGTAAAGTATTAAGTTTCTTAGATTTATCTTAATAGTTATGAGAATTTAGATGAATAAATTCAAAATCATAATTATACTTAAATAATCGCAATTTACATTAATAAAGAAATTACAATCATTTCTCGAATTCGTTAATTTCTATCAAAGATTCATTATAAATTACTTAAAAATAATCGTTCTATTAACATAAATAATTAAAAAGAAAGTATTTTTTTTTAAAGAACAGAAGTAGAGTCTTTATTTCAGAAGCTGAAATAGAAATTTATAACAGCTTTTATTCTCGCAATATTTAATTCTAAGAGATAGATTATGCTTAAGATGAATATATTAGACTATATTATTGATATATGCATAAGTTAATTTGATAACGAAGAACAATTGAGATTCGTTATCTTTTATTCTAAAAAAATGATTTCTACAAAACTTAATTACAAGATTTATAATAAGAAACTTTTAATTATAGTTATCACGTTTAATAAATAACGAGTATATTTAAAAGGATTTAAGTACTTTATAAAAGTTTACACAGATTATAAAAATCTATTATACTTCATTACTATTAAGATATTAAATAAATATTAAATATACTAATCTGAGCTGTTATTAATATATAACTTTAAAATATTCTATTGAAAAGAAAATAATAATATCAAAGCTGATGCTTTAAATTATTAAGCAGATTATGCTCGAGATATTAAACTCGCTTTACAATCAGTTCTATGTAAGAACTCAGACGGATTCATAATATATAATCACGCTATAATTACTTTAATATTTCGAATCTCTAATTAAGATTAGAAACGCCGAATTATTAAATTATATTTAAAGAATTGTTTATCTTATGAAATTTAAAAGAATCTCGAAAAATACTCAGCTTTTTAATAATAGAATAGCGGGCTGATTCTATATAAGAGACTGATGTATATTACGAATTAAGTTAAAGAGACGATTCTTCGATAATATTATAAGAAGACTTCTCATAAGTATTAAGAAATAGAAAAAACTCTGAAATATATTTTCAGATTCTATTATTTTTCTGGAATGAATAAAGCAGTTCGGTAGTGAATTGTTAATTATGATATCTATTAAAAAACAAAGCACTTCTGATATAAATTATACGGAAAGATATAATTATCAAAGATATTAAAGAGAGTCTAAAAATTTATAATATTGAATTTTATTATTAAATTATTCTTATTTAAAGATTTAATGATAAATATCAGCTATAATAATATTTTGATTATTACTAACAGACTAACAAAATATATATACTTTATCAACTATTTAAAAGCATTTAATGCGGAGAATCTAATCTACACATTTTTGCGAATAATATTCATAAATCATGATATATTAGCAGAAATTCTCTCTAATTAAGATAAACTATTCACTTCTAAATTTTAGAAATTATTAATGAATTAACTTAAGATTAAGTATAGACTATTAATCGTCTATTATTCACAGACAGATAAATAAATTAAAAGAATTAATCAAATACTGAAACAATATCTATAATATTATATAAACTATTGTCAGAATAATTAAGTAGTACTTTTATTGTTAACGTAGTTCGCGTATAATAGTGTATCAACAGCGATCGAAATGTCATTATTTTACGCGAATTACGAATATAAATTCATTCCGTATAAATAATTAAGAGAAGTGAAACAACTTGCACAAAAATCAGTTATTAATATATAATTATTAATCAGTTTATATTAAGAATTGATAAAAGATCTTAAGTTTATTAATTAAAGATTTAAGATCTATTATAACTTTAAGAGAATTAGCGAATTAAATTTTAAAGAGAAGAACTTAATATATCTACTTCACTGAAATATTAAAATTAAAAGATCTAGTATAAAATTAAATTATATAAAACTCGATCTTTACTTAATTTAAAGAGTCTTAAACAAATCAATTTACAGACTTAAACTCTTAAATATTATAAAGATTCACTTTATATTTAACATTTCTCTTCTGGAATCTATATTAAAGAATATTAAATAGACTTCAGTTTATCTAAGTAATTAAAATTAGAAGTATGAGATAAAACAAGTGCTAAATAATTAAGAGATTAAAGATAAAACTTATTATCTAATAAAATAGTTAGAATATAATATATTAGAAAATATATAAGAATTAGAAATGAATCTCAATCTTATAATCCTTAAAAATTATTATTATCGGAACTCTTAACATAAGAAAAACTAAAGAGAATAATTAGCTGCGTCTCATCAGAAATAATGTTTAATTCCGCACTGACTAATCACTCTCTCTCTTTTGAATATCTCTCTTTCTAATTAAGCTCGTTTAAAGACTTGATCTTTTAAGATATTATAATCTCTCGCGTCTTTTTCAGAGACTTAATTCATCTTTAAAGACTTATAATCTTCGCAGTCTTCTTTAAAGATCTTTTATAAAAAGTATGAAAAGTTAATTATAATTTCTTCTTCTTTTAATCTAGCTTATTAAAATTATTATTAGAAAAGTTTCTATTATAATAATAATCGCGATAAATATATTTAAAGCATTTAGAGAATTATATAGAAAAGATGCACAGAATATCTGCGAAAGTATAATTAAAGCAGAATATCTTAGTAAAAGAATTCAGCTTTAATACTCTCTTTATTAAAGTCTGATAATAATAGAAAGAAGACTTACTTATTTGATAAATGAGTATAATAAGAAGAAAGAATAATGAAGAACTTCTCTCACAGAAGTTCTTAATTCTAACTCTTAGTCTTTGAGATAAAGATTAGCTAAGAGAGAAATAATATTACAAAATCTTCCGAAATAGGAAGATTAATCAGATCACGTGATTTAAGACTTGACATTAAGTCAGTGCTCATTCAGGCTCACGAGTGAGTAGTTATAAGCAATTCGTTAGTGCTCACTCAGACTCACGAGTGAGCAGTTATAAGTCACGATTTCTCTTAAATATATAAATAACGCTATATTTCATAATTTTATAGTTCTGTTCTTCTTTCGTAATCAACTTATATTATTAATTATACTCTACTCTTAACTCTTTTATATAAGAACAGTGATTTCTATTCACAATCTTCTAATATCTGAATCTTGTTATAGCTAGTCTTAATAGTTTTTAACAAGATCTAATCTTTTACTTTAAGAAAAGAATGAAGACTAATAATATAAAATACTAATTCTTAATTAATATTAATGATCATTAAATTAAGTAATTAAAAGATAAGTTTATTAGATTATAATAATAATTATAATAATATAGATATTAATAGTTTTCTAGTAAATTATTATAAATCTTATCTATTTTTTAATAAGAAAATTCGAGATCTCTTATACTATATATAAGTTATGCAGGATAAGAAATAGATTAATCTTTCTAGATCTGCTAAATAGTAATCTGATAGTAGAATCTATTATATTAAGCATGAATTTGAAGTTCATTCAAATTAGAAAGCTAATCATTAAAAGATCCTGAAAATACTAGCTATTAAAAAGACTTTATAAGAATAGATGAAGACTTATATTTATAAGAAGAATCTAAATAATCTTATTTAGAATCATCTATTTTAGATAAGTCTCTAAGTAGAAATCAGGTTTTTTAGTAAACTAAAGCTTACTAAAACGATTCAGTATTAATTAGTATAATTAATATAATTGAAATTATATAATACTAATAATCACCCCCTTTTATTATTATAATAATAAAATTATAGAATTTTTAGATATATTTTAATTTATTATTATAATTATAATAAAACTAATATTAGTACTAAATTTACTATATTTTAAGTATTATTATTTATAATTATTTAAGTATTTAATAAGTAGTCTTTCTAAATCTCTTATAGAACTTTAAGCTAATTATTATAATTATTAATATAACTTATATTATAAGATCTATCTTCAAGTACTTCTTAAGAATTTCATATTAGTAAAACTAATACTAGATCTTTATTTATTTCTTATATTTTTTTTTAAACTCGTAATTTAAAATATTATAAGAATAAGTATATTCTCTTTACCAAAGCTTACTTAATAGAATAGAATTAGTAATAAGTTACTACATTCTAATAGAAAGAATATTCTAAGTTACAGATTCAATTTAATATTACTAAATTAAAGACTTCTATTTAGAAGCATCTATAATTATATATATTACTTAGTAATGAATTACTAGTAATTTAATATAAGAGATGTGAAGTAATTTTAGTATATTCTTATATTAAGAATATTAGAACTTCTATTCTTACTTAATATCTTCAGACTAAAGAATATAAAAAATAAGTTAAGAGATTAGATAAGTAAAATATTAATATATTTCTTTAAAGAAAAGAGATATTTTCTTTATAATTATAATAATTATTAGAATAAAGCTTACTATTTTTAGAAATCAAAAAAGATAATATTAGCTAATATTTAAGAATTTAATTAAGCATTATTTGATTAATAAACTATTAGAATGATTATAGCTTTATAACTATTATTTTATTTAGTAAAATATATTAAACTTAAGAAATAAATTCGCATAATCTCTTACGCAACTATTCTATCTAAAATACTTACTTCTTATTAATTTCGAAACTCTTTAAAATAATAGATTAAGAAAGCTCGTAAATTAATTCTTAGCTGAATTCTATTAGACGCGATAATATTAATAGCACTTAATTACTAATAAAGTTTAAATAAGCTTATCTCTATAATTATTATTAAATAAGATTATATAATTAGAATAATAATTAGTACTACAACTAATATTATAATAGATATTTTATTAATATTAACTAAAAATATATTAAAGTTCTTCTTAGTTTTAAATATCTTTAGAATAAGTATAATAAAGTTAATTTAGCTTAAATATTACTTAATACTCTTAAGTAATATAATATTACTAAAGAGCGAGTTCTAATAATAATAAATAATAATATAGCTAATAATAATAAGCTTATAAAGTATCTTATTAATACTTTAAATATTTTAAGAGAAGAACTTAATACTTTATCACGAGTATCTTATCTTTTATATGTTATTCAACTAACTTTAAAGAATATTATCATATATATTAAAATCAAATCACAAAATAATAAAATTATTATAGAATGAAATAATAATTCTACTTAATATAAGAGATATTCTGATACTTATAAGCAGAATAATATACTATAAACTTTAAAAAAGATACTTATTATCTTAATTATTAAATTATACTAATTTTTATTCTAATCTTATTTATAGATTTGAGATCTTACTATTTATATTAATATAAGTACATAATAACGTAAGAGATTTATAGATACTCAGAATAATTATTAATAATCTCTCAATTTAATATAAAATATTATTATAAGATGGAATTTAATATATTAAATATTTATATAAGTTCGAAATCTTAGAGATCTAATTAAGATCTTTATTTTAAATAAATAAAGAATGAAAGATCTTACTTCTAAGAAATAAAAATATATTAACTATCTAATTAAATTATTATATTCTTTTTATCTATTTACTAATATTATAGAAAGTATAGATAATAAACTAATAATTTAGAAAGTCTTTTAGATTTATAAGAAACTGTTTAATCATCTTAATAAATAAATATCTAAGTTACAGCGAAAATAACTACTTTAGAAGATTATATTATAAATAATATTAGATAATAGAAAGTCAAAGCTTTAATAATATTATAGTAATACTAAAGATAATCTTAGAAATATTTATAAAATAGCTATTATTTTAGCTTCTGAGTATAAACTTAATATATTTAATAATAATAACTAGTAATATAATAACGCAGGTAACTAAATAAGTATAATTCTTAGAATAAGTATTAATACAATTATTAATAACTTTCTTTAGCATAAGATTTATTATCAGATCTTAAGAAATATTTTCTAGAAATACTTACGTATATTAAATTCTCATCAGTCTATATTAATAGATCTTTCTTCTTTATAATTATTCTTCAGCTCTTTTATAATAGTTCCTGTAATATTCTTTACTTTACTATCTTATTAATAAAGCTTAATTTCTTTTTAAAAATAAAAAGCGTTAGATTTAGAAATCTTATTAGAAAAGAAATGTAGAGTAGCTTCTTCTTTAGAAGAGAAAGAAATATTATAATATCTAATAAATTTATATAGTAAGTATTAGTATAATAATTAATATAATAATTAATTAATAATCTTTATAATCTTTAATCTTAATTTATAAGATATTCTTAAATATTAGAAACGAGCTAAATAAACATAACCTGTTCTAGTATTAATCGCGTGAGACTACTTAGTAATTTTAGCTACTAGTATTAGAGTTAATTAACTTTTTAATCAGACTCGTGATATCTACTTATATTAATAATATAATCTTTAATCTAGCACTATTTAAGTATTAATCATGCTAATATATAGTAATTATTTTAATATGCGTGAGAAATTTTAATACATTTAAGTAATATCTAAGCTAGAAGAAGAGGAAAAGAAGAAGGAAATAAAAAATAATAAGATAAATTCTAATTTAACAGACTTTATTAGTAAGAATAATGAGATTAAAGATGAGCAGAAGTTTAATAAGAGTTAATAATTATTATTACAGTCTACTAGTTCTTTATATATAAGATTAAGAGAAATTACTAGTACTAGAAACTTTAGATTAATATATATAATAGATAGAAGAAAGTAGTTAATATTTATTATAATCTAGAAAATATAGAATTAGAATAATAATTAGAATAAATAGATTTTAAAGAGGTTAATTATAAATAGAATAATACCAAGATATATCCGAACTCTTAATATTTATTCGGGCTCTTAGCGGCCTATTTTCTCTTAGCGGGCTCTTAATCAGTCCGGTCTGATCCGGTCTGATTCCAGTCTATTTAAGATCGGACTGACCGGTCTTTAATCCCTCCATATTTAGAACCGGACCGGATTAAGAATCAGACCGGACCGGATCACCCGGGTTGGAACCGAATCATTACGCAGCCTAATAAAGACATTTAATAAGATCTCATACGTATGACTAACTCATAATCTGAGAAAAAGAAAAATCTCAGAATTACTTATATAATAAGTAACAGATTTTCTCTCTAACTATTATACAGAAATAAAAATTAACAAGTTTATATTACTAAAAGCGCTAATTATAGTAGAAATCTTATAAGACTTACTAATATTCTCAATTCTATATCTCTTCTATAATACTGATTTATTAGAAAAGTGTGATAATATTAGATTTTATATAAGCATAATAGGATTTATAAATAATGTTAATATCTTAATATATAGTAAAAGTACGGAGAGAAACTATTAAGTACTCACTAAAATCTATAAGAAATGCACGGACTAAATAAGAAAATATGACTTGAAATTCTGCCTGAATAAGTACGAACTAATTTATTTTAGTTATATGAAGAGAAATTTTAATATAAAGACGGGATTAAAGCTTAAGAAATAAGAAATTAATCTAAAAAATAACATATAAATTCTTAGTATTTAATTAAATATCACGCTCAGATAATAATCTCATCTCTAAATAATTAAAGCAAAATTAGTTCATCTAATTAATACTCTTTATATAATTATAGAATTTATCTGGGACGCCTCTTTAAAAACAGGAAAATAAGTATATTAAATAATTATATATTTAGTTATCATATATAAAGTAAGTATCTAGTACGTATTAAAAGAAATTAAAGAATATTATAAAGAAGTAAGTAGAAAATTATAAACTCTTTAAGATAAGTATCTCTATATAATTATAGAAGTATATAAAATAATCTTAACGAAGATCTTAGAAATAGAGATATATATTTAATCTCTAAATTTTTATATAGAAAATTTAATAGCTAAGATCATAATTAGAATTCAAGTATTTAAAGTTATTAAAGAAATTAATAATATATATACTAGAATTATAAGATAAACTGTAGATAGAAGAGATTATATAATAATAACCCGCGTAATATTAAGAGATTGTATAACTAAGTGACTCACTTAATTCAATCTAAAAAATCAGAATATGATAAGATTAGATAATGAGACTTTTCTACCAGATCTATTATAAGAGAAACTAAAGAAGTATACGAAGTCTTAAAAGCTAAGAAAAATATATAAAGAAATCCGCTCAGCCTATAAATAAAAATAGAAAAAGAGATAAAAGAATAATTAAAAGAGAAAGTATTTAAGAATAATTCTTTCAGAATTAAATAAAAATTTAATAATATTATATTAAGAACTTAAGAAATATAAGAGTATACTTCTCACATAATTTTATATAAGTAAAATTAGCTTTAATCAGTTCTTATATAAAAGAAAGATACTTAGAATTGAAAGTTCTTAATATAAGTACACACAAGATAATATAATAGTAAAACACGTTTTATTAAAATATTCTTAATAGATTACAGAAAGAATGAAACTTATTAACTCTCTTTGTATGATAGATCTGAGAATAATCCTCTTAGAAAAGAAAGGATGCAGAGCAGCTATTAGAATGATACTTCGTATAAAGCTGCTTAACTAATTTAGATTGACGGAGGAAGTCCTACAGAGTGAGAGGGAAGAGGAGAGAAGAGGAAGAGAGAGAGGAAGAATAAATTGAGTGAGAAACAGGAAATTTAATTTAATAGATGTTTAAATATTCATACGAGAAGATCTACATAGATTAGTTTTAGTCTGGATTAGATAAATAGAATTTACTACTACTATTAATTTATTTAATTAAGTGATTTAAGAGGGGATTTAAGAGTTATTTCGAGGCTCTAATATAAGTGATATCGGAATTGAAGACGTTCATTATTCACTCTTAAAACTCTACATTTTTAAGCGTGAGAAGAATCTCGTATTCGCAGGCATTAATAAAAGAGAATATAGTAGTTACGCTATAATAATACAGCTCTGTTTTGCGCTATTTTAAGTATTAAGAGCTTATAATCTGATAAATGAGTGTATAAAGAAGAAGCTATTTACGCAGACTAGTAAGGAAGAAGGAAATAGGTCTCTACTAAGTAAGCCGTCAAGGAGGATCTATAACAGTTCAACAGTAGGAGAGATTTGTGAAATTCACCTATTACCCGAGCACGAAATTCCGAATCCCTGAAGAGTGAATTTCTTGAAAACATTATAAATACTGTAAGACATCCGCCCGAAACAGATCCATACTCTACCACTACCCCATTTCGCGCCTTAGAAAAACGCATGAAGTAAAGTCGAAGAAGTCTAGCGAAGTGAATAAACGCTTCTCAAAACTGCTTCGATTCTATCATGAAACCGAGCGTGACTCACTACAGATAAAGAAACGAAGATGAACAGCGAAGTTGCTGAGATGCAGACCGTGAATGAGAGCTACTAAACACGAGTGAGATCAATAGATAGGGATTTATAGTAGAACTATACTTCTCGCGCAGTCACTCTGGTATCAAAATACCAAAACCTCACTGGCGGCCCACTCATGATCATATACTTAACTTGAAGAATGGTGATTTCTACATATCAGAGTTCAGAGACTGTACTTACCTGTAATAAGAGATGGGAAAGGGCTTTCTTCAGGTGCCACTTTTTTCCGTTGTCCTCACCTCTGTCGTTATGATCGCTGGATGCGCCCCTCTTATGACTCTCACAATTCGGTGGGAGCACTCAAGAGGAACTGGTGACTTTAGGAGAAGTGCCCCTCAAGTCGGGTGAGACGTGTGCTCGTATTTACTCTATAATGGTCTCTATCTTCTGGTGGCTTTCCTTATGTCAATTACCATTGAACGCCACGTTATCAACGAAGTCTCCGACATAAAGACTTTGCTACTTTTGCAAACTATCAAAGATCTTATGACAGAGCTATGCCCGTTAGAAAATGCGTGGTGTGACCAACCAGGGCTGTTCAATAGCGCCAGTGAACCAGCTTCAGCACCAGACAATCCGTATGAATTGGCCGCCTGATCACGGCCTCATCTTGTTCTCTTACTATCAAGAAGCGAGGGTCGTGATGTTCATCTCCTATTCTTCGTACAAGCTTACACGTGTTTCTCCGTCGCAATTTGCCTGCGCGGCAGTTGGAATACCAGAATGGCGAACGTTGGGGAACATAGTCGAATCTGGATTTCGCAGGTTAATAGACTTCACCGTGGGAGTGTTTCAAGCTGACTTCGGAAGAATGGCCAACCGGACCCAGCTCTCAATGAAAGAATCGATCCAATCTCCATCGATTGCTGGTTGGAGCTTGAACATACGCAAGATTGCAACAATCTCTGCAACCGGCAGCACGGAGCAGGGTGCCAGAAAGGCGATGCTCACTTCGATCAAGCAGTCCGTGATACGGATAGCCTTCGTTTGATGTATTTCACTACATTGCTTATGATTCTAGGCAGGTACCCGCCAATTAGAGACTGATTGTGTTGACCAGATTGTGCCAAACCCCAGGAGAACAATTTCATCTGTTCAATGAACCCGTGCCCTATCGTCCATCCTTCGAAAGGCTAGGTGAGCTCCCGCTCTCAGCCCAGCATCTCGCAAGGATCTTGGATCACCTTTCCATCCACAAATGCATCTCAGGGCCGCAGAGCTCTGTAATGGTACACCTCACTTTACGAAAGTCTCAATCAACGACGGTCACATCGGTAAGCTTCTTGGTCAAGCTGATAATCTAGGCGCTAAAACCTGTCCTTGGTGACAAGGGTTTGTTCTCGTAACATCAGACCAACAGAGAGAACAGTACGGAGTATGGTCTCGCTATATCATACAACTCGCAATCTGGCCTGACCAAAGGAATCGTGCATTGCTAGAGGACCGAGAAACTTGTTGACCTCCTAAGACAGAGGATCGGTCTGGCGGGACATCCAATACTTCTACCGGCCCTTCTTACGGATCTTGTCCTTGAACTTAGCTCCTCGGAGATCCAAATTTACAGCAGGACGATCACACAGGGAATCGAGGTGGAGACAGGGCAGAATCTGTACGGCTTTGGGAAGAAGGTCAATCGGCTTACAATCGAGTATGGAAAGACAAACCGGGGAACAAACATGCTCTTAACCAACCTCGAATGGACTAAGATGAAATTGGAATCTCTTGCCCCGCTGTACAACTGCTTCAGTGACTACTGCGAAGAAATTGGCAACAAAATCACCGTTCAAGATCGCCTGGACATGTTTAAGAGAGACTCCGAAGGTTAAAGAACGTTTTCGGACATCAGCAGAGCATGACAGAAAATCTACTCCTTTACTTGCAAAACATCCAGGAAAGAGCCAAAAACGAGCTAGATGTGGTATATGCACAGGCAAAACTCTCACAGCCCAGTGCAAAGCACGAGACCACCCCCAGCTGAGAAATCGAGCAGATCTACAACTTCACGGCGCAGCGCGACACCTCGATCATGAATGTCATCGGCATCTTGACTTTCCTCTTCTTTCCCGGAACTTTCCTCGCCGTGAGTACCCATTCCCATCCGATCTTCACAGCGACTTCCCTCCTTCTCCGATAGCCCTAGCTGATCACCAACAGTCTATCTTTGCAATGCCCTTGATAATTTGGTACCCAAAACAAAGATGAGGGCCAGACTAGGCTGCACAAGCAGTTCTGGCTCTTCCCAGTGATCACGCTTTCGTTCATGGTTGCCTTAGTCGTCATCTTATGTCCATGGGTTTGGAGGGCGAATCAGATTCCTCAGAACAAACCAGGTGGACAACAGGAAATTGGACATAGGTCAAATCGGTCTGGAAGACGTAAGACCGCCTATGTGGGTGGCTGATGTGCAGCAGTTGCAACCCAAGTGTGCCTTGTTTTTTCATGCTTCCAAAATAGTACTGGTCAATAGCAGTATGTCTATGGCTTCACTATCCGAAGTCTATCTACTCCTGCAATGACAGGGTTAGGTAGTGTTCTCTCCGCGAAGCCGTGGTGAGAGTAGTGTAATGCTGTGCGGAAGCATTCTCTTAGATAACTAAGATTGCCTATTCCGGGCAAGAACGGATCCCATGCTTCAAGCTGATGAGGAATGCCAGCCAATATTCCACACTGGGTCGAACTGGAAAGAACATGGATGCCAGGCAACAGGTAATATACACTCTATGCTGTGGTTCTGTCAAGACTAACATCCTCAAGATTCTCCATTTCCGCGATCTCATCGAGTCCCTCCTCGTCTAGTTCAACCTTCTGAGACTCTTGAAAATCTTCCACTATACCAGCACATTGTCCAGCCCGAGCAACAAGCTCAGCGGCATGTTTCAAAGAATGCTTGGGCCCAAGATCACTGATATGCGCCTTCAATATCGTATCTAGCGCCTGCTTCTCAATCACAATCCTTCCTGTCGCGAGCAGATCTTTAACATCCACGTCGAACATGTCCTTCACAATCCCGTGTTTCTTGATCTCCGCCATTTCCCGAAACAGCCTCTGCCGAAATGCAGTTGTAACAAGTGTGCTTCTACCAAAGCCGCTTCCCCATTGGTTGCCTTCAAATATATTGTTCAGGAGCCGAGCTCCAGTACGTTTTTCGAGCGATATCTCATTTTCCAGAACAACCAGCTCTCCCTTGCGGTATCTGTAGCTTAGGGCGGTTCGCCAGGCAAGATCGTAAACCTTTCTCTGCAGGCCTGTGGAGAAATCCCTAGGATGTGGCCCGAAGGCCACGCCTCCTCCTTTCCGAATGGGACTTTTCTTATTGCCAGCACGAGCATTCCCAGTGCCTTTTTGGGGTAAAACCTTCCTATTACTTCCGTGTACATCTTTCCGCCATTTGGTGCTTGCGGTGCCTTGACGAGTCTTGTCTCCTTCGTAAACCACGGCTCGATGAAGAATGTCCCGACGTAGAGGGAGGTAGAGGTGGTTCAAAGGATATTTCTCAAACCGCAATGGTTCGAGAGTTGGCCATGAGTAGATCGTGGTAAATACTTGTGACTCGGAGGACCTGATATTTGTAGTAATTGGTTTTGAATGCGATATGAAGGTATCTGACGATGATGGAGCTACTGTATCATGCAGTCCATAGCTTTTGGTAGGCAGAGGCGCTTCTGTTGCCATCGAGCGAGCAAAACGAGGTGCGAGACATTGCTGTAACCCTGTCAAAGAAGTGATTGAAATCGAGGCTCTACTATACTTACGATGAGAGGATCGGTGCAATTCAGCTTTCCCAGTCTCCGTATGAGCTTTCGTAGGGCTGCAGCTGACCCGCGATCGGCCATGACGGGCAAGGGAGACGCAAAATGCCCAGAGTCAATCCGTTGAGGTGATGGACAATGCTCAAGCCATCTACGGCGAGCGCATTCGAATCTGACCTGAGTGCTTGGCAATGAAGCTCCCAATTCCTAGCGCGAGTCTTCGTCTCTACTTTTCCGAAAACAGTGGTCGAAAAATTTCCACTACAATGGCTCACTGCGAGGCTCCTAGCAAGCAGCTCTTGCGAAGCCTGCGGACACTGTCGACGGCTCCTGCAGGACACAGCCGTCATGGTATCCTCCGTCATCTCAGCACAAGCATCACCAGATGCGAGGAACTTCAAGCTGATGCTCCCCCCAAACCATCCTTCCGTAGCAACCCAGACCCTCAACTTGTTTCGTCACGTCGCCTAGAGAGGAGGCTTGTAAGAGCAAACAACCCACCAATTGGATCGCGACGACGTCGAGTAGCGCTTCAAGACACATCTGGAATCCCATTTGAGCAATTGCCATATCAATGCTTCCAAGAGGCTCGCAAGATTCTCATAGCCGATCGGGAGGAAAAGTTGAAGCAGATAGAGACAGATAGAGCCCGAATAATCCGTCTGCGAGACTCCGATCCGGCGCTATCAGGTGGAGAAGCTCGCAAGCAGCAGAGGTTGAAGGGCTTGATGGACAAAATGGAGCATTTGAAGATTCTGGCAGACATCAATGATCCGTTGGTAAAGCGTAGATTTGAAGATGGTCTAGGTATGTGCAGGACGCTTTCTCTTCTGTTCCCATCACTACTGACATGAAGTGCCAGGTGACATGAACAAGCCCATCTATCGTTATCTTGCGGACCGGAAATGGAGGGAATATCGACGCTTGGTCCTCATGCAGCGCATAACACAAATGAAGATCATACCAGATGTCCTACCGAGATTTGAGCCTTCGGTGGACGTTAAGCTCGCATTCATTCCGCCCATTGCTTTTTCTAAAAGAGGCCTGGAGTATGGTGATCTGTCCAAGGGCATCCGATCGGGAGACTTCAACTACATCCCGCCTGGCGAATTTGTGGACTCACAAATGAGCGAGAACCCTTGCTGGTTGAACGTGCAGTCATTTGAGCGCGGCGAACGACTTGTCTCAGTCGTTGTGGTTGACTCCGATGTCCCTAATCTACTCAAGGATGGCTTTGACTACCGGTGTCATTTCCTCGCATCTAATATCCCCATCACTCCTATTCAACGCACCATCAACCTCTCCAACCTGTCCAAGTCCGAACAACTGCTGCTTCCTTGGATACCACCTCATGCACAGAAGGGCAGTCCTTACCACCGTCTATCAGTCTTCGTGCTGCAGCAGAAAGACAACATTCCGATAGACCTCAACGTTGCTTCTCAACATGTCAAGCCGGAGAATTTCATTCTCCGAAGCTTCATCGATAGGCACCTTCTGAAGCCAATTGGTGTGCATCTATTCAGGACGAAATGGGATGCAAATGCTGCGGAAGTCATGCGAAGAGCGGGTCTTGAAGGCGCTGATATGGAGTTGAAGCGTATCAAAGTGGAACCTCTACCGTACAAGAGGAGGAATCCTTCGTCATTTAGATGAACTAACCACAATGGATTGTGTCTCGTATATGTATAGATAATCATCATGTCTGGTCGACGCTGGAGCGAGCTATGGGAATCTTCAGTGGCAGTCATCACCTTTCTTGACAGTAAACCTCCGTCCGCTATGCACAAAAATCTTGAATCTACGACGGCTCCACCTGCTGTAACTTATCCAGCTCCTCTTTTACAACAGCGTCCCGCATCGAACCCCTGGTCAATGTCCAATCATCGACATTCTGCCCCTCCTTGCTCATTCTCGCTGGCATCAACTGGTCTTTCGCCGTCTTCACCATATCAATCATCCAATCACTACTCGGATGCGAATACCTAACAATCTTCCCCAATATGAGCCCCATCGGCACCGGCCCATAGAACCTCGAATCTCGACTCCATGATAGATTATCCCCAGCTACCCAGACGTGACCGGGTGGGACTTCAATCATCTCTGGCTCCTCTCTGTTTGCTTCAGGGGAAGCAATGGCCGCTATTGGCATCCCACCCACCGTCCTTGACATGTGGGGATCGCGGACCACGAAGTCCCCTGGCATGCCAATGACCCGTTTCCCGGCATTCAGGTTCTCGAAGATAGGGTGCTTGAGTATTATCAGATCGCCCACTCGCAGGTTACGGCCGAGTCGGTGACGTTTATTTAGGATGTTATATTTTGTTGTGAGGCCGAGCGTGGGGTACATGGAGGCGCCGGAGGAGGACTGTGGCAATTCTCAGTTGGAGGTGTGCCCGATGGAACAAGCAAGGAGATGGGTGCTGTCTCTCTAAAGGGAAAGTTAAAGTAGAGCTACACATACCGCCCAGTCATAGACATATTCTTGGAAAAGCCATGCACAGCTAAGGCCCCAGGTGAATACCCCGAGGGTTTTGAAGGTGTCGACACTAAGCTTTCGTAGTCGTGAGGACATGTGGAGAGGTCGTTACAAACGGTGGCTGGTCAAGGGTGCTGCTCATTCCTCACGACATCATTGCCCACGCCTGTGCTTTAACAGCGTCAATCTTCCGATAGCCCTTTGGTAGAGACAGTGGCCTGGGGATTCAGAGTCGGTCCTCTAAATTATCTTCGTCTTCGCACTACTGTGGTGGAAAAGATGTAGTTCGCAGCTTGAGTCAATGATCTCTCGTGCCAAGAGTTCACAATGATTGTCAAATTTATATTACGTGAGATTTGCGCCAAGCTATCATCTCCTCTCAAAACGATGTGCCAGGCTACACGGCATATCCCCGACAGAATCAAGTGAAGCGATTAGATTCCATACCAGTCTCCATACGTGACACCAACTTCTATACCCCAGTATGTAGTGGCTAGATGCATGAAACCTTATTTGTTGATGGAATTGCACAGCCTATGATGTTCAATTTGAAGCTGTATGGTTACACAACACCTGAGTCCCGGATCGCCATGATGGTGTCCTCAGCCCAGCACATGGAACTACAGCGCTGAAGTCCCAATGTTCGCAAGACTTGGTCCTATGGCCGTCTTCATGTCATCCTGCTCATTGCCACTTCGCACCACTCGTTCCATAAGAAACATAAACGTTTGGGTGGACCTTTCTTGGTTACCCAGCCTGAGCTGTCTCCGTACGCTTGATCGATGATCCCAGATGTGAAAGTTCAATTATGGAATACCTTGGCAGGCCGTCCATCGCCCTTTCAATCGTCACTTGCCTAATCTGGCTCGTCTATCTTGTCAGCCTGGCAAGCCATCGTCTTTACTTTAGCCGTCTTGCGAAATTTTCTGGACGAAAGCTGGCGGCCCTTTCAAGGTGGTACGAATTCTATTACGAAGTGATCTGCAAAGGCCAATAAATCTTCCATATCCAGAACTTAAACCAGAAAATATGGTCTTCATCCACGATCGCAAGTTTTGCGTTATTGATTGACTTTTATAGGACCTATTGTTCACGTAACGCCAGATGAGTTGGATGTCGAGGATAGCGAGTAATGGGAATACCTCTACTCACGATCTGCACGATACGACAGATATGAGTTGTTAGCAGGACGATTTGGCAACAACAGCTCAATATTCACCACATCAAATTATGACCTTCACAGGCTCCGTCGAGGCGCTCTGAACCCACTATTCTTCAAGCGAAGCATCTTAAACGTTCAACCGGTCATTCAAGAGAAGGTTTCTATTTTGCGCGGAAGTATCGCGCAGTACAAGAAGAATGGCAAAGTGTTGGCTATCAGTAACGCTTGGAGCGCTATGGCAGGAGATGTGATCTGTGAATACGCTTTCGGATTCAGCTACAACCACTTAGAATCACCAGACTTTGAGGAGTCGTTCCATGATGCGTTTCTGGCTGTGACCAAGTTTGGCAACTATCACAAAGCCCAGTTACAACCTGACAAAGGATCTGAGAACCGAAATAGCGAACATCGCGAACGGCAACAACAAGAAGCTTAGACGTCAGACGATCTTCCATGAAGTGCTGGAAGCGACCTGGCACTGGAAGGAAAAGAATTGCAGTGTTTAGGCGATGAAGCACAAACCATCATTGGCTGGCAACGACTGCCTGGGTCCTCAGTCACGCAATATTCCACATCTTCAATCAGCCAGAAACCTTGCGAAAGCTGCAAGACGAGCTCAGGATAGCATTACTGGATCCAGCAGCACCACTGGATTGGTTGAGACTCGAAGAGTTGCCATATCTTATTGCCTTCATCAAAGAAGCGATTCGTCTCCTACACGGCGTATCAGCGCGTAATCGTCGAGTCTCTCCCGAAACGTCAATGAAGTACAAGGCTTGGGAAATTCCTCCTGGCACATCCGTCTCTATGACTATTCCAGACGTTCATTACGACGAGAATATCTTTCCAAATTCCCAATCATTTGTCCCAGAAAGATGGTTAAACAGCCCAAAGACTCAAAACGGTTCGTCCCTCGACCGTCATTAGTGGCTTTCGGGAAGGCTGCAAGCCAATGCATTGGGATCAAGTACCTATCATTTGTGGCACTTCCGTTCTTAAGTCCCATACTGACTCGAATTTAAGCTTGGCCTATACGGCACTATATTTGGCACTCGCAGCTGTTTTCCGTCGGTTTGAGCTTGAACTATACGCCACAGATGTCTCCGACGTCAAATTGGCTCATGCCTTCTTCTCGCCTTCACCGAACCAGGACACCAAAGGGGTGAGAGTCAAAGTGAAGTCGATCAATTCGTGACGAAGCGATCAATAACAGATGAGCGTTAGAACCGAATAGCAACGCCAATTAGATCAAACATGTAGCAGGAATGTCAAGCCTACACCATGCCGTATATTCGAATTAGAACACTTCTGAATGCTTCCATACTCCTCTCAGTTTCGACCTGAATGACTACCAACAGACTCACTCAGCTCGGGCCGCTAACAGAATCCTAGTAGGAGTCTCGATTGACCTGGGGAGCAGATTTCCGTGCTCTTTTTATGCCAAGACCTAATCACTCATCAAATTGAGGTTAAATTTTCCCTGCCCACCGAATGAGATTCCAGATTCTTACATGTTTCTTACTTCTACTCTCTTGCCGCGAGTTGCTTGTTGACAATCAAGAGTATACAGCTGTATCCTCAGATGAGCAAGGGCCTCACAACAACAATCGAGCATTTTCACAACATCTTCTCTATAAATGTTCAAGCGCTGAAGCTCGACCTGTCAGCAAAGTTCCCCCCCTCCAGAAATGGGATGGTTCTTACACTCGATTGAGCCGTTTGAAACTGCGCCGGATTTTTCCGTGCTGGTCAATAGTATTAATATGCTTCTAACTATGCTAGAGCTTGCCATCTCCAATAACCCAGGATGAGCAAGTGTGGACAGGGAAGCTAGAAGAAAATCCTGTCTTGTCTATCCCAGCTCCGACTGGTATGAGACTTCCCTATGCTTTCGCGCGGTTTGTCTTCATTGCGAACAGTGGGTTTTGGTCTTGGGAAACAATCCGTAGATTTTGAAAGAAAATCTGATCAAGTCTCTATAGGCGCTTCCCGCATCAATGGTCGCCACGCATTTGGCAATTGTCTCAACGCAAACCATACTCGTGACAAAACCCCCACGTCTTTCATGCCCCGTGAAGTATCCCCAACGCCACCTATGCCGTGAAGAGCACATATTCGAACGTCACTCAAAGTCGTCATCTTCTCGCGGAAATGGATCTGGCCTAGCCAGCCCAACAGGCGACAACGGACCCATATCCAGCGAGCTAGCTGGACCCAGCATACTCCGCCGGTGACTGGGAGCATTCAGTAACTCACTCGTTTCCTCTGTGATTTGCTGAGCGGTCTCTTCTCCAGGCTCAAAAGCACCGTTCGCAGCAATGCTCACGCCTCTGGACCGGGAAGCATCAGCTTTCATCCTCACTGCCAAATGCAGCTGCTCTAAGAACAAGTTCATCTCTTTGAAACGGTCGGCACCCTCAGATGACACGACAGCACCGTACAACGCGTCAGCATCTTTGAGTCTTTGGGCAGCAAGTTCTGCTTTGCCCAGCTTCAACCATTCGTCTGCCGCCATTATGTTCCAAAGTGCCGCTTTTCGCTTTCGCGCCCCAAATCCACCACTGCCTGAGCCAACCTGACCAGCAAAGCACGACGCCACTCTTTCCGAGACGAGAATATGGCCCACTGTGCCGACGAGTCCAAGCTCAAGAATCCGTATTGCCCATTTCGCAGCCGCTTCCGCCGCAGTCCTGCCACGGACCTTGAGAAGCTCCACCCCCAGCGCTATACAGCGAAGCGCGTTCTGTGGATCCGAGCACCGCGTCAGATAGGCATACGATGCTGTTTCCACCATCTGGTCAAAGCCATCGACTCTCGTCTTCGCAGCTGTCGCCATTGGATTTAGCAGATTGCTGATCGCGCACATTTCATTTGCCCCTGCATGGTATTTCCAAGCCTTGTCGTTTCCATAGTCGGTGCGTAGCATCTCGTAGGTGCTCGCAGCAAGCTTGTAATCGCGAAGCAGAAACGCATAGTCTGCAAGCTTGCGTAGAAGGGCTTCGGGCGTGTCGTAGCGGTACATACCGTGCAGGGAGTCGTAATTGCCACTGGCGCCGGAGCCACTTCCACCTTGCGAGGAAGAATTCCGGGACGAGGAAGAGCCAAAGCCGGTCCATTTCTTGGAGATGGACATGAAGCGGCCGCTGATACCACGGCGACGCGAAGCGACCTGATCATTCCAGAGGGCGATTCGATTTTCCATGTGAGGTACGACGGATTGGGCAACGAGTTCACGGACGAAGGACTTCAAAGCTGTAATGTCTGATTCGAAGAGTTGGGGAAGATGAATGTCCATGTCGATGAGATTCTCGGTTTCGTTCAGCCTCATAAGATCCTCGGCCGGAGACAGCCATTCGCAGGTCTGAACTTCCACGCTATCATCATCACTTGGTAGGCATTCATTACTTCGTAGTCGCAGGAGGTGGCAGTGAATGCCGAAATGGCGTTTCATCTGGTCAAAAAGAGCGCGGGATTTGGAGATGTCGTCTCGATCTTCATCGTGGACCAAAACGTAGTAACGAAGATACTCCGGGTTTACGAATGACGGTGAGGCTTTGCTTCCTTGGGCCGTCTGTGCATAGATCTGTCTCAGGGTCTCGATGGGAGCTTCGTTTCGAGAGCTGATGGCAATCACGCAGGCTACTGGATGTAGAAAGGTCTCATGCGGACTGAAGGTAGTCGCAGATAAAAGCCGACTGAGGAAGACTCGATAGCAGGTGGACATCTGTGAGGTTGTTTCGCCAGGCCGCATTATTTCCCCATCACTTGATTTCTCGAGCCCGTCGCTAGGCATTTCCACATATCGTTCCATAATTTCCTCGAGCCTTGCAAATGGAGCGCCGTATTTTGCATTCAGACTGCCATTTTCATAACCCATATCCTCCCCAAGATTCGTAAAGCGTACACCAAAATCCTCCCATGCCCTACTAGATCCGACACTATCTCTGACGACGACCTTGCCGAGCACTCTCTCACCAAAGGGCCGAACCAGTTCTCGGAAACCATGTTTAAACCCCTTGCCCTTAGCTAATTCATCTGTATCTGGTGACGCATATATCGCAACTGCTGGGGAGAAAGATCGGACAATCAATGACCTGGTATCATCGTACGTGTCGGTGTAGTTGCTCAAAGGAGACGCTATGGAAGATCTTCCTATTCGGGAGACCGACAGGGACAGTCGGCTATGAGGAGAAACGGATCTAGATATTCTTTCGGAAAGTCCGATACTTGTGCGTGGTGTAGAGGCTGGAGGACTAGAGGTTCGGAGGGGAAGGCTCGCGGTGGATGTCTGGGGTGATTCGTCGCTCTCGGGTGATCTAGTCTTTGCGACATGAAGAGGGATGACGCTCGACAACGAAGGCGGCGGTGGCTTGACCGGCGCAACATCATCTTCTGGCGATGTCATGGAATGCGACAATCGTTCGCCAGTAATTGCAGAGCGTGTGAGAGAATCCTCTTCCGGGGCATCAATGGCGTATTCGGAAGGGAACTTGATCTACATAGCTGGCACATAGCCAGTATAAGTTTTTGTCAGAAAGGTGAACTCTTTTATGCTGCGGTTTAATGATTGGCACTTCGTTGTTTGACGGGCGATCAGAAAAGGGCCACGCCATCTGGCCTCGGCAGCCGTGGTGTTGACCTCCGAATGAGACGATATGTAATTGATGTGCCACAGGTTCAAATACTTCTAGACCATCGTTTCTGTTCACCAATCATTTCTAGAGTATCCAACAAACAAGCAAATCCATTCTGCCTAACTAACCCAATGCCCACTCCGGGTGTTGGACACTCGAGGTCTCAATTCCTCGTCCGACATGAATTACCACCAGGATTCGACATTCACTGAAAGTCATCCCACCACAACATCTTCATTTCGTCCGTGGTCGAATGGCTTCGCGTTGCTCGTTTCGATATTGATCACTGTTGTGACATGTCTTGCGCTTACCCTTCTTGATGCCTGGCCATCCACGACCAAGCAGAATCTCTGGGAGACATTCGTATTTCTTACGCCTTCACGAATTATCTATGCCATGGAATTTCGATCTCGAGGGTGGCAGCGAGGAGGGCCATGCAATACGGGCTTCAAAAGGAAAGACTTCGGTAACCAGCAGGCAAAGAGCAAAGCTCTTCAGCGGGTTATTGGTTTCAACGACTCTCTTGCAACAGCGATGCAACGTGCACGCCGTCTATCTGGCCTTGATCAAGCTTTAGGACCTTCGACGGTCGCACCTGCAGGCCTCGGGAACTGGGACAACTCATGCTATCAGAATAGCGTCATTCAAAGCCTGGCAGCCTTGTCGTCGTTCGACGAATACCTAGCGCAGAATGTGGAAAGAATGTCTCAAGATGATACAAGGTCAACACACGATGCACTCAGAATCATAGTTGGCAGACTTAATCACCTTGATAACGAGGGAAGAAGGCTCTGGACTCCTTCAGTCCTCAAATCTATGAATAGCTGGCAACAACAAGATGCACAAGAGTATTTCTCCAGAATCATAGACGAGGTTGATCGGGAAATCTCCAGAGTGGCCAAAGCTAATACTACAGAGCTGGGTTTCCGCCGCGCAGAGGATGATGGCACACCCTCGAAAAATTGGCAAGACAACCCATTTCAAGGTTTACTCGCCCAGCGAGTGGGGTGTACGCGATGTGGTTATGCAGAGGGCCTTTCGTTGTTACCGTTTACTTGCATCACAGTCAACCTAGGAATGCAGTGGGAGTACGATGTTCGGGATTGTCTCGACGAATACACAGCTTTGGAAAGCATTGAAGGTGTCGAATGCATCAAGTGTACAGTTCTGCGTACGAAAGCCTCGCTCGAGCACGTTCTTCTCAACATGAATGTCCGAGACGCTTCCAAGTCGAATATAGAAGCAGACTCTGCTCCCGTCTCAAGTCTGAGAGATTCCGTGACAGAACGCCTTAAAGTGATCGAGGAGATCTGTGAAGCGGGCGACTTTTCCGACTTAAGCCTTTATAAGAAGTGCAATATCTCGGCGAAAAGTAGGGTGTCTTCGACTAAATCAAAACAAGCCATTATCGCAAGGGTACCAAAGAACCTCGTCATTCATGTCAACCGCAGCATATTTGACGCCACTGGGTTCCAGAGAAAGAATCATGCCCGGTTACGCTTTCCGCTTGATCTGAACCTCGACAAATGGTGCTTGGGATCAGATTGCGTAAAATCCGATCAAGAGCTGTTGGAGAATTGGAATACCAGCCCCACGGATTCCATGTTGCCAAAGGCCGGAGCTGAGCATTTGGAAGCCGGCCAAAGATACAAACTTCGAGCTGTGATTACACATTACGGCGGCCATGAGAATGGACATTATATCGCTTATAGGAAACGACCCTCGAACGTTAAGGGTGATGACATGCCTTCAACCGAAGCCAAGAAACCGGTTGAGAGCTGGTTCTGCTTTAGCGACGACGTCGTTTCTCCTGTCTCGGAAGACCATGTTCTCTCGCAAGGTGGCGTCTTTATGCTTTTCTACGAAGCTTTGCTCCAAAGTGAACGCACCTCTCACGTTGCAGCTCAGCCAGTCGTTGATGAGAATACGGTGACTAATCGGCAGGTAATTCCAGTTGCTTCAGATGAGGACACTGATGCTATAAGTCCAACGAAGGGAACTCTTAACGTAGAGTCCACTCTGCACGACTCTGTTCAGCCCGCTCATGGCGCGGTACCGAGCTCTGACGTTCACTCTCCTGTCTGCTCTCCGCCGCCCACTGAATCGTCCTTTTCCACAGAAGACTCTAATGCTCACTCGAACGCCGTTGTGCAGCAGGAGTCCGCCAGGTTGTCCTCTGTTGCGCCCATCATGCGAACAGCAGGTGCCCTGTCACCAAATTCACGCCATGGGCGCCGGTCGAGCAATATTTCTGTTCATTCTCCCTCTTTTATCACGGCTTCATGAGTTTTCATTTGACTCTGCGATTGCATAGCATGGCGTCTGAATCCTGGAAGCATCATATGATACCCATAGTAACGAGCATGCGGTCGTTGTCGTTAGGTTTGACTCGTTCATTTGAGATGGTGCTGTGTACCCAATCCGCATAGACTGGCAAGTAAAGTTCGCCGTTTGGCAGGAGATGTATTGAACAAAATAGCTAGTTGCAATCATCCATCACGACGAACAATGTCTTCCCAGTCGTTGAATTCTATCGGCAAGCCAGCTCTGGCCGTCAATGCTAGGAGCGCGAGGGTTTATCTAAGATAAGATCTGACATCATCTTGATGACTGAACCTACGGATTCGAAGGAGGTCATCAAACGAATTGCGAATGAGTCCTCTTCGAGACTCTATGATAGTGTACTCATGATTGTCTCGAGACTACTTCGACCACTCTTACCTTCTTTACTCACACACCCAAGCGGAATCCGAGCCATGCATATCCAATCCCTACCCATGTGTAAGCAACATCTCACCTCTCTGCAAGTACCCTTCTAACACAACGCCTAGGGGTTGGCAGCTCCAACAACTACGCCTACCTCGTCACCGACGAAGCCTCCAAAGATACCGTCATCATCGATCCCGCAAACCCGCCCGAGGTTGCCCCAACGATCAAAGACCAAGTCTCAGCCGGCAAGATCAACCTAACGGCCATCATCAACACACACCACCACTGGGACCACGCCGGCGGCAACGCAGAGATGCTCAAACAGTTCCCCTCCACCCCGATAATTGGCGGCAAAGACTGCGGCAGCGTCACCAAAACACCCTCTCACTCCTCCAAATTCCCAATCGGCCAAAACATCTCCGTCACCGCCCTCCACACCCCCTGCCACACCCAAGACAGCATCTGCTACTACATCGAAGACACCTCGAAAACGCCAGTTGAGCGCGCCGTCTTCACCGGCGACACCCTCTTCATTGGCGGGTGCGGTAAATTCTTCGAAGGGACCGCCGCAGAGATGCACCGCGCTCTCAACCAGATCCTCGCCTCCCTTCCGGACGATACGAAAGTGTACCCGGGGCATGAGTACACGAAGTCAAATGCCAAGTTTCTTGTTAAAGTGGCGCCTCAGGACGAGGAGATACGGAAGCTAGAGGAGTTTGCGGAGAAGCACAGGGAGACGCAGGGGAGGTTCACGATCGGGAATGAGAAGAGACATAATTTATTTATGAGGGCCGGGACGGAGGAGATGAGGCGGCTGACGGGGAAGGAGGAGCCGAGTGAGGTGCTGGGGAGGTTGAGGGAGATGAAGAACAGTATGTAAGATGTAACGGCAAACAAGAAACGGGTGGGGAAATGCAATCTAGATCTGAGACCCCATCTCTACCTACCTACAGTAGTAGTAGCACACAACACACGACCGTTCTCCCACGGCGAGCATGTTGACCCTCAATCAGCCCAGCTCTACCTCTTGGCCCCCATCCAACTACCAATTGCTCTTTCCAGAGCCCCAACATCACATCAAACACAGACCAACGAGTCCTTCGGAAGAGTCTCGATTCCTGTTGACCCCGTTCGTTCAGCTTCCTGAGCCCAACCCCGGTTGAAAGATACCCCTTTGCTGTAATCATACAGTTGCGTGCGTGCTTCCCAAGTGAAACCAAACCACCTCAACTCGAGCGTCAGAGTGGCAGGCAGGTCTGCCTGTGTGGTCTGTTTGTTTCCCTCTCCACGTGGAAATGGTGACACGTGAGGCCTTTCGAGTGTCCAAGCTGGTCACTTGCAACTGCGTAGTCAGTCAGATGAAATGACTTTCCCTCTCATTGAGGTGGGGAAGAGAGAGCTGTATTTGCCAGACCCCCAGTATCCGATTTGAAAACAGCCAGAATATGCGCACTGGTTCTGTGTCATCGGATCTGTTTTCGCTCACTGGCCCAAGCAAATTTGTTCAGGGTCATCCCGGTTCGGAAGATCACCCCCATTTCAGACGACGCCGTGTTCGGCGGGTTCGTCATCGCTTCGCTGGGGTGATGGCTGCCCCCCGATCACTCCGCCGCCCTCTTCCTCCCTACCGCCTCCTCCCACCCGTCATGGTCACAATGCCTCTTGAAATAATACTCCGCCTCGCTCGTAGGCTTCAAGTCAGAACTCAACCTCTCCAGCACCGTCTTCTGCACCACCTCTCTACCCTTCTTCTCCTCCCCACCCCTCTTCAACCAAACACTGATCTGCACCCAATACAACCTCGGGCTGAAACTCATGCCTAGCACGTGATCCCGACTCCCACTCTCCGCCAGCGCGGCCTGCAGCTCGCCTCCACAACCCATCAAGCAGATCTCCTCCCAGACCCGCTTGGCATGGTCGTCGTCCCGTGAGCACTGATTGTGCTGTGGCTGTGGTTGTTGCTTACGCGCTTTGAGGGTCCAGCATCCGCCGGTCATGTTCTCGGGGTCTTCCCAGAGCGGTTTGACGCCCGAGCGGAAGATGTGTACGGTGTCGCGAGATTTGATGGACGACCAGGGAATGTTGTTGAAGATTTTGTAGAATTCGCCAATGTCGGGGACCGAGGGGGAGAGGGTGGTTAGGCGGTCCGTGTAGTTTGTTGTTGTTGTTGTTTTCGTTGTGGAGGGGTTGGTGGTGGTGCGTGGGGACGAGGGTGTTGATTTATCGTAGTAGACTGCCCAGACGTATTGGAAGGGGAGGGGGCGAAGCTTGGTGATCAGGGTTTTGTGAAGAGAGGCCGATTTGCGGATTGTGAGATTGGGACGGTCAGGAGTTGGGTTAGCGTCGATTCTGCTGATCGAGATGCTGGGGGCCTGCATGGTGACTGGTTCTGCCATCGCAAGCGCTTTTCGGACGAGGTGTTCGGGTCCTTGCTCTGCTGGGGCCTGGAGCTTGGTGGGAAAGGGAGGAGGCTCGCTGCACGCTGGCTCTGCCAATTGGGCTCGAAATGCGGCGAGGTACTCAATTGGGTCGAGGCCGAGAAGTTCTTTCGCACTGCCAGGGATGTAGGTCTTGAACCCGAAGGACTCAGAGGTTGGAGTCAAAAGACCTGAATCTGCTTGAGAGATATAATCGTCAACCCAGAGCACTTTCTCGGACACGGCTGAAGCGCCAGAGGAGCTGAACAAGACAGGCATGATGATGTTCTTGAAGTTATTTGAGAATCAACGCGGGATTGGACAAACAATTAAAGACAGGGTTTCGGGAATATTAAGAAGTGAAAAGGCTGATTAAAGAAATTGGCCGGAGATGTAGGAATGCGACTCGAAATTTCCACCACAGTGTGAAGAAACTTCATTCAATGAATAGATGTAAATGGTGAACAAGAAGAATTGGCCCATTGTCCTTCTGAGATCCAGAGCTCTTGGTCTCAGAACACCGGCAAGCTGTGGTTGAATACCGATTTCGGGGAACAGGGCGAAACAGGCACCTACCTAAATTGTGCTTAACGACCAACAGCGGATTAATGTGTCTCTCAATTGATCTTCTCAAGATCAGATCTGTTCACCCCCTCTGCTCCTCAGCACTTGCCAACGCCAAAAGTAAGCACGTAGAACGTGTACGCTTGACTTAGCCTGTTTATCCCGTGATCGGCAGCTGAGAAGCGGATCTATTGGAAGGTCAGGCACAGTAGCAGGGCCAGCCTTATAAGAGGAGAGAAGGCAGTCATCCGTGGGCAGAAATGTATGAAATCGTGTTTCTCTGATGTTTTAGCCGCTCGATATCGACACGCTTCGCTGCAGTGAAACCAGCGTCTGAGACGTGGCAGTGGACATTAAAGTTGCATCAGGGTTGGTCAGCCGATAGCTAGTGCTTAGCACATACCGCAGCACCCAGCCCATAACGAATCAAAGTCCATCGAGCTTTTTCATCTTCGATCCTTGTGGAGATTGGGAAGAGTATTGCCATCCATTCGGAAACAGTGAACGAAGGAAGTACAAGGATGTCTAGTAAAAGGTGTCTACCGGTTGAGTCATCATTTGATGGCCGCGTCACCAAGCGGCGGCGAAGCTTCGACCTGCCTGATACTTCAGGGTTGCCCACCACAGCATCAGGAAAAGAACAGACAAACGGTCAGAGCCCCGGTGTCAGAGCAGGTTCTGCGACAGAGCATGATGGCGACTGTTCTGATCAACAGAGTAATGAGGACTGCGAGACCAGCTCGTCAAGCACTGATGCCGAAGACACTTCAGAGGACACAAGGAGCGATGACAAAGAAGAAGGCAGTTCGATGCAAACGGGCAAAACTTCACCAGCCAGCAAATCCAACTCGCCAGGGGACGATGAGCCCATTCAGAACCTCCCTCTACCAAAGAAACCTCATATCTCTGCGCTGAGCCCGGCATCAGATCTCCGCACGCAGCTTTCATCATTCCTACCTGTGCTGCAGAAGGCAAATGCAGATCTACAAAACTCGCCTGAAGCTCTAGCCAGACGTCTCGATGAGGTCGCTGCTGACGAAGATCACTACATTGAGATGAACCTCGGTCTCGGCGTTTTGAAGGTGAAGAGACCAGGCACGGCGGGAGGTGATGGTGTCAGATTGACGGAGGACAGCACCAGCAGCGGTGGGCAATCTGATTCGGACTCTGAGGAGGGTGAGGAAGTTATGGATCCGCAAGAGGTTGAAAGGATGCCTCTTACGGAGCTGAAAGGAGGTAACCAGCCTTCAAAGAAGCAGTCGAGCATTCAGGAGTTGCCCAGTACGTGATGAACCGACGTGTGATTGGGTCGAAAGGAGAAAATTGGGTGTCTACGTCCTCGGACATTTGAGTGGTTGAATTGTAACCGTCAGAAACATAGGCCACTCATGCCAATGAGACATTTACAGGGACGGTACTACGAGTATCTCCAACACTCGTACAGCCAGGACCGGGCAAGCTGAGATGACAAATGTCTTGACCCACCATGGTGAAGATAGTCGGCAAGGCGCCTTAGAAAACCACCAAACATGAAATGTATCATTGAGCAAGATCGCATCAGTTGCCTCTTGAATGAACACCCTCGGAAAGGATCCGTCGTATTTTATCATTTGGATGAAAGCTTGGTGAAACGGGCCCCTTGGATTCTGCATGCACAGCCCAATAGCGGTGAGCACGAATGAGCATAGTAGGTCATCTGGTCGAAGAATGTTTGGTAAGTACCATAGACCATTAAACTACTCTCCAAGAGGGCAACCCTATTGGTAGGGAGATCTGTTCCGTTTCAACGCAGAAGAGGCCCAGCCAGAAATGAAGAGGCCCAGCCAGAAATGAAGATCTCTCAATCAGATTGTGTCTTTTGGGGGGATGTGTTGTTGACTGAAAATCCTGCAAAACTTGAATTGCTTCGTCTCTGATCCTTGAGGGGGAGCATGAACTCCTCCATGGATCAGGGTCGCATGCGAACGGCAGATAGAGTTTTGAGTTGCTTTGAAGCTTCCGTTATCTTGGTTGGCCAACCAATTGTCTAGGTGTGATTACATGACGAGCCTACGTAGTATGCGGTTCCGCCAGCAACTGCACTTTGTCATAACACCGAGGAAGTGTTTTCCCCATGCACCTGGACGGAAGTAATTGACGTTGGCCGAGAATGCAGCACTTGAAGTTGAGCTGACGCAACGCCGAACTCAAAACAGGTCGGGTTAGTGAGACTGGAATGGAATCTTCCCAGATCCGGCAGCCAAATCCATCAGCGAGGCGGTGAAGGTAAACCCAAGATGACATTACTTTGCATGGCGGCAACGACTGTGCTGGGATTTCGATACAGGTGTCGGCTTTTCCGGCTAGTTACTACCAAAGGGGGTTCGGAAAGCGCTTCCAACCGCGCCTCATACCGCGCCTCATGCGCCTCTACATAATTGTTGTATTAATGCCTGGTCTGATTGCGTTGAGCCACATTTTGTCCATGGCTGATGCAGGCACAACAGCGGATGGTGAAGACTCACCTCGCCAACTGTCCTGCAGACTCCACGTACTAAACACCAGCTGATGCGGGTGGAACCTGACGGAAAGCAAGGCTGCAGAAGACATGACGCATTGGATTTTGATGTGCAATCGACCAACTTGACTAGGTTGTAATGCTAGGTTTTACCTGTCTAGCTTGAATTGGTTGCAGCATGGGGACCATAGCTCGTAGCATCCGCTTGCTGATCTTTCTATCCAATGGTCCAATCCCAGCTGGAGAATTAGCTCCTCCGACCTTGGGGTTTGCCTTTACGTATTTGCTAGCCTTGGACTCTGCATGAAATCAAATGGGCTGCCGGATCGGGCACGACGTGAAGTTAGCGAGCAGCAATCCACTGTGGGTCGCACTGCAGGATCATGATGTTTCAGGCTTCGAGAACGCCCCATCTCGCTTGGGGTAATCCATCGTGCCATGGTGGGATTTGCCCTTCGATTTCTTTGCTTGTGCATAAGGGTCGAGGAACTTTGGGCCATTCCATCTTAGCCGCCAGGGATGGAAGGACGAAAGGTCACTCACTGTTGACTAGTGCTTGCATGGTGGCGTCGATCACTTGGGGGGTGCCGTGGCGGTGGAACTCATCTTGCCATTTCAATTGCCAATTGGAGACAAGTTCAGGCGATGCCACGGGCGCAGTACGAGCATGCAGCGCTATTATTGTTGAAAGCGGCTTGTCCTTGTTGTGTCCAAGGGGCAAGACTTACAAACGTCTTCCTTGAGACTGCAGTGTTTGACACGAGCATCCTGTTATGGCTGTGCTCGGTGTTGTTGCATTCGCATTGTCTGCTCCGTCTGCCCCCAGCTATGAACTGATCATGATGTGCTATTGATGTTCTTGGAGAATGTTCTTGCACACTGATTAAGCGGTAGTATTTCTGGAAATAAGACTTCGCAGCCAGATCGTGATCTTCGCATTGACTCTCTGTCCTAGTCTGCGACTTCAGGCGTCTTCAGGCGTCTACAAGTAGTAATGGCTCGCTTCCCTGTGGAGGTGGGTCATCGTGCTAAAGATCAGATCTCATCGAAGGTTCTATCTCCGTACAGAGCCAGTCGAACCATAGACGCATGATCTAGGGGCTGACGGGCGGTAGAAGCAGGGGGGTCAGGGCTTCTAGAGTTCCCGCCCGTCTAGCAGCCGGGCTAAGTGAGTTTGCCGTACAAGTACGGAGTACGCAAGGAAACTGAAGTGATGACGACGCGGGAAGCCAACTGAAATACGGATGAGATAGACGAGGTAAGTGCGTGGCCCCGCTGCAAGCTGCAGGCTGCATGCTGCACGATGGATCAGTAACGAGGCCACTATGAGTAGTACAGACATGATAGTGGTGGTTAGTATTGGTTCTGCCACCTTGTCAGCCGCCAATCCAACGTCCTGGTCTCCTCCAGCTCTGACTCCTGTGAGACTACTAGTACTGGTTAGCTGAAGCAGGCAGAATCCTGTGGACTGCAATCCCAAGCATACTGGTAATGATATAGCAGCCGACCCGTCTCCATCTAGAAGAAGCACACTGTAACCCGGTTGACATCTTCATGCTTGTCTTGTCACGAATCAGGTCTTCAAAACTTGTTGGGATGCGGAAACAAGCAGGCGGTTGGATGTAGATGTCCGTCTTCAAGCTTGCCAGTTACTGGTACTGTCTCTGCTAACCACGGTGATACCTGGCCATGCCGTCTGAACGCGGATCTTTGGTCAGCCTGAAAATGCCCCAGGTTTTGGCTGGGAGAGCGGTCTTGGCCGGCTCTTTCTTCTCGGACGGGCATCAGATGTCTGATTGCATTTCGGTAAGATGAGGGTGTCAAGTCAATTCCCACTCCCCTCATCGATCATGACAAGCGACGAGTTCTCCATCACGGCATCTCGCACACGTCTCCGCCATCGCCAGCTTGCTCGGGATTGGTGACAGGCATAAAGGCTCAATAATGCCAATACAAGGTTGGATGTTGTCACCGGTCTGGTAGGACAACCATCATTTCCGAAACTGGATTGATGTTTGATTTTGGCAGATCAGCGTAGCGCTGAGGCAGGGCTGGCCCTCGCACGATAATTTAGCAACACTGTTGGCCCGACCCTGATTATTGCTCAGAGGCTCAGAGCAAGGCTCAGCAACCAACCCCTTACGTGGAAACATTCTGTCCGGTGATGACCCCCGGGTCCGGGATGGGATGGGATACACCATACTTTGCTGCATCAAAGACCTCCCTGCAAGCCTTGAAACTTGGTCCCTCCAACCTTCTTAGCTGCAGAATTTGGACTTCGTGTTTCCTCGGTACGTGGGTAGCAGCCTATCGTGGTAATCAGCAACTACTCTGTTCCCCTGTTTGTCGATAAGCGTGACTGATACACACATGATTGGCATATATGTGTAGGATTCCTGGATGCACAGAGATCTGACCGCCCCCCTTGGCAGCCTTCGAACGCTACGAGTAGAAAAAGAGGAGTTGTGTGCTCCACCTCGCAGCCGTGTTTGAACCCTTCCACATAACTTAGTCCTTCAGACCTTTGCACATCCCGCCAGTCTCGGATTCGCGCTCATCACCACCCCGTGATTACTAACCCCCTTCCTTTGTGGCATTCTTCCAGTTCCGCGTAATAGTCTTCCCAGGTATTAAGTGGCTGATGAGTCCTTCTGCAATTGGCGTCATGCAAGTTTCCCACCATCGCTGGACCGTCTCAGATCAATTCCCATTTCACGGGCAATCACTAATATTGCCTTTTTAAGTCCACCTAACAGTTGCTGTGTTAAGGTCATGAATCTCTCTTGTCACATTCCTTCCATGTGTTACATAGTTCCTGCAAGTAGGCGCATCCGATGTCTTTCCTAGCCCACGGCCTATTCCCACATATCCCGACTACAAGTGCTCTCTACCTTTCTTCAGATATATGTGGCGAGCCTTTATCACCTCCAGGCATTTTTCTCCCGTTAATGCTGCTTCTCTCTTGACAATCTGACCCTTGATATGGATTTCCCAAGGGACTGGCAACGTTCCCTACCAAACCAACTTCCGGAACAGGCTGCCCGCTCTCAATCTCGTCGAATTCCGCCCAATATCTCTTCCTACTTCGGACGACCAGCAAAGATTGCTAAGCCGAGCAGCAGAGGCAATAGCCCAAAGACGTTGTCCAGAAGAAGAACTACGGCTTCTCATTCCACAAGGCATCATGCTGCATTGCAGGGGTCTATTTCAAATTGTGGTGTTCGTGGATCTGAGGGCAACGCGGTCGCAGAAAACACGCGACCTATCAGCTGGCATCCGAACTCGGTGAAGACAAGGCCGTTGAATGACTGGGCCTTTTCACAACAGTTCCCAGATTCGACTTATCCTATGCAACTGTTTACCGATCCTTTCGCAACAGCCGAAGTAAATGGTCTGATCACACCCCTAAGCCAACCTTCTTCGGCCGAATCTTGCTATCAAGAAGGATTCATACCACTTGAGGAAATGCCAATGCAAAACCTTGACAACACATACTCGTTTCCTAAGCAAGCTTGGCCACCCCAACATAGCCTCGCTTTGCATTATCCTACGCACCAGCCTACCACATACCGACCAACGTACAGAACAGAGCAAGAAGGGCCCTTCGCCTATACATCCGCCCCAGACATGTACTCAGGCACAGCACCTCCAACACCTGATTTCTTTGCAACTTCGAATGATGCAGCCGTGGAAGGTGGGAGCTTACTAGCAGTGCCGCAACATGAGGACGAGGTATTGGTGGGCATGGGGCTCTATGACCCACCTACGTCACCAAACTCCACGATTCTGGATGGTAGTCAGATTGTCCTTCCTCAGAACGGCTCTGCTGGCAAGGGACTGAAGCTCGAGGAGACCTTTCAGCCGTCAAACGAGGAGAACCGTGACGACGACGATGACGATAGCAACGACGATGAGGCTGATGACAATGAAAGGACTGAAGAACCTTTCACTGCACCTACTTGTCACAAACCCAAGTCAGGTGACCCTGGCGCTCGGCCGGCCATCGCCACCCTCGCAGACCAGTCCTTCTTCTTCGACAACGATCCCGACGAAGATGACCTTTTCCAGCAAACTTATGATACCCGCTTCACTGCTCCCATCTGGACCGATGTCTACAGCGGTGCTCCATGCAGATGGATCTAGACAAGGCTCAGATTGACCGATTTTGAAGGCCACAAAGATGTGGCTTATTTTTGCAGGTACTCTAGCAATGGCGCTGGTGGACAAGAGATGGAAATGGAGCCTAAAAGAGCGAAGAGGTCGGTGTCACGGATCATCGATGATTGGATTTGTCTGTTGTATTGTACAAAGATAGTTCTTCTAGGAGACAGATATTGAGCCAATTGAGAGGCGGCAATATAGTTATTCTCACACCCACCATGCTGTGGGAGAAGCCAAGCCACTATATATGCTAAGCTTTGATGCCCATGCAGTAGCGTGGCCTAATAGCCAGCTTCTAGAAGTCCTGTGCCAAATCTTTCCATCAGCCAATGTGTGGGAACATTCTCCGCACGGCTCCTGGTTGTTCCTCACCTCGTCCAGAGAAAGCACGGTCATGTTCGAGAAATGCCACGTCTGGGCCAGAGGCTCCTACAGTGGGCTTTATCCAAGGTGAAGTCCACGGGAATCCCCCCCCAACCTCCAATACGGAAAAGTGAAGAAACTCACTTGCTTCGAAGGGGATACAAACCCCCCAACCCTCCAGAAATACGAGGTCGTACTCTTCAGAGCAATTCCAGTCCTCAGAGCAATCCCAGTCCTACGAAGCTCAGTCCTCAGAGAAAGCCTCAACCAGAGGACACCTCTGTAAGAAGTCACCGCCACGAGGACTCCTCGTGTCCAATGCCTGCTTTCACCCCTTATTCGCAGCTCACTCCAGCGCCATGGAAGCACCCTTCAGAGCTAGCCATGGTTCGGGATTGGTTCTATCCAGAGCACGTTTCTCGCTCCATCTTCGACTTTAGATCATCACAAGTCGACCAGCGCCAAGACGCCATCAATCTTGTCTCTCTCTGGCAATTTCGTGATCCAAAACTCACCCACGCTCTGATTTCCACAGCACATCTCACAGATGCAATGCTGCACGACCAACCTGGCAAACGAGAGAACTTCTCCTCTCTGGCCTTGCGCAGCATTTACGCCATGAACTTTTGTCGCTTTGTCAATGCTCTCGTGGACCGAGATGTCAGGAGAAGCGCCATCGCTACTATTGCCAAGGAGCCAATTGCTGCGGAGTCAGATGTAGCTTCTGGTCCCCATCGTGGCCAGAGCAGTATGTACGCCCATGCTCTAAAGCTGGGCCTTCCGGATAATTTCGTCGAATTACGGCATCAGGCCGTACATGAAGAAATGCCAAGTCTGGAAGTGCTGAGGGTGAGGACGGGAGAGGCGTTGGAGTGGCTGTGGGACAGATGGTGGAAGGTCAATGTAAACGTGGGTGCTGAACCCGCATTGAGCGCATGGAAGGAGAAGCATCGACCATCGCAGACGAGCGTAGGTCAGGCTAAGGTTGAAGAAGAGGATTTGCGGGCAGATCAATCTGTCTTGTGCCAAAGATGTCGCAAAAGAAAGCGATTTGATGATGACGATGGCAATGGAGACGATCCTAATTTCAGAGAAGAAGCAGAAGAGGAGTCCCTCAACCCCGATCGTCCAAAGCAGCAAGAGCTCGATACCGAACAAGAGAACCACGTTTCATCACCACAGGAGCAGCGAAAATGGGCCTTGCATTTCTACACCGGACTCCCCGACTGGAGAGAGACCTCAGGACTGCACCAGCAAAAAGCACAAAGCCCACAAACGACACTGATAAGTGCTACGTCTACCTCGGCGGGCACATCCGAAGCAAGACCACCATTGAAACCCTGATGTAAATGACACTAGCAAAGTTATCGCCGGTAAAAAAATTCATACAAATTCTCTTCCGAAGAGACGGCAGGTAGAAGCGCCTTATTGCCTCCTGGACCAATCCGACAGCCAAGAAGGCTACGAAGGACGCCCATCGACATGTTGAGCTCCGAAGTTGTAATACCCGCCGCATATCAGCACAACCTCCTGCGGCAAGCAAAGACAACATCATACGATCACTATTTGGAGGCCATCCGAGACCTCAAAGTTCGCAATCACAAATTCTTCCCACAAGGAAACAGCAGGCTACTATAGGTTGCGATAACATAAAGTGAACCAACCGTTCAGAGGTCAAGAACACGCTCAGGTCCTGCTGCTATCTTACATCGCTGCATCCCTTCGATAGATAAGACTTCAACGTCCGCGGCTCTTGCTCGGTAGAGCCACCGGTCTCCAGCCACTGAGCGATCTACGCTCCTCTTTAAAGGCGAGTGACCTGATCTACATACCGACTCAATAGTAACAAGAGCGAAAACCACGACGATTGAGGATGAATGCTCATGATCCCAGGAAACAAAACGACGCAACGAAGGGGTGGTAATCAGCAAGACTGCAAGTTTCCTCAGTTCCCCGCCGACACAAACAGCAGTGGAATTCATGGATTCCTGAAAGGAGGTATGCGGGTTGTGCCTGCAACACGAACGCACAGTACGGCTATCGTAAACAGGGTGGTCGAAGTGTGTGTGTGTGTGTGTGTGTGTGTGTGTGTGTGTGTGTGTGTGTGTGTGTGTGTGTGTGGAGGTCAGCTGGTTGAAAGTCAAGCCAAGCGAGAGATCGGAAGTGGGAATGCCATGATAGTGGAGTCAACGACGA
>JAABUK010001966.1_pt1 | contig 37857 bp, 35 predicted proteins | sample 5559141 | NCBI WGS metagenome assembly JAABUK01 (sample SAMN10711869, study PRJNA513367) | rock metagenome | isolation source: Antarctica rocks | place: Antarctica: Victoria Land, Pudding Butte nord | collected 2016-01-03 | reverse complement strand
TGTACAGTATGGCAGCCTGAAAGTTGCCGTAAAGAGAAAAAAAGCTTTTGGGGCTTTTTGTCTCTTTACTACCGGCTCTCTCTTATCAGAGCCGCTTTTCTGTCTAAAGATTGGGGAGTACTTCATTATTCCTCTACTTCCCGATACAGAACTTACTAAAAATATAATCTAATTGATCTTCATTTGTTATCTCGCCGGTTATCTCTCCTAAGTAATGCAGGCATCGTCTTATATCAAGTGACAACAGATCACCCGAAATATTAATATCCATTCCTTGCTGAATATCCAAAAGCGACTGATGAACCAACCGTAAGGCCTCGTAGTGACGGGCGTTTGTTACAATGGCGCTTTCTGTTTTAAGGCTTCCGCCAATTACTTCGTCAACTAATCTTTGCTTTAGAATTTCTATATTTTTTTTGTTGGCTGCAGAGATGTATAAAACGTTTATATTAGAAAATTTTTGTTCAAGTTTAGCGTCTGTGCTTACATCAATTTTATTGCCTGCTAATAAGTATTTAATGCCTTTTTCCTTCATTTCAAATAGTGCGGTTTGCAGTTCTTCTGCGGTTATTTCATTTACATCAAATAGATAAATAACAACGTCTGCCTGGTTCATTTTTTCAAGGCTCTTTTCAATACCAAAATTTTCTATCACATCGTTTGTGTGCTGCCTGATGCCTGCCGTGTCTATCAAGCGAAACAATATTCCATCAATATTCAAAACTTCTTCTATTGTGTCGCGAGTTGTTCCGGGAATCTCACTTACTATAGCCCGGTTTTCATTGAGCAGCGTATTTAATAAAGTTGACTTTCCTGCATTCGGCTTGCCGATTATAGCCACCTGCACACCGTTTTTAATGACATTGCCCAATGAAAAAGATGATAATAAATCAGCAGTTATTTTCTCAGCTTCACTTATTATATCATGCAGCCGTTTTCTGTCTGCAAACTCTACGTCTTCCTCGCTAAAGTCGAGCTCAAGTTCTATTAAAGCCGAAAAGCTCAGCAACTGATCGCGTAATTTTTTTAAAATGGATGAAAAACCACCTCTTATGTTTTGTAATGCATGTTTACGGCTTGCCTCAGTATTGCTCGATATTAAATCTGCAACTGCCTCGGCCTGTGTCAAATCGAGTTTTCCATTAAGAAAAGCTCTTTGTGTAAATTCACCCGGTTTGGCCAGCCGTGCTCCTTCAGCAGTTATTGCATTTATTATTTTTTCTAAAACATAAGGCGATCCGTGAGACGATATTTCAACCACGTTTTCACCGGTATAAGAAAAAGGCGCTTTATACAAAGAAACTACAACCTGGTCTATAGATAGTCCATTTTGCTGCAACATACCGACATGCAAAGTGTGTGATTCCTTTGCTGAAAGATCTTTTGAAGGAAATAGATGGTTTACCACCTCTATGGCCTCTTTTCCGCTTACTCTTATTACACCTATAGCGCCGATACCCTGCGGGGTAGCCAGTGCCACAATAGTGTCATCCCATCCTGATAGTTTTCCTAACATTGCTTAAAAAATAATTATATGGTAAATAATTTTTTCAATACTGCGTTACAAAGATCATTAACTTTTAAAATAATGAGGGCGATACAATGAAAGTTATCTTTGCTTATTATCAAAACAAATACGCTGATGAAGCAGAGGCGTATTTAATTTAATAATAAGAAATGTATCGTTTAAAGAAATGCTGCTGGTTTATTAAGAAAATCGGGAAACTGAATAAATAATTGAATAACGGTTTAATAAGCAGGTCTCGCTTTTCTGATCTTAAAGCTGCGACTCGTTTTCCAGTGTCTGATAACAATCTTTTAAAACCTTTTTCATTATTTAATTATAAATACTTTGCTGGCAGGAATATTGAATAATGAGAAAGCAATAAATAAGAGAAAATAACAATTTTCCTCCCTTTTCATTAAAAGAGATAATAAAACAACAAAGTGCTTTCTCAAAAAAAAGTTGACTCTTTAGCAGGACAGACACTTTTTAGAACGAAAGAAAATTCTCACAAAATATCCTAAAAAAATCATTTAAAAAATGAGTTATACAGTTTATCCCGGTCACCCTTATCCTTTAGGAGCTACATGGGATGGAAACGGAGTAAATTTTGCGCTGTATGCAGACAATGCAACCGGCGTTACATTATGTCTGTTTGAAACAAATGAGAGCGGAAAAGAGTCAGCGAAAATAGAGATGACAGAGCGCACACACCAAATCTGGCATGTTTATCTTCCCGATGCAAAACCCGGCCAGCTATATGGTTACCGTGTAACCGGTCCTTATGACCCGCGAAATGGCCACCGCTTTAATCCGTTTAAACTGCTGATTGATCCTTATGCCAAAGCTATTGCAGGCACTATGGAATGGCACGATTCGCTTTTTGGTTATATAAAAGGCGCTCCTGAGCCAGACTTAACTTTTAACCGCACAGACAGCGCTGCGCATGTGCCAAAGTGCGTTGTTATTGATCCTAATTTCGACTGGGAAGGAGACAGGTCTCCTAAAACCTCTTATCATAAATCTGTTATTTACGAAGCTCATGTCAAAGGTTTTACCAGGCTGCACCCGCAGATTCCTGATAAGATAAAAGGTACTTACGCCGCTTTAGCTCATCCTGTTACCATAAAATACCTTACTGATCTTGGTATTACGGCAATAGAACTGATGCCTGTTCACCACTTCATCAACGACCGGCATCTTGCAGTAAACGATCTCGTAAATTATTGGGGCTATAATTCTATCGCCTTTTTTGCTCCGGATATCAGGTACTCCCAGTATGGAGAACACGGAGAACAGGTATCCGAATTTAAGAATATGGTGAAGGAATTGCATAAAGCCGGAATTGAAGTAATTCTGGATGTTGTTTATAATCATACGGGCGAAGGAAGTGAGCTGGGGCCTACTATATGTTTTCGGGGCATAGATAATGCCTCTTATTACCGGCTCACGGACGATAAGCGTTTTTGCATGGATTATACAGGCACCGGCAATACTTTAAATGTAATGATGCCAACTGTGCTTAAACTGATAATGGACAGTCTGAGGTATTGGGTTTTGGAAATGCATGTAGACGGGTTTCGCTTCGATCTTGCCTCTACCCTTGCACGTGAGTCGCATGCTGTAGACAAGCTCGGGTCTTTCTTTGACATCATACACCAGGATCCTGTTATATCGCAGGTAAAACTGATAGCTGAGCCGTGGGATATCGGGGAGGGTGGCTACCAGGTAGGTAAATTTCCGCCGGGATGGGCGGAGTGGAATGGAAAATACAGGGATTGCATCCGCGACTACTGGCGCGGAGCAGACAGTATGCTGGGCGAATTCGCGCAGCGCTTTACCGGCAGCCCCGATTTGTACCAGAATGATTCTCGTAAACCTACCGCAAGTGTAAATTTTATAACGGCACATGATGGTTTTACCCTGAATGATCTTGTCTCGTACAATGAAAAGCATAACATAGCCAATAGAGAGAATAATAACGATGGCGAAAGCCACAACCGTTCGTGGAACTGCGGGGCAGAAGGTACGACCAGAGATGCTGCTGTTATTGCGCTGCGCAGCCAGCAAAAAAGGAATTTTTTAGTAACCCTTTTTTTGTCTCAGGGTGTGCCGATGATAGTAGCAGGTGACGAGTCGGGGCGCACGCAGGGCGGAAACAACAATGCATACTGCCAGGATAATGAAATCTCGTGGATGGACTGGCAGCATGCAGATACTGACTTGCTTGATTTTACGCGAAAGCTGATTCATTTTCGTAAAAACCATCCTGTACTCCGGCGTCGCGACTGGTTTCAGGGGTTACCTGTTTTACATTCAGGATTGCAGGATATTGCCTGGTTTTTACCCGATGGCACAGAAATGACAGAAGAAAACTGGATGCATGATTTTGCAAAATCATTAGGGGTTTTTTTAAACGGAAACGGTATCCGGTCGCTGGGGCCAAAAGGCGAGCATATTCTTGATGACAGCTTTTATGTTATTTTTAATGCTTATCATGACCAGCTCACATATAAACTGCCACCGAGAAAATATGGTAAAAAATGGACAAAGGTGTTAGACACAAGCGAGAATGTGACGGCTGAGAACGATGAAATATTCAGGGCTAAGCAAGAAATTACCGTACAAGGCCGTTCTGCAGTAATGTTGAGACAGCAGTAAAATTGTTACAAAAAATAATTTTAAGGAAATATTAAAAATAAAATTCTCAAAGAAATCTATAAAAGTCTGCAGCTTCCGGGCAGTCCCTCAATTTTAAAATAACTATGAAAGACAATAAACGCGGTGCAGGCATTTTACTGCATATTTCTTCACTGCCTTCTCCATTTGGAATAGGTGACTTAGGGACTGAAGCAAGAAAATTTGCTGATTTTTTGCATCGAAGCGGGCAAAAATACTGGCAGCTTCTGCCTCTTAACCCAACCGAGCAGGGACAGGGCCATTCTCCATACAGTTCCATTTCCAGCAGAGCTGGTAATACTTTGTTTATAAGCCCTGATTTACTTGCCTACGAAGGGCTGATAGATTTTACGGACCTCGAACAATATCATCTCCCGCAGAAAAATAATCTAAATTACATGGAAGCGGAACGCGTTAAAGCGGACGTTTTTGAAAAAGCATGGAAAAACTTCACCGACGGTAAAGGACATCACTTACACGATAATTTTAAAAACTTCTGCAGAAAAGAAGCTTACTGGCTGGATGATTTTGCTCTTTATATGTTGCTTAAACAACACAATGAATATAAGCCCTGGTCTCAATGGAGAGATGAGTTTAAGTTTCGTGATAAGCATTCATTGCAAAAACTTTTATCAGAAAATAAAGAAGATGCACAAAAAATACAATGGCTGCAGTTTCTTTTTTCATTACAATGGAATGATCTGAAAAATTATTGCAATGCAATGGGGATTAAACTTTTCGGTGATTTGCCTTTTTATGTAAGTTACGACTCCGCAGATGTCTGGACTCATCGTAATCTGTTTAGCCTTGATAAAGATGGAAACATAATCGGGGCAGCAGGTGTGCCGCCTGATGCATTTACCAATGACGGTCAATTTTGGGGCATGCCGGTTTTTTTATGGGAAGTTCATAAAAAACATCATTATCAGTGGTGGATAGAACGGCTAAAAAAAAACATGGAGCTTTTCGACATACTTCGTCTCGACCACTTTCGCGCCTTTGCTGATTTTTGGGAAGTAGATGCAAAGGAAAAAACAGCCAGAAACGGTAAATGGGAAGAAGGACCGCGTGCAGATTTTTTTCATGCAGTAAAAAAAGCGCTCGGAGAACAGCCTTTTATAGCAGAAGATTTAGGAGAGATAGATAATACCGTTTATGAGCTTCGGGATGAATTTGCTTTTCCGGGAATGAAGGTTTTACAATTTGCTTTTGGTTATGAAATGCCAAGGTCTATTCATATACCTCACAATTATTCTGAAAACTTTGTTGTTTATACCGGCACGCATGATAACAATACTATAAAAGGCTGGTATCGCCATGAAGGCAACAGTCATCACCACCAAATAGAACAGTATATAGGCAAACACGTTTCTGAAGATAATATTCACTTAGAAATGGGACGGTTAGCCTATTCATCTGTTGCCAATATCGTAATACTGCCGATGCAGGACATATTAGGTTTAGATGAAACTGCGCGCATGAATACTCCGGCTTCCGGTGAAAATAACTGGCAATGGCGGATGCTGCCAGGTGAGATTACTAATGACGTTGCAGAGCGGTTGCGGGAGTGGACGACACTTTTTAACAGATGACAGATGTTTGATGACAGATGATAGTTTCTGCATGCACTTATTATTGATGCAATTTTTTCTCTTCCTTTTTGTAAAAAGTTTTACCGGTACGATGAATATGTTCAGTTACATCCTGGTTTTTAATTTGTTTCAGAATGGACAAATCAAACGTATAAGGCATCAGCAGATCATCAAGTTTACCATTTACTTCATTTATAAGATGCAGGTTCAAATCTTTGCCGGTAAGAGTCATATCAATATCAGATCCGGCTCTGAAATTTCCTTTAGCACGTGAGCCGTAAACAATAACTTTCTCAATCTCAGGAAAAGATGAAAAAACTTGATTTATCTTATTTATTTCAGTATCGCTTAATCCAAACTCCATTATTTAGCTTTATCATCAGAAAAAGATTCTTGCTCTCCGCTTTTAAATCCTTCCATTGTTCTTTGAAATGTTACAAATAAATCATGGTATGAATAAACTATTTCCGCTGCAATTTCGTCTGCTGTCTCTTCATTATATGTATGTGCCGTTCTTATACGGCTCTGAATCATATTCATCCATTTGTCTCCGTTTTCAATCAGTCCCCTGTTGTAAGCCATTCTGATTGCATCACGACTGCCCTGTATCCCGGCTTCACCTTGCCCTTCATAAAAATCCTTTATCGTATTCCATGCAAGTTCATAAGTATATTCAAAAGACTTTATCAATCCCTGCTCTTCAAACTCATTCAGTTGGCCTTTATTGATAAATTTACTAAGTTGGGATAATGCTTTATTATAATTATTAAAACGTTGATGCCATCTTACATCTTTTGGTTCCATTATAAATTCAAAAAGTTTTAAAGGTCAAATTTAGTAACTAATATGTTTCGAACTGATAAAGTTTATAATACTGAAATTAACTAAATTACCATTTAGAATCTTTATATAATCACTGTTAAAACCAAATAGAAAAGGCTGCCTCAATTTTAGGATCGGGACAGCCTTTGAAGGTATTTTGAAACTGGTCTTGTTAGTCAAAACTATTTTCATCGGCACTCGGGCCGTAGCTGCCGGGTATCGGTATATCGAGCAGTCTTAAATATACACCTAACTGTGCCCGGTGATGTATTTGCTGGCTAAGGGACATTCTTATAATGTCTATCTTGGGGTCGGTACTGTATATTGTGTCGCCATTGCGTAATGTCCAGGGCATATCCAGAACAGCTTCATTTTCCGGAACCAGTGTTGATAAACCATCATTATAGCGTTTTTCAAAATAAGCCATCAGTTCTGCATTATTGTTTACCTGCGGTTGTTCATACGGTTTGGCAAAGTCTAATTCATCAGTGGTAAAAGTCATCTGTATCCAGCCGGGCAGGTCTGAAATATGCGTAACAAGGCGTTTCATATCCATGCTTTTTGAATGCGGTTGATAACCGAACTTGTCATCCGGCACTCTCGAAAGCATGTTGCGGGTGACAGCGGCTTCTTCAATAAACTGTTTCTTAAAAAATTCAATAAATGTCATAAGTTTTGTTTTTGTTGATACAAAGAAACAAAGCAAGAGTGACAACCCTATGTCAGTAACATTTGGTGCTGTTCAATCTTTTTTAAAATGTTTTCTGCAATTTTCGTAACCATATCGTTCAACTCCAACGGCTCAACAATTGTAGCTTTGTCACCAAACAACATAAACCATCGTGCAAAGCCTGTTAGTGACCCGCTTAAAAATGTCATGCGGATATAATCACCGGCTTCTTCTTCTTTTACGAAGCCGTTATAATATTTCTGTTCGCCAAAATATTTCATAATATGCTTTTCTGCATCAATCACCACTTTTTGCAACTGCCTTTGTGCCGATAGCTGGTTGATGAAACTTTGGAGAGGCGGATGTGTTTTTACTATCTTTTCATCAGTAAGCGTTAGTTTATTGATCTTGTCTGTACGGAAGTTTCGATAGTCATTTCTTAGCAGGCAAAATGCGATAAGATACCAATGGCTCCCCTGGTAATAAATACCAACAGGTTCTGCTTTTCGCTGCAGTGTTTCACTCTTTTCGACTGACGTGTAATTCACGTCAATAACGGCGGACGATGCAATTGCCTTTAGTATTTTATGAAGATGTAACTCTGCCGGTTTTTTATAAACAAAGGCAGGATGCGATACGACAGCGATGTGCTCATCAATTTCTTCGAGGTGATCTTTTTCTGCCAGCCGCAGCACCGCTTTTATTTTATCCAGCGCCGAAAGGTAATGCTTTGATGAATTTTCATCGCTCATTGACTGCATCAATTTGGCAGCGGTTAACAAAGCGGAAGCTTCATCCTGGTTAAACATTACGGGCGGCAGCTTGTAACCTTCCATTAAACGATAGCCGACTCCGGCTTCGCCTGCCACCGGTACGCCGGCTTCTTCGAGCGCATGGATATCGCGGTAAACAGTGCGCAGGCTTATGGAAAATTTATCAGCAATATCCTGTGCTTTAACCAATCGCCTTGATTGAAGCTGAATAACAATTGCCGCTAAACGATCAATACGATTCATACAATTTGTTGCTGCTAAAGATAATTATCTTTAGCAGGTATTTTTATACAAATTGCTTCTGTCTTCATAAAAAGTTCTTTCCGTTCATTAATTATCTTATTACGAGTAAAAATAGCTTGTTTAATTCCGGAAAGGAGAGGAGCATGACAAAACTTTCTGCTTGCTGACTTTGTAAAGCTTTCGTCAATAAAAATGACTCTCATTATTGAGAGCCATTTTATAAACCTTATATTACTGCTTATTGTCACTTAGAAAGACGAACGGGAGCTTTCAATTTAAACGGACTTGAAACTATTTTTGTCAGCAGGATTATTCCATAAAAAGTAAACTTACATTGATATATTTTACTTCAAAAGATTAAAAATCAAACTTAAACCTGGTTCTTATGCCCCATTTTGAAATATCAGGATGATCTGTATAAGTAACTCTCTTCACTACATCAACTCTTAGCAGCTTAAATATATTGGCTACCGCTGCACTTACTTCTACATAAGGTGTGCTGCCTAAACTGTAAGTAGTTGGCAATCCTGTTTTGGCATCCACGGGAAATTTAAACAGATCATTATTAATTGCAGGATTGTTTTCATCTCTTACACCGCCCCATAACACTTTGGCAGCAATCACTTCTCTTAGCTTAAGCTTTTTGAGCAAAGGAACTTTATTAAATAAAAATCCATTAAAATAATGATCCGCATTTACTGCTGCATACCTGTCGCTTACAAACTCCATAAAGTTCATCATATTATAAGAGTTTAACTGGTAAGAATAGGTTTGGTTAGCATGATGAATGGTCAGCAATGAAAAAGGGACTTTTCCAAAAATGTAACCACCTTCTGCAGTCACATCTGTATATCCAAGCTGTGAAAGATAAAATCTTTTTTGTATGTTAAGATTGATGTTATGATAGTTATATGCACCATTCATCAGACCTTTTATACCGGCGGTATATCTAAACTTAAAGATCGGATATTTATTAAATATAGGTGTCCTGTACACCTTGCCCTGGTAAAACTGTTCGTGCGGCGCCCATCTGAATTCAGCAGATAATTCGCTTGTTGTTACATCCGGTATAGTAGTTTTTTCAAACCCTTTTTCCTTCACATACGTAATAGAACCTGCAGGAGTTTGCTTCCAGTTTTTGAATCCTATAGTAGTAGAAAAGTTCCTGGCAAATTCCCTTACATATTCTGCTTTAAAAATATCGTTATACAACCATTTATCATTGTTGCCTCTTTTGAAGGAAAGCAGGAAATTATCTTCCTGAACAAACTGAATCTCCTGCCCGGGTATTTTTGTATCGTGCTGGAAACCGAGCTTTATATAATTAAGCGGATAACCGTAAATGGATTTGTGGTTTAAGGAATATGTACCTGATAGAAAATACTTAAACTTTTCATCTTTAAATCCATAAGCAACATAGTTTTCAAAATAAATACTCTTGCTGAATTTCGGCGTGCTTCTTCCGCCTGCTCTCAATCTGAAACCTTCAACCGGGTTAAAGCTGTAAAAAGCACTTACAGGTCCGACTTCGTAGGCTGGTCCGGCTGATTTATAACCCGCTAAAACCAAAGTAGCAATGTCCATAAACCGTTTGTAAGAGCGCATGTTTTGAAGGCTGTCAATATTGGAATAAACCTTTGATTCGGTTTCTGTCAATTGCGGTGAACGGTGCTGAACCCAAAAAGAATCAGGAGTATTTGCAGAGCTCGTTAGCTGCACTAATTCATCTCCTCTATACACACTGTCATTTGCAGGCTGATTAATTATAAAGTTTTTGTATGATACCGTTCTTTCACCCATAACACCTCCTTTTGCACCTTTGGTTAATGCAAACTCTGCCATCGTTTTGCTCATGATAACATGAAAACGTCCGTCAGGTCCTTTTTCAAAATCCTGGTTTACAGCAAGCTGGCGAACCCAGTTTAGATTGGCATGTTTGCTTATGCTCATATTAATCTTTTGCACAGAGTAGTTGCCATCGAGTGTAACAAAGATGGTTCCTTTGAAAAGTAAATCGTTGAGGTTTTTTGGACTGAACGATAAACGTATCAGTTTTACGCCTTCTTTTTCAACTGTGTCTCTTATATAAAACCGGTAAAAAGTCGGAGCCATATCCGCAATAGGACTCAAAAACTGGTTAGACAGTAAAGAGATGTTATTTTGATAAACATCCACATTCTCATACAAGCGCTGCAAATAAGTGCTTATACCATTGTTATCAACATAGTCTCCAAAGTTTACCTTCTTATTTCCCAGCAGGTATGTCTTTGTCTTCTCAGGGTTTTTGCGATAATATTTTTGAGAAAGGTTTTCTTCGAGATAAACGGGCAACAATGCTTTGCCTTCTAATGTAGAGGTGTCCTGGTTTTCTAATATAAATTTGTAGTTTTTAAATAACTTATTATTCATCAGTTTTTCAGGCTTGTTGGTAAGAGACATTTCCATCTTCTCATACTGCTCATACTGAACATAATTATAAGAACTGATTTTATTTTTATCCTTATTATCTATCACACGCCTTATCAGGTCTACGGCAGGATTGTTTTTGTTAGAATATTTACCTCTTTTATTGGTCTTAACAGTCACATTATTTCCTTCTGCTACCTGGAGAGCTGCATCAACTGTTTGTTCTGTATTTGGTACAATTGTTTTTGAAACAGTTTTGTATCCAACATAAGAAAAGGTGACAATTTTTTGTTTGTTACTTATATCTGTCAGGCTGTAGCTGCCATCTGCGGCGCTTGTAACACCTCTGCCGCCTTTAAAATAAATGCTGACCGATTGCAGCGGTTGCTGGGTTGCTGCATCTCTTACAATACCGTGTATCGCCGTCTGCGAAAAAGCAGAAATAAAGGTTAAAAGGGATAGCAATGAAAATACCAGTCTTTTCCGGTTCTTTGAGTAATGATTATTTTCCATAATTTTTATTTAAAATCCATTATTAAATAGCTGAATAGCTGCTTTCATAAGGACAATCGTTATAAGTACAAAATTGAAACAATGCGCCAGCATGAAGAATGCCTGAAGCGCTTATATATATGTCTGTAAGTCTTTTCTTTTATTGACGTTTCAGAAAACAAAATATTTTATCGGGCCACGTTTTTCCACCAGGTTGCATAAATTCCTGTTTTCTTTAAGTCCACTTCTTCACCAATCATCGGGTTGATAATGGGAACATTTTTCTTTTTACTTTCCTTCGTAACTCTCATGATAGGATCATCCCAGGCATGCAGGGCAAGCGAGAATTTTGACCAGTGAACAGGCATCAGCACCTGTGCCTGTAAATCAAGGGCGGCCTGCACTACTTCTTCGGGCATCATGTGAATGTATTTCCAGTATTCATTATACTGCCCGCATTCTAAAATAGCTAAGTCAAAAGGACCAAATTTGTTCCCGATGTCTTTAAAATGCGTGTCGTAACCGCTGTCTCCGCCTAAGAAGATTTTCATACCAGGAGTGGTAAGCATAAAAGACATCCATAATGCACCGTTCCTCTTAAAACCTCTGCCCGAGAAGTGGCGGCCGGCAGTTGTGTTTACAATAAATCCGGGATCTAACACCACCTTTTCATTCCAGTCTTTTTCTATAATACTATTTTTATCAATGCCCCAGTGTTCCAAATGCGCTCCTGTGCCTAAGCCTGTAATAACTTTTTTAATTTTAGGTTTCAGTTGTATTATAGTTTCATAATCCAAATGATCATAATGATCGTGGGTAATGAACAGGTAATCTATCACAGGAATATCAGCAGCGGCATAGACATCACTTCCTTCAAAGGATTTTGTAGTAAATTTCACAGGTGACGCGTTGCCACTGAAAACAGGATCAACCAGTATTTTTTTACCATCTATTTGCAAAAAATAAGAAGAATGCCCAAACCATACCATTACATTTTTATCAGGGCTTAGCGCATGCAAATCAGTTTTTACAGATGGCAAAATATGTGCGGGTTTGCTTCTTTTACTTTTATTAAAAAAAAAGTCTTTTATAACCGTGTAATAGCTCACGCCTTCCTTTATATCAGGCGTATAGCTAAGGTTTTGAAATTTGCCATTCCGGTAGTTTGGTGAGTTTTTGATTCTCTCCAAATGGTCACCTGAAGCAGCTTTTCCAAATTGCGGTTGTTGCATAAACAGCATCACAGTTACAAACAGTACAAGTATTACAATAACAATAAGCATTTAATATTCTTTTATAAATTTCATTTGAATGCCTTTTATTTTCAATGTTCAAACTTATGATTGACTAATCACTCTATAGCTGAAACAAAAAAAATCAAGGTTTCATCATACACCACAGCATTTCATAAGAGTCATTTATCACTTTCTTTTGTTCTTTCTCAGAAAATTGTGTTTTAGTCAGATATTGATAAATGCCAAAAACATGGCTGCCAATAATCGTTAGTAAAAACTCAACTGGCAATGGTTTAAGAAGTTTTGCCCTGATACCTTCGGTAATAAGACCAATATGGCATAACGATTGTTCGTGAATAGTCTCAGGCGAAATCTTGGAAAAATGCGGTGAAAGGTGAAACTGGTGAATGTAATAAAACTTTTCCCGGTTATCTAAAGCCCAGTAAATAAAATGGATAAACATCGTTTTAACCTTTGTTTCAAGACTATCACCGCAACTGGTTTTCGATGTTATGTACCTGTTCAACTCATTTTTAATATCATTGTACAATGCAATTACCAGATCATCTTTTACTTTATAATAATGAAAAAGAGTACCATTAGCTACACCAGCCTCTGCCGCTATCTTACTTGTAGGCGTACCATGAAATCCAAATTCTACAAAGAGCTTAAGAGCTGCCGAAAGTATGTCTTTCCGCTTATCCTGATGGTTTGATTGACTAATCACTCCACAAAGGTAACAGCAGTTTTCTTATTCTGCCAAATTTATTTTAAAATAATTTTCCAAGTTAAAAAGGGTTATATTGATTGAGATTGAATGATTAGCTTACACTTTTGTATGTATTATATGTATTATGATTCTGTAATTAAAATGTGACATGAAAAAAACTTTCGCATCTGTTTTGTTTATTATCATTTCAATGGCTTGTAAAACCAATAAAAATATAGCTTCTTCATCTAAAAAAAATACACCTCATTCAGAGATAGGTTTTGTTGTTTTGCATAATTATGCAGTAAATCCTTCTGTACCTCTGCCGGATTCTATTAATCATAGATACATTATTACTGCTGAAGAATTTAATAAAACTTTTCACATGACAAAGGCAAGTCCTGGTACCGCTATCGTTCCTGATTTCAGCGCTCAAGCTGTCGTTGCGATTATATTACAACCAACAGAAAGAGTGGTGTCAATTGACATACACAAAGCAGAGATCACCGAAAAAGATGTAAACATTTACTATACAATCACAGATACTGCTTCATGGACTACCTTTTCCCATACTATAAAAACGGTGGCGACTGTACCAAAAAGCAATAGTATAAAGCAAGTGAATTTTTATCGAAATGAAGCAAAAGAAAAAACTGTTTTGGTTAATGATTAAGTGCTCCTGTTTTCTTTTACAGCTAATTTTAATAATTGTTCTTGATTTTCGTAATTGGCCAATTAAAAGCATTTATTTATGGATTAACTATTTGCTGCATAGCATTTCATTACCTTGGTCGAAGCTAAGGTTATTGAGTTTAGAAACGGCTGAAGCCGTTAATTACAAAAATAGCTTTCATAGCCCACGGTTTAAACCGTAGGCTAAAGCAATGTAATTTGGTTAAGCTCCATAGGTGCTTTCTGTTTATCAATTAGGCGACTCGGAGTCTGATTTCATATTTCTACGATGCCTTCTATAAACAGAAGGCTCTTCAAGAGCCAAAACCTTAACTGAATGACATTGGGCCAAAGAGTCAGACAATAATGATTAATTTTATTAAATTTTAAAAATGAAAAAAAGCTTTATAATTTTTCATATCTGTTTGTTTATTTTTCTCATAACAGTTCCTTCAAAAGGATACTCTTTTCAAACCTCCGATACACTTCAAAAAAACGGTGTTATTGCTAAAGGAGCTTCACCACGCTTAATTTCTAAACAGTTTACATTTACTGAAGGACCAGCGGTTGACAAATATGGTAATGTATATTTTACAGATCAGCCCAACGATAAAATATGGAAATATGGAACAGATGAGAAATTATCTGTTTTTTTAGATAAAACAGGAAGATCAAATGGTTTGTATTTCGATAAAAAAGGGAATTTAATTGCGTGTGCAGATGAAAAAAATGAGTTATGGTCTATCAGCCCTTCAAAAAAAATTACCGTTTTAGCGAGTGATTACAAAGGGCAGCTTTTTAATGGTCCGAATGACCTTTGGGTGCATCCGAACGGTGGAATTTATTTTACCGATCCGCTTTATAAACGCGATTACTGGACGCAACAAGGTCAGCGTTTGGAAAAGGAGCAGGTATATTATTTGGGGCCGAATAAAAAAGAAGCTGTTGTTGTTGCTTCAAATGCCCAAAAGCCAAATGGAATCGTGGGCACACCTGAGGGTAAATTTTTGTATGTCGCAGACATAAACGGCAATAAAACGTACAAATATAAAATTAATGGGGACGGAACTTTACAGTCACCGCAGCTTTTTGCAGAGCAGGGATCAGATGGAATGACAATAGATAACAAAGGCAATATTTATTTAACCGGGAAAGGCGTAACAGTTTATAATAAAGAAGGTAAAAAATTAGGACATATTGATATTCCTGCAGCCTGGACGGGCAATGTTTGTTTTGGAGGAAAAAAGAGAGATAAATTGTTTATTACAGCTTCAGAAGCAATTTACGTTTTAGATATGCAGGTGAAAGGTGTGCAATAACTTTATAAAAGCCCGATTTGTAAAGCGACTGATAATAATCTTTATCTTCTTATATTTCGATAACAATAAAAGCTCTGTATTTTGTCCTTTAACGCTTAAAACTTCCTGTCGCTCAACAATTTATTGATTTGATTGTATTTTTGTGTTATGAGCAATAATACAACTCCCAAATCCAATGGTACTTCTCCGGAAATGGCCGGAGTAATGGAACGCAATATCAGAGAACTAATGAAACTGCGGCAAAAGGCTGAAAAAGAAAAGACCCCGGATGAACATGTTGCTGACAAGATTACGAAGTTTGCGGGCAGTATGATTTTCGTGTACATTCATCTTGCAGGGTTTGCTTTGTGGATTATGGATAATAAGGGATTAATGGGTATAAAACCTGTGGATGCTTCTTTTACAGGTTTAATGTTATTTGCCAGCCTGGAAGCAATTTTTTTATCGGTATTTGTGCTCATCCGCCAAAACAGGATGAATCAGTTAGCGGATAAACGGTCTAATTTAGGTCTGCAGGTAAGCCTGCTGGCAGAGCACGAGATTACGCTTTTAATAACTTTGGTGAAAGCGATTGCAGATAAATTAAACATAGAAGAAGCCCGCAACCCTGAAATAGATGAACTTACCCGGCAGGTTAAACCTGAGCAGGTTTTAGAGACTATCGAAAAACATAAAATGGACAGCATAAAAGAAGGAGGCGTAGAATTTTAAAACAATTTTTGTAAAAATGCAATTTGTCTTCTTAAGAGCATTTCAGTTATGCGGTCACTTCTTTTTTCATCAGCCAGTCAGTCTGCGCATCATTACCAACCATAAATATTTGCTCATCAAATTTTTCAAATCCGTACTTTCGATAGAAGCTTATGGCGTGGCTGTTATGCTCCCAAACGCCTAACCAGGTTACCGGCTTTTTCATTTGCCTGGCAAAAGAAAAAGCAAAATCCATCAGGCTTTTTCCAATTCCCCATCCGATCTTTTCTTTAACCACATATATTCTTGCAATTTCAAGCGCATCAAATTCTTTTAATTTTTCAGGAACTTCTGCGTCCGATAACTTAATGTATCCCATAATTTCACTTCCTGATTTACAAAAAAAGAAATAATTGTGCGCATGTATTATTTCCTGCTGCAATACATTTATATTAAAGCTTTTCTCTAAAAAAAGCTCCATATCTTCCGCTGTGTTGTGTTTATAAAAAGTGTCGTAAAAGCAACGGCTGCTGATGTCTGAGAGTATTTGTACTTCGTTGTTTTTTACAGGTTCGATTTCAATTTGCATCAGGGCAAATTAAAAAAGATATTTGAAGAAGATGTACAAAAGTTATAAATTGAGTTTATAATTTCATTTGCATTCTCTTTTTCAATCAGATTGTCAGGTCTGAAAAAGCAATAATGTTTAAAAAAAGAATGGCGGCGATAAATGTAAATATATTATAGAAATCAAAAGAAAAAACCTCCAAAAATTTATTCCTGCTGTTTCTAAAGCAAATAGTACTGTATTGATTGTTCAAATGTGTTTTTATGCATCATTTTCTATTTATATCATTCTATTTTCTTAACTTTCAGCACTGAAAAATTTCCTATGCCTGAAAGCAGAAACAGACACAAACATCATCATCCTATTCATCCCGCATCACCTCATGCAGATGCAAAACCTAAACGCAGCGCTGCTTTTTTCTTAGCTATTCTCGCAGCTGTTCTTGGTGTGGCGGTTACTTTTTTTACCCGCGGTGCAGATGCTTTATGGATGATAACAGGAGCAGCATCAGGAGCAATTATTGGTTACCTGATCGGACACAATATGGATAAGGCTATTAAAAAGGACAGGAAAGTTGAATAAAGAAAAGATGAAAGATCATCAGCTGGAAAGCTATCGTCTTAAACCAGCATTCACTTGTATTTTTAAATCTTATTAAAGTTCTTCTGCATTTGCCGGAATTGTTTTGAAATGTAAGATTTGCTTCTGAAAAATTCAATTAATTTTTTCCAAAACTTCTTTGCTTAAAGGCTTTGAAATAAAATCTTTCACTAATAAAAAACTTTTTGCTTTTCTGTAATCTTCAGGATCTACAGTTGAAGAAAGCAAATAAATGCAAGGCAATTCTTTAAAATCAGATTTAACTTTTTCCAGTTCTGCAAGAAAATCCCAGCCATTCATAACCGGCATATTAATGTCTAAAAAAATAATTTTTGGAAAAATTCCTTGTTCTTTAAGAGATAATAAATAATCAAATGCCAATTTTCCGTTCTGACAGGAGGTAACTTTGTCTGCAAAAGACGTCATCTTTATAATTCTTTCACATACCATTATTGTTATCGGGTCATCCTCAACTAAAAGCACATCTGTAAATTTTGCCATTTAACTTTCTAAGTTTAAAAAATTCAACAACCAGTTTCTTTTTCGGTTCACTTTTATCTTATAATTTGTTAAACTGATTTTCCTGTTACTATTTCCAATGCTCACACAATCCAGGTCGCTTCCAGGTTTGATGTTTACTAATGCACCTGTGTCAATCCAAGTGTTATTCCCATAACGAAAAATAATCGTTTTAATTATCTTTAACTAATCATTTACAGACAATATCTTTAAAAGACAAATAGTTTTGAATATATATTTTTTATATGTTCTTTTCTTCTACCACTACAAGATCATTCAGGTCAACATTCATTGGCAACAAACCTACCTGCACAATTGCCCTTTTTCCCCTTATCTCTGTTACAGAACCGATCTGGTAATTTTTTTTCAATTTTACTTTTGCGCCGACCACTATATCGGCGGGCACTTCCTGGTAGCGGCCTTCTATTTTTTTAGCCAGTTTGTTTGTCACGTGCTGTTCTTTCTTTTTAAATAAAAGATTATGCATTTGTTTGATCGGCTCACTCTTATCTTCTGCTTTTCTCCACTCCAGCAAAATTTGCTTCATCTTGCGCTCCATATCTTTCAGATAGTTGATACGGTCTTCTGTTATCACATTTTGCTGCTTCAGCAATTCTACTTCCTGGCTGTGGCGCTCGCGGTTTATTACCTGTGTCATTTCCTTTTTCAGTCGCTCATTTTCTTTAAGCAGTTTCTGCAATTCCTGTTCTTTTTTTTCAACCTGCCTCAGATCCTGTTCTGTACGGTTGAGAAGCTTGTCTAAACTAAAATGATTTTCATCTACCAGTTGCCTTGCTTTATTAATTAAATCAGGCGAAAGACCAATTCTTTCAGCAATGGAGAAAGTGTATGAACTTCCGGGCTTACCGATAATTAACTTATAAAGCGGTAAAAGATTTTGTTCGTCAAAGGCCATTGCACCGTTTATTATTCCCGGCACTTTGTTGGCCATTACTTTTAAGTTAAGGTAGTGGGTAGTTACGATACCAAAAGAATGTTTTCGCGCCAGCTCTTCCATAATAACTTCAGCAAAGGCGCCTCCTAAGTTGGGGTCGCTTCCGCTGCCGAGCTCGTCTATAAAAAAAAGTGTTTTGCCATTTGCCGACTCCATAAAATATTTCATGTTCTTAAGATGGCTGCTATACGTGCTTAATTCAAACTCTATGCTTTGGGTATCACCAATATGAATCATTAGTTGCTTAAAAATACCCATTTGCGAGGTTGGATGTACCGGCACGAGCAGGCCGCTTTGTATCATCATCTGCAAAAGGCCAACTGTTTTAAGAGTCACCGTTTTTCCGCCGGCATTTGGTCCGCTGATTACTAATATACGGTTTTTATCATTAAGGGTTACAGACAGGGGAATGGTTTTTTTACCCGATTTTTTGTTGTATAAATACAGCAGCGGATGATATGCGTTTATTAGTTCAGCATGCGCTGCATCTGACAGCGTCGGAAACTCGGCATTCATATCAATTGCCAGTTTTGCCTTGCCTCTTATAAAATCGTATTCGCCTATTATTGTATGATACGTTTTAAGCAGCTCTGCATACACCGATACATCCGCAGTAAGTTTTCGTAAAATACGCTGAATTTCCCTGCTTTCTTCATTCTCAAGGCTGAAAATATCGTTATTGAGTTCAATCGTTTCTTCAGGCTCTATATAGGCAGTTTTTCTTGTATCACTTTCTCCGTGCAATATTCCTTTTATCTGTCTTTTATACTCAGAAAAAACCGCCACTACCCGGCGCCCGTTACTAAAGCTTTCTTCAATGTCTGCTGCGTAACCTGCTTTGTTTAACCGGCCTACCACCCGCTCAAAAGCACGGCGCAGCTCGTTTCTTTTTTTAAATAAATTCAATCGTATTTTTTGCAGTTCTTCTGAAGCATTGTCTTTTACGCTTCCGTGTTCATCCAGCACTTCGTTGAGCATTTCAAGAATGGCTTTTTCGTAATAGGTATCTGCGATAACTTTGGTCAAAGCCGGATAAGCTACTCGCCGCTCTTTGTCAAACCAGCGAAAAACTGATTGCATGTTCTCTGCCAGCTTTCGTATCTGCACAAACTGATCGCTTACCAATACTGCCCCCGGTATGGAAAGTAACCTGAGGTCTTTACTGAGATTCAAAACATCTCCATTGGGAAAATACTGGTTGTTAAGTTGTATAAGCTTGTATTCATGCGTCTGCTGCAGTTCTGTCTCTATAAACTCTTTTTTTGTGTGTATCCGCAGCTCTGCCGCCTTTTTTTTGGCGTATTCACTTTTGCAATGTTCAAACAGCAAATCTTTTATTTTATCAAACTCTAACTGCACCAATGCCGATTCCGGAAATAATTTCATAGATTCTTCTGCCTCTTTTTATGCCGAATTTTAATATTAATAGAAAAGTACAAAAATAAAGCGTTACTGGCGGAATAGGGCATTAACAGAATAATATCTTCTGTTGCAGTGCGAGCTTTAAAAGCTATAATCTAATATTTGTATATAAAAAATTATATTCGCCCAAAGTATAAAAGTCATGGTGATTACCACTGAAATTTTACCTTGCCCGGCAATTCAGCCTTTTATCCGTTGCTACACGTTAAGAGAATTTGATACCGCCGGGTCTGATTTTCTAAAACCGCTTCCCGCTAATCACGAATTTACACTTGCTTTTGCTTTGTCAGGCTCTCTGTCTACTACAAAAACGAGCTTTGGAGATATTATTTCCGGTTCGCACCAGTATATTGTTGGTTTACAGACTTCATACAAAGGATCCTTGGTTTTTAATGGTAACATCAGGTTTTTTACTATTCAGTTCAGGCCTAATGGTTTTTATAAAGTATTCAATATGCCGGCAGGTTTGCTGACAGATAAAACCTATAAACTTTCAGATATAATAAATAAAGGTATGTCAGCATATATTGAGCGCTTAAACGAAGCAAGCGACATAAGTACTTTGAAAAGCCTTACGGACAATCTCTTGCTTTCATTTTTAGCTAAAAGCAAAAAAACGGATCCGAATAATAGTATCACTTTTGCATCTTCGCTTATATTTCAAACTCAAGGTAATATAAACATAAAGAATCTTGCTTGTGAAGCAAATATGTGCCTCCGTACTTTTGAACTGAGATTTACTGAGCAGGTAGGTATTTCACCAAAAATGTACGCCCGCCTTACCCGTTTTAACCACGCTATCCTCATGAGAATAAAAAATATGTCAGCAAACTGGACTGATATATCTCACCAATGCGGTTATTATGACCAGATGCATTTTATAAAAGAATTTAAACAATTTGCAGGAGACACACCTTTAAACTTTTACAAAAGCACCCCTCTTCCTTCTGAAGACTACAGAAAATACTAAAGCGGGTAATGAAAAATTTACGATTTTTTACTATTCCCCTGCATCATAACATTATAATTTCAATTTTTAATAAAAAATCAAAAGCTGTTAAAAATCAAAAGCTGTTTATAAGTATTGTTGATTAATGTTTAAATAAATGAACAACAAAAATGTAAGCTTCTGAAAACCGGAGTTTACATCCTGAAAAACAGGTATTGATTGGGGGATCAATATTCCTGTAAGTTCAACTAAAGGGAAATGATTTTATCATTCCCTTTTTTTAGTGCAGCAAAAACTAACATTATATCAAAAAAGAAACATAGACCTTCAACCTGTCATTATTATTCTTTTCCATCTGAATGTATTTTTTTAATATAAAAGATTTCAGTTGAGTCTATATTTGACTGATCTTCATATTACCATTTAAAGTGCATGTAAAGACTATTATTTTAATTTTTTTTTCAGCGTTTACAGTAAAATACTTAATTTAAATTTTTGAAATAATCATTTATTGTATGGCAGACAAAAATCCTGTTTCTATACCTGGAAATGAAAGCCAGGGTTTTAAAGAATCCCGCAGGGATTTTTTAAAGCAGTCTTCGGTGTTAACCGGCCTTGCCATTGCGCCTGCGGCGGTTTTAAAAGCCGCAGAAGAAAGATGGGATGAAGACTTTGCATCATCGCTTGAAAAGATGCCGCTGAGGCTGGAAGTGAACGGAGTAAAACAAAACCTGTCTGTAGAAGTAAGGGTCACACTGCTCGACCTCCTTCGCGAGCAGCTTGCGCTTACCGGCACAAAAAAAGGTTGCGATTACGGACAATGCGGTGCCTGCACCGTACATGTAGATGGCAAACGTGTTCTCTCCTGCCTGAGCCTTGCAGTTATGCATGAAGGCAAAAAAGTAACCACTATTGAAGGTCTGGCAGACGGAGAAAAACTTCATCCTATGCAGAAGGCTTTTATAAAGCACGATGGGTTTCAATGCGGTTATTGCACTCCCGGGCAAATTATGTCAGCAGTTGCGTGTATCAAAGAAGGTCATGCAAACTCAGAAGCAGAAATAAGAGAATTTATGAGCGGAAATATCTGCCGGTGCGGTGCATATCCAAACATTGTAGATGCCATTATGGAAGTAAAGCAGGGAGGGCAGCAGATATGAAACAGTTTCAATACATCAGAGCCGCAAATCAAAAAGCTGCCGTAAGCGCTGTCTCAAAAAACGCTTCTGCACAATTTATCGCCGGCGGCACTAATCTTATTGATTTGATGAAAAGAGGCGTCTCTTCTCCTGATACATTAATAGATATAAATAACCTTCCGTTAAAATCCATTGAATCATCTGCAGGAGTAATAAGAATTGGCGCACTTGCATTGAACAGTGAAGTATCAGAAAACAAATTAGTTACTCAAAAGCATCCATTGCTTGCACAGGCATTACAGGCAGGCGCTTCAGCACAATTGAGAAACATGGCTACTGTTGGCGGCAATATGTTGCAACGAACCCGCTGCCCTTATTTTTATGACACAGCTTTGCCCTGTAATAAACGTGAGCCAGGTACAGGTTGCAGCGCTTTGGAAGGTTTTAACCGTATGCATGCGATCTTCGGTTTTAGTGATAAGTGTATTGCCGTTCACCCAAGTGATATGTGTGTTGCCCTTGTTGCTTTAGACGCTTCCGTTTTGGTAACCGGCCCAAAGGGTAACCGCCGTGTTCCGTTTGCAGATTTTCACCGGCTTCCCGGAGATACTCCTCAAAAAGACAACAACCTTGAAAAGAGTGAGTTAATAACATCGGTAGAAATTCCTGATAATTCTTTCAGTAAAAATGTTCATTATTTAAAAATTCGCGACCGGGCTTCTTATGCATTTGCCCTGGTTTCTGTAGCTGCTGCCCTTAACCTGAATGGAAATACTATAAAAGATGCACGACTCGCAATGGGTGGTGTCGCTCACAAACCATGGCGGTTAAACGAAGCTGAAAAAGCATTGATAGGAAAACAGGCATCCGAAGACACGTTCCGGCAGGCTGCAGAGATAGCTATGAAAGGTGCAAAGGGTTTTAAGTATAACTCTTTTAAATTAAAAATGGGCACAAATGCAATTGTCGAAGCGCTTAAAACAGCAGCAGGAATGTCTTAAATCAGGGTTGGAACCACAAAGACACAAAGGGCACTAAGAAACACTAAGCCTTCGTGCAACTTTGTGTTTTTCGTGTCTTAGTGGTTAAAAAAATTACAGCAAAGGTTATAATTAATTTTATGGGAAATCAAATATTCTCGCCGGGCGAAAAACCCAATTCTTTAGACAGGGTTGATGGCAGGCTAAAAGTAACCGGGGCTGCAAAATACTCGGCAGAGTACCAGATACCCGGGCTGACCTACGGCGTACTTGTAACAAGTACGATAACCAAAGGCCGCATTAAAAATATAGACACAAAAGCTGCTGAACGGGCAGCAGGCGTATTAGCAGTTATCTCCCACGTCAACTCTATAAAAGTACCCGGATATGCAGATAATGAACACCCCACCGAACCACCCACAGGAGGAAGACCATTAAGGGCATTTCATAATAACCGGGTTTATTTTAACGGGCAACCGATTGCAATAGTAGTAGCTGATACGCTCGAAAGAGGCCAGCATGCAGCATCATTGGTAAAAGTTCAATACGATAAAGAAACACACATAACCAACTTTGACGGTAACTTAGAAAAGGCAGTTCTACCGGCACAGGCCAAAAAGAATAAAGATAACCCGTTAAATGATTATAACAGAGGACAGGTTGATGCCTATAAAACAGCTCCTGTAAAAATTGAGGCCGAATATACGCATCCGTCGGAAATGCATAATCCCATGGAACTGCAATCAATCATTGCTATGTGGGAAGCAGATGACAAGCTCACTATTTACGACAAAGTGCAGGGAACCAAACCAACCCAAAAAGCTTTTGCCAAAGAATGGAATATACCTGTGGAAAATGTGAAAGTTATAGCAAAATTTGTGGGCGGCGCTTTTGGTAACGGCTTACACAACTGGCCGCATGAAACAGCAGCTATCATTGCAGCGAAACAGGTAAAACGGCCCGTAAAAGTGGCAATAACCCGCGAGCAAATGTTTACAATGGTTGGTTACCGTCCGCGTACGTGGCAAAAAATTGGTATAGGCGCTTCGGAGGATGGAAAGCTGACAGGAATTTCACATGAGTCAATCGGTCAAACATCCAGCTATGAAGAGTTTACAGAGTCTACGCTGCAGCAAACAAGAATGATGTATGCATCTCCGAATATAAGCACACGATACAGAATTTTACCTCTTGATGTAAGCACCCCAATCTGGATGCGAGGCCCGGGAGAAGCTACCGGTGCCTTTGCACTTGAGTCAGCAATGGATGAGCTTGCTTATGCTTTGCATATAGATCCTATCGAATTCAGATTGCGTAATTATACACAAACGGACCCGGAGAAAAATCAGCCGTACTCTACAAAGTTTTTAAAAGAATGCTACGAGGCCGGCGCTGAAAAAATTGGCTGGAGCAAACGGAAAATGGAGCCGGGAAGTGTAAAAGCCGGAGAATGGCTGGTCGGCTATGGAATGGGCGTAGGAACTTTTGGAGCCCATCGCGGATCAGCAGCGGTACGAGCAAAGCTATCCGCTGATGGTAATTTACAGATGCAATGCGCTGTTACCGATATTGGCCCTGGCACCGGTACAGCAATGGTACAGGTGGCTGCCACCTCATTAGGCATGGCACCTGAAAAAATAACTTTTGATCTCGGCAATTCTGATTACCCGATGGCCGGTAACCAGGGCGGTTCTTCTACGGTCAATACTGTTGGCTCGGCAGTGCAGGCTGCCTGCAAAGCATTAAAGCAAAAGCTGAAGAATATTGCCGCAAAAAAAGAAGGTGCTTTTGGTAAAACAAACGTTGATAATATTACCATAAAAAATAGTAATTTATCGCTGATTGATAATTCTTCTGTTTCTATTGCAGTGAGCGATCTTTTTCAGCAAAATAACCTGCAGGAAGTAGAAGTCACCGAAGAATCAAGAGCAGGGGAAGAAGGAAATAAATATTCGAAATATTCCTTTTCTGTACATTTTGCTGAAGTGCATGTACACCCCAAAACCGGTCAAGTCCGGGTAAAGAAAGCAGTGGCGTGCGCAGATGCAGGTACCATTATCAGTTGGAAAACGGCCGCCAATCAAATGATTGGCGGTGTTACCGGCGGCATTGGAATGGCGCTTACTGAAGATGCCGTAATGGATCACCGTTTTGGAAGATATGTTACAAAAGATTTGGCAGACTATCATGTGCCGGTACATGCAGACGTGCCGCCTGTGGAAGTATATTTTGTAAACAAACCCGATTATATAGTAGACCCCATAGGCACCAAAGGCCTGGGAGAAATAGCTATTATTGGTGTAGCTCCTGCAATCGCAAACGCCGTATTCAATGCTTGCGGAAAGCGGATCAGAGAACTTCCGATTACACCTGATAAAATTCTTGTCTGAACCGGGATAATGAGATTTTTGGGATGATTGTCTGAACTGGGATAATCGGATTTCTGGGATGATTGGGAAAAGGAAAAAATGCCTGTTCGATGGTATTTTCTTATAGAATTTATTTAGTTCCCTTTATAATTTATTCTTTGTAGTCATCGCCAAATCCCACAAATCCCATAAATTATGGTTCAGACAAACTTTGTGCTTCTTTGAGTCCTTTTGGTTTAATAATTTTAAAGGTATAATAATCGAATATTTTCCACCAATCCCACTATTCCGGTTTATACAATCTTTGCAGTTTATGTAATTCAAAAAATATTATAATCAGAAATTTTCCACACATCCTACTAATCCCAATTATCCCAGTTCAGACGATCTTCGTGTGTCTGTAATTCAAAAAATATTACGATCAAAAGTTTTCCAATTATCCCAGCAATCCCAATTATCCCAGTTCAGACAACTATCAAATTTGCGGTTTGCATGCTAACCAGTATTTTTGCGCAGCATTTGTAAAAGTTGCTGTCGGCGACTATAATTATCATTCAAACTAATAATATAACGAAAACTATGGCTTACGACGTAATCGTTTTAGGAAGCGGCCCGGGTGGCTATCCTGCTGCTATCCGTGCTTCACAACTTGGTTTTAAGGTTGCCATTATAGAAAAAGAAAGCCTGGGGGGCGTTTGTCTCAACTGGGGATGTATTCCCACAAAAGCATTACTTAAGAGTGCACAGGTGTACGAATATGCAAAACATGGTGCTGCCTATGGTATAAACATCAGTGGCGCCCAGCAGGATTTTACCAGCGTTATAAAACGCAGCCGCGACGTTGCAGATAAAATGAGCAGGGGAGTTCAATTCCTGATGAAGAAGAATAAGATTGACATCATTATGGGCTACGGAAAATTAAAAGCCAAAGGACAAATAGAAGTAACTGCTGCAGATAACAGCAAACAGATAGTTGAAGCAAAACACATTGTTATAGCAACAGGAAGCCGCGGCAGACAATTGCCAAACCTGCCCACTGATGGAAAAAAAGTGATTGGCTACCGCGAAGCTATGGCTTTGCCAACACAACCAAAAAGCATGATTGTGGTTGGCAGCGGAGCAATAGGTGTTGAGTTTGCTTACTTCTACAACAGCATGGGAACCAAAGTAACAATAGTTGAATTTTTGCCGCGTATAGTACCGGTGGAAGATGAAGAAATTTCGAAAGAACTTGAAAAGCAATATAAAAAACAAGGAATTGACATCATGACCAACTCTACTGTCGAAGCGGTTGAGTCAACAGCGAATGGCGTAAAGGCAAGGGTGAAAACACAAACCGGCGAAGTGACTCTTGAAGCCGATATTGTATTAAGCGCAGTAGGCATTACGGCAAATATCGAAAATATAGGACTTGAAGAGCTTGGAATTAAAACCGAAAAAGGTAAAATAGTTGTTGATAAATATGGCCTGACAAATATTCCCGGCTTTTATGCGATCGGAGACTGCACACCCGGACAGGCCCTTGCGCATGTAGCAAGTAAAGAAGGTATAAATACTGCTGAGCATATTGCTTATACTGAAAAGAAATTTGCCCATTTGCCTGAAGCAATTGATTACAACAACATTCCCGGTTGTACCTATTGCACGCCTGAAATTGCCAGCATTGGTTTTTCTGAAAAAGCTGCAAGAGAGGCAGGTTATGAAATTAAAGTCGGGAAATTTCCATTTATAGCCAGCGGCAAAGCAACGGCCTCCGGAGCAACAGAAGGTTTTGTAAAAGTAATTTTTGATACAAAATACGGAGAGTTTCTGGGTGCTCACATGATCGGCAACAGCGTTACTGAGCTGATAGGAGAGGTGTCAGTAGCAAGAAGACTTGAAACTACCGCCCATGAAATATTAAATGCCATTCACCCTCATCCTACCATGAGTGAAGGTTTAAAAGAAGCAACCGCTGCAGCTTACGGTGAGGCAACAGATATTTAGAGCCATTAGAACCACGATTTTCTTGATTTTTTTGGATTAGAGTGAAATAAAACTTCCGATGCTTTTTTCTGGAGCTGCAACCAGCAGCCCTTTTTGTAAAATAAAATCCGTTTAGTATTGTACGTGAACAAACAACGGGGTGAGAAAATCAACAATAAAGGGTGATGGTTGCTTTAAAAATATTACAGTTATATAAGGGAAGTACTGTATTCAATCTTATAAATAAAAAGAATTAAACTATTCTTTTTATTTATTATCTAAGACTTTCAATTATCTCTTAATTTAAAAAAACAGGATGAAAAAAATTATGCGCTTAGCGCCGGTTATTATGATTGCAGTTCTTAGCCAAGCTGCCTGCATGCAGAAATATAAGACGGCTGCAGATATGCCAAAACTTGATAAAGAATACACAGAAGTCACTAATGATGTAACTGATCTTACTTCCAAGCTTACGCAGGCACAAAATGATTTGCCAGCTTACCAGTCAAAGGCTAAGGCAGAAAGTTCTAATGCTCAAAATGCTGCTTCCGAAAGCAGTCAGCAAGCTTCAAAAGTAACGGCCGGTGATGTAGGTAATGCTAAAAAAGCAAAAAAGAAAGCAAAAAAGGCATTGGGCGAAGCTAAAGATGCTAAAGATGCAAGTGATAATGTTAAAGACCAGGAGAAAAAAATAGCCAAACTTACTGAAGAGCTTGGTAAAAAGAAAAAGAGATTACAGGAGTTAGATAATATGCGTACAGCTATCGGAGGTGCAAACAAGACTGCAACAGATACGGCAAAAAGATTTACAGATACTACCCGAAAACTTATAGATACGACTAAAAACGCCGCAGATACTACAAGGATGTAAAACCACCGTTACACAAGAATTGCTGAGGGCAGCTGAAACCTATAAAAAAAGACCGTTCCAAACTAATAGGAACGGTCTTTTTTTTATCTATGAAATCAAACTAACTTATCCGAATAAACCACCTTTCTTCAAAGTCTTTTTACCTTCTCCTATTTTAAAGCCGTTATGGTATACTTCAATTTTATAATCACCTAACTGGTATCTTCCTTCTTGTTTCCAGTCGAAATTAACAGTAGATCTTTTTCCCTGTTCGTAAGGTATAGTTACTTTATTGGTATAAGGTTTAGAACCTTCATCACGAGTATCGAAAGTGCCGCTCTCACTTGCCATGGTAACAGGGCGGCCATCAGGGCCTGTGACGGTTACAAACAATTCTTTATCACCTGTAGTAGCAACCCTGTTTTCATCTACATCAAAAGATACACGAAGCAGATCAACTTTTTTAGCAGTCGTTGTTTCTTTTTCTTTACCATTGCCTTTCACATGTATAGGTGTGATATTGAGGTTACTTGCATGCAGGGTAGATGCCACATCCTCCACCTCTTTGCGGGCAGTTTCAGTGGTAGTTAAATTTTCCTGCAGTTGAGTCTTTTCAGTACTTAATTGTTGTTTTTCAGAATTCAACCTTCTATTAGAGGTAGCAAGCTGCAGGTTCTGATCTTTCAGTCTTATAATTTCAGCATACATATCATCTATATGCTTATTTAGTTCATTAATTAAACCTCTCGCTGTTTTCAGTTCACTTGCAGTCGCATTTCTATTATTTGTAATAGACGTAATTTGTTTTTTAAGGTTATTGATCTCTGACTGTCTTTCGGCTAAAGCACCTGTAAGCTGGGTATTATTGCCGGTTGCAGAGTCAAGTCTTGCCAAAGCGTCATTATATTCGGCTTGAACCTCATTTCGTGCGGAGTCTACGTTAGAATATTGAGTATGTAATTGATTAATTGATTCATTCGTTTTACTTTTATCGTAAATTATGTATCCCCAGGTACCTAACAAAGCGGCAATTAAAATACCATAAATGATTTTACGGTCATCTCTTTTTGGCGTTTGTGGTTGGGGATCTGTTGCAGAGTATTCCGAGTTGTAGGGCATGTTTGGTTTATTTTATTTAATAAAGAAAATTTGTTTTGAATAATATACAATTACTTTTTGATTTATTTCTGATTGATATAGAAACAGTACCGCAGGTTAGCAACATCAATGAATTGTCTGGTGAAGGTCGCAAGCTTTTTTTCGACAAAATTTCAAAAACAATGCCAGAAAAATTTGATGAAGAAGAAATGTATCTTAAAAAAGCGGGGATATTGGCTGAGTTTGGAAAGGTCATTTGCATATCTCTTGGCTTTTTTTATAAGGATAAGGCCGACAGGATTTGTTTAAAGATAAAGAGTATTTCGGGGCATAATGAGAAGACTTTATTAGATGAGTTTGTCGTAATTACCGATAAGTTTTTCAGGCATAAAAGCAAGTTCCAGTTTGCCGGCCACAATATTCGTGAGTTTGATGTGCCTTTTTTATGCCGGCGAATGGTTATAAATCAAATACAGCTTCCGGCTTACCTGCACATGTATGGCGCAAAGCCGTGGGATATCAGTATGACCGACACTTTGCAATGGTGGAAGTTTGGTGATTATAAGAACTACATTTCTCTGCATTTGCTTGCAAATATACTTGGCATCCCAACTTCTAAAGATGATATAGACGGCAGCATGGTACAGGAGGTGTATTATAAAGATAATAACCTGCAGCGGATAGTGAATTATTGTCAGAAAGATGTAGTAGTAGTTGCGCAGGTCATTCAGCGTTTTAGAAATCTACCGCTTGTTGAAGCTGAAAGTATTTTTATAGCGGAGTGAGTTTTTTTTAAAGGATTTTATATCAGCCTTTAATTATCCTTACATTATTCTTACGAATGGTTTAAGACATTTTTTTGGTATTTTCGTATTATATATTATTCTGAAAATCATTATTAATACCTCTGTTATTTTTCTTAAACCACCAATACATCGGTACTCCTGTCAGCATCAGCACAACGCCTATCCCTGCTTCCCTTGGACGTGAGAAAATCGTATTGACAATCAAAACTGCACAAAACAAGATTACAATAGCAGGCACAAGCGGATACCCCCAAACCTTGTATGGGCGAGGAGCATCAGGCATTTTTCTGCGTAAGATAAAGACACCCAAAGTAGTAGCGCCGTAATAGATAAAAACAGCAAAAATGATCATATCTGTAAGTTGGTCAAACGTGCCTGAAAGCACCAGCAAACACGCCCACACACACTGATATATCAATGAATTAGCCGGAGCTTGAGCCTTATTTAATTTAGCAGCCGGCGCAAAAAACATTCCTTCTCTTGCCATAGCAAAATAAGCGCGGCTGCTTGCTAAAATAGTCGCATTGGCACAGCCAAGAGTTGTGATAAGAATAAGAACCGATATAAATAAAGCGCCTTTTTGCCCCCAAAAGCTTCGTACCGCTTCCACTGCAGCTATCTTATTTCCTGAATGATATACTTCCTCCAGTGCAGGTATAGACAGCAATGAAAGATAAGCAGCATTTACCAGCATATACAATGCTATAATTGTAAATACCCCGATAGCAATGCCGCGGGGAATATTCTTTTTGGCGTCTTTAATTTCACCGCCTACATAGCCTACCGCTGCCCAGCCCTGGTAGCCCCAAAAAGCGGCAAGCATGGCAGTAAATACAGCGCTTACTGTAACGGTAGAATGATCAGATGTGTTCATTTGAAAGCTGCTGCTTATATCAGCATTTGGGCTGCTGAAGCCTGCGGCTATTATGGTAAAAATACCGGCAAATACTAAAAGTAATATACCCGTGCTGACACCTGCGCCTGCTTGTATCCCTTTAGTGTTTATCGTGGTAAGAATAATAATCAGGATGATAGCCGTAAGCTTTACATTGAGATCTGCAAAGGGGAAAAATACTCCGCTTATGCTGAAAGAAGCCCATGAAGGCAGCAACGGCGGAAAATGAACAATACTGTTAAACGATTGGGCAAATACATAAGCTAAAGACGAGATAGCGGCAGTCTGTATCACTACAAACAATGACCAGCCGAACATGAATGCAAAAAAGCGGTTGTATATTTTTTTATAGTAAGCATATTCTCCGCCCGTGTCTGCAAGCAAACCTGCCACTTCTGCATTACTCAATGCGCCAAACAAAGTAATGATACCTCCCAGCAGCCAGCAAACCAGCACCCATCCTGATGAGTGCAGCTCTGCTGCCATCGGGGCAACTTTTTTAAAAACTCCCGAACCAATTATATTACCTATAACAACTACAATTACCAGCCGCAGTCCCAGCGACCGGTTCAGTTGAGATGTACTCATAATTCAGCTTACTTTTTTGTGAATTGCTAAAAGTAGTATGAAAAAGGTAAAAAACTTTAATTATGCGTATAAAAGCAGTTATCACGAAAAACGTAATTGTACAAGCAATAATATTTATATTTATAAAAACAGTACACCCGGTTCGACTTATTTAGACATCCTTGCTTCTATCGCCTTGTTTACTTCATTAATAATTATAAAAGAGGATAATGCCACTTGTTACATAAACGGACACGCGGTGTATCATAACCGTACATTATAGGTCAACCAGTAAAAGAGTAATTAATTGATTATCACACTTTTTATTAATTGGCTGTAATATTGGAAGTGTATTATTTATAGAATGTATTACCCTCAAAAACAATCAGTACTATTTAATACGGAATTAAACTTCCAGAAAATTAAAACAGGGATATGTTTAGAAATTATTTTAATATGGTAACTGCCTTGGTAATGTTTGTTTTTTGCAGCGCTTCGCCGATGATGTACTGAATGCTGCGTTCGCCCATTGGCTCTCCCGGCGTTAAGCCTTCAAACAAATACTTCACCGGCTTTACCCGGGTTAAATACAGCGGCAGCTTTTGTGCAAGAAAAACCGACATGCCCACATAGCGTTGTTTGCGCCCTTTGCCGTGGCAGACAAGCACGGCCATACGCTGCAGATCCACATCGTTTATCTTTGTAAGGCGCAACTCGTTCATCCGCAAGCCGCATCCATAAGCAAAGGCCAGCAGGAAACGATGCTTCAGATTAACAGGAGAAGCAAACAATTCTTTGCACTCCTGCCTTGACAATACCACCGGCAGCTTTGTCTCTTTTTTAATAGGCGGCATCTGTATGGCTTTGTCTTCCATATCAAAGAGCCTGAACCAGTAGCGAAGGGCATACACCGCATGCTTAAAATAAGTAACAGAGCAGTTCTGATGCACCATCATGTTGTACAAGTAAGCATTAATTTCATCAACACTTACCAGGTGAGGAGGCCTGCTGAAGTGCAGGGAAATGCAGGCCAGGCTGCGGCTGCAGTTGACAATAAGGCTTTTACTGTTTTGCCCAATCGTAACTTTTTCGATAAATTTGGCATATGCATTTGCAAACCCCGGTACGCCTTTCTTTGCCTGCGATAAAACAGTGTTGTACTGTCTTTTTACTTTGTTAACCATTAGTTGTAGTTTTTTGGTGAACAACTAAGGTCTGTTCTTATAGCAATCGGGCAGAAAGGCTACCGCAGGTTTAGTTCAACATTGCATTGGCATTATAGTGGCTGACGAACATAGGCTCAACTACTGTTATGCTATTTAACTTCGGTGCAATTATTGGGCTCGCGAGCCTTGATTCACACTACAACGCCAATACTTCAACGTTAGCGGTCAGGCTAGAAAACAACACAACAAATACTTTACTAAAGAAAAAGAGAAATATGTCAATTACAAAAGAGTCAGAATTAGTTGGAATGAAAAAAGCAAGTGAAGCTGTTGCCCTCACTTTAAAAGAAATGAGAAAATTTGCCAAACCGGGTATGACAACAAAGGAATTAGATAACTATGGCGGACAAATCCTTAACGACATGGGAGCTAAATCAGCACCATATTTGACTTACGGTTTTCCTGGTTGGACTTGTATAAGTATTAATAATGAATTTTGTCATGGTATACCCTCTGACAAAAAAATACTTGATGAAGGTGATTTAATTAATATTGACGTTTCAGCAGAATTAGATGGCTTTTGGTCGGACAACGGAGAGTCATTTGTTCTAGAGTCAGATGTAAACCAACACCAAAAACTTATTGAGGCTTCAAAACAAATTTTACATAAATATAAAAGGTGGGGTTCGCATTTCTGACAGCTAAGAAAAGAGGTTACAGCTAATTTCAGAGATAGAGTTAATCTTACAAGGTTTAAGAAAAATTCTGTAGTTGCTATTGAAACATTCATTACAACAACTTCCACATATGCTGAAACTTTGCAAAATGGTTGGACAATGGTTGGAAATAAGGGCGGTTTTATGGCACAACACGAACATACTATTGTTGTTACTGAAGGTAAACCTATTGTATTGACAGAGATAAATGAAATATGGAATTAAGAAAAAGCAGGTGATGAAGGAAAGAGCCGCGGTTTTATTGTATAATAATTGTTTTGGAAATGACCAGGAACGGGTTCAGCAATTCAATGAAGTAAGGCAGTTAAACCCAAAGCTTTCAAAGCCTGTTTTGCATATTACCCTAAGCCTTGCTTCAGGTGAGCAATTGGCCAAGGACAAGCTCATGGAAATGTGTGAGCATTGCGCCAAAGAAATAAGCTTTTGAAACAACCAATACGTTCCCATATCTCATTGGGATACCAACCATCGCCACCTTCATATTGTAGCTAACAGGATAGGCTCTGACAGTCGAACGGTAAGTGACAGTAAGAGCATTAAAAAATAGCCAATTAATGCCGGAAGGTGGAGCAGAAATATGAACTGAAACAGGTGTTAAATCCAAGAAAGTATTTATCAAAAGAGCAAAGAAATATTCCGGGATGTGATCAGCGAAAAGAGAGATTACGTGAACACATTCAACAAGCTTTAAGTAAATTAAAAAACTACGATGAGTTTGAACAGCGGATTGAAGAAAATGGACATATAGTAACAAAAGGTAGAGGAATATCTTTTACCGATGAAAAAAAAGTAAAGGTTAAGGGAAGTGAACCTAATTATTCCTTACAAACTATTGAGCGAATACTTCAAAAAGCAAACTATAGTTCAACAAAAACATGGAAGTGAAGATGAGTACAGACAGATACAACAGGGTAAAGCAGTTTCAAAGGAAAATAGCTTACCCATTGAGGGAAAACAGTCACACAAATCTGAGCTCCTCCAGCAATTGATTAAACCTGAGAAACAGCAGGAACAGATACCAACTGTTCCATAACATCGGAAAAAGAAGAAAAAGCCATCACTGCATTTTATAGAACTATTTTCGATGTAATCTATCTGCTACATTGTGTTACAATTTTGAATATGGAAGATACTTCAGTTGTTCTGAATTTCAAGCTTCCATTTTAGCTCACCTTCAACCTCCACTTCCTAACTTGAAGCTTTATTCACTAAATGATAAATTGTCCGCTTTAGGGTCAGGACCGTATTCATTATTCCCCCTATATCCTTCTTGACAAGCAAGGATAAGATTATATATTGGAATTAAACAATACCAACCACTTTTACCAACATCATGCATTCTTCTAACACTTACAGCGACAGTTGGTATAAAAACGGCCAATGAATAAATAGATGATAACAAGGGCATTTGTATAAGACCGCCTATGAATGCAAAACTGAATAGGATCATGTAATTAAACAAGACAAAATACCAATATTCACTCCGTCTTGCTCTGCCATTAAAGACAAAACAATTTTGTAAAACTGCTAAATACCATTTCATGATAGTTGCTTTTTTTGATTTAAAATTTTTTTACAGAAACAAAACGCTTTTATTTTTTAATTATTGCAACTTCTCCTTTGTCTTTATATTCTTCCTCTTAACTACAATAATTTATTGTAGAATTTCGATTTATGTATGGTAAATCAAAAAATAGTTTGTCCCAATTTGATTATGAAAAAAGTATTAGTTACACTAGCTACAACATTTCTCGTATTCCTTTTTATTAGTGCCAGAGCTCAACCTAATAAGCTTACCGTAGCGAAAGAACCAGAGTGGGTAACAATACATAATATAGATTTTAATAACGCAAATCAGGAAAGTGAAGCCGAAGATGGATACCTTGACGTTGCATTTGAAAAACAGGTATCACTAATAGACAAGGCTAAGTATTACAGAAAAGCGTTTAAAGTACTTTCAGAGTCTGGTGTGGAAAATAATTCTGAGATTTCTGTTGACTTCGATCCATTATACCAAAATGTACTGTTACATAAAGTAAGAATTATAAGAGATGGAGTATTTATTAATAAACTTGATCTTTCAAAATTTAAAACCATACAACAGGAAAGTGATTTGAGAGCGCATCTTTACAACGGTACTCTTACCGCTTTGCTGATGTTAGAAGATGTAAGAAAAGGTGATATAATTGAATATAGTTATACTATAAAGGGTTTTAATCCTATTTTTAACAACAAGTATTGTGATGTATTTGAAACCCGTTTTACCGTTCCTATTGGCTGTGTTTATTATAAAGTTGTTACTCCTGCAGATAAGAAGATCAACATAAGATGTACTGATTCCAGAATACACGAAAGGACTGAATATACAAAGATGCGAGTACAATATGAATGGAAATTAACGGGGATTGAGCCTTTAAGGGTTGACAAAAAGACACCTTCCTGGTTTGATCCTTTCCCGACAATCTTCATTAGTGAATACAATAGCTGGGGTGAAGTAAGTAACTGGGCAAGCAAGTTATTTCCGGGTAATGTTCATTTATCATCTGCTTTGCAGAAAAAAATTGCTGAAATACGTGCCGATAATGCTACCAATGAAGCCCGTACGTTGGCGGCCTTACATTTTGTCCAGGACGAAATCCGGTACCTGGGAATAGAAATGGGTACTAGTTCCCACAAACCTGGTGACCCAAATAAAATTTTCTCCCAAAGATTTGGCGACTGTAAAGACAAGTCCTACTTACTGACTACAATGTTAAGGGATTTGGGGATTGAAGCAAGTCCTGTTCTGATTAATACTTCCTATAAAAAAGCTATCAATAACTGGCTTCCGTCTCATAGTGCTTTTGATCACGTAACAGTAAGAGCCAATGTGGATGGAAAGATTTATTTTTTCGATCCTACTATTAGCATGCAAAGAGGTACTCTCAGAGACATTGTTTACCCCGATTATCAAACAGGCCTTGTAGTTGCAAACGCTACCCAGTCGCTTACTAACATTCCTTTTTATAATAAAAGCGCGATAAAGGTTAAAGAAATTTTTGACGTGCCTGATATGACAGGAAAAGCACAACTTAAAGTAATAACAAGATATAGTGGATCTTTTGCTGACGATAATAGGAACGACTTCAATAACAATAGCCTTTATGAAATAAAGAAAAAATACAGGGAGTTTTATTCCACTTATTTCGAGAAAATAATAGCAGACAGTCTAAGTTATCAAAGCGACAATAATATAGGAGAATTTATAACAACAGAATATTATACAATATCTAATTTGTGGAAAACAGAAAACGGACAATCAATTACAACTTCCGCTTTTGCACCATTCATCATTAACAGTGTTCTTTCAAAGCCTGATAATGAAAAGCGTGTCATGCCTTACGCACTTCGCTATCCTGCAAATTATACAGAAGATATTGAAGTAAATCTTCCCTATGAATGGTCACAGGATATGAAGCAAAAGATGGTACAGTGCGGTTTCTTTAATCTAAATGCGGAGTCTTATTTTTCGAAAAGAAAAGTAAAACTTCATTACGAATATGAAAATCTAAAGGATAATGTTCCTGCAGATTAGATGGAGATTTATAAATCAAATTTCAAGGCAGCCGAAGACATATGCCGGGGATGGGATTTAACGCTAAACAATAAGACCGCATATGGTGGGTCTGGCTTTTCCATCACCACTACAGATTCAACTGGAAATATTTTTACCCAATTATATGTCATTTTAGCTTTTTTCTTTATGATAACCGTTATTATTAAACGGAGAAATAGGCAGGAGCAATTTTAATTGCAGGTTATGAAAAAAGTTTCATAACCTAATTTAACCAAAGGTTATCAAAACTGAAAAGCCTTCTTTATTTGTCTTAAGGTTATTTATATATCAAGAACAAAAAATGTTGTCACTCATGCTTAAATTTCGCCCTTGGTATCTTTTCATCGCAATCGTATTATTTATAGCAGAAGTAATTTATTGCTGTTTTTGTTAATGATAGCTTTATACGTCCCTATTTTGGTGATTTTCTTGTAGTAATTCTTATCTATTGTTTTTTGAGAAGTTTTTGGAATGGACGTGTGAAAAACGTTGCTCTGTCTGTGTTGCTACTTTCATATTTGGTTGAAGTTTCATAGTATTTCAAGTTTATAAATTTTCTTGGTCTTCAAAAGTCTTAAGCTGCAAAGCTCATTTTAGGAAGTTCGTTTGCCGGGAGCGATATAGTTGCTTATACTTTAGGTATTCTGTTTGTATTTTTTATTGAAAAGATACGAGCATCAAGTAGAAGGAAACATCACACATTATAGTTGAAAAGATATTAGTGAAAATATATAAACAATTGAAGTTAGTAAGATCGCCAAAATAACTTCCGCAAAATAATCATTATCTTTGGATAACCAAAGCCAATGATTGTGATACCTGAATATACGGATAAAATCAAAATGCTGATGCAGTTACATTACAGCCGGCT
>JAABUK010001965.1_pt1 | contig 37872 bp, 35 predicted proteins | sample 5559141 | NCBI WGS metagenome assembly JAABUK01 (sample SAMN10711869, study PRJNA513367) | rock metagenome | isolation source: Antarctica rocks | place: Antarctica: Victoria Land, Pudding Butte nord | collected 2016-01-03 | reverse complement strand
ACGACACCCGATCCCATCCCGAACTCGGACGTGAAAACCTCCAGCGCCTATGATACTGCACCCCAAGGTGCGGGAAAGTCGGTCGCCGCCAGGTCATCCAAACCAACGCAAACACCAACACCCACGCAGGTTCAACCGCCGGTGCTTGCGATCGAGAGCAAATCCACACCGCTGGCGTAGAGCCTTGGTTTGTCCAACGTCTTCTTCGGTTTTGGGATGTCCTCGCCGGGACCTCCGGTGCTCTGCATTGGACAAACCTAGCTCTGTGCACGATCACTGGCCGACGGTACGTCCCTTTTTAGCGGGATTTGGTTACGATCCGACTAACGGTTGCGACCGGACCTGGCCCGGTGCCGTAGCGCGCAAAACCTGGCTATGGTGCGGCGTGGCGCGCGAACCTGCGTCACGCCAAGGAGCACCTACCCCGGCCATGTCGAACCAGCACGCGCCTATCCATGTCGGCATTGGCGGATGGACATTTCCACCGTGGCGCGGCCCGTTCTATCCGCCGGACCTGCCGCATGCGAGGGAACTCTCATATGCCAGCCGGCAGGTGACGTCGATTGAGATCAACGCAACGTTCTATGGTTCGCAGAAGCCGGCCAGCTTTGCCAAATGGCGTGACGACACCCCCGACGACTTCGTCTTTTCGGTGAAGGCGCCGCGATTCGCGACGCATCGCCGCGAGCTGGCTGAGGCGGGCGAGTCGATTGGGCGCTTCCTAGACTCCGGCCTGACGGAGCTTGGCCCGAAGTTGGGGCCCATCCTTTGGCAGTTTCCGCCTACCCGGGCGTTTTCCGAAGCGGCCATGCAGCCCTTCCTGCAGCAGTTGCCGGCGGCACATCGGGGCCTGGCGCTTCGGCATGCCATTGAGGCGCGGCACCCCAGCTTCGCCGACCCGGCGTGGATGGCGCTGCTGCAGTCCTATGGCGTTGCCCATGCCGTCATCGAGTCCGACAAGCACGTCATGCAAGGGGACGTGACCGCCGATTTCGTCTATCTGCGGCTGGAGCGGAACGATACGGCGACGCCTGAGGGCTATGCGAGCGATGAGCTGGATCGTTGGGCCGAACGGCTTCGACGGTGGGCGGATGGCCAGGCCGTGGCGAACCTGCCCACTGCGCGCCCTGCCGTGCCGGTCCACAAACCTCGCGAGTGCTTTGCCTACTTCATCAGCGGCGACAAGGTCAGGGCCCCCCATGCAGCAATTGCGATGCTGGGGCGGCTGCGTGCTGCCATCCGCGCGTGACGCCAGCAACGGCTCAGACGGTCCCGGTCCTGGCGTGGCGCAATGGTCTGGTCTCAGAGGTACGCGACGTCGCGGAAGAAACCCCGGTTGCCCTGTCCTACAACCGCCTGACCCATGCCGTGATGATGGCGACGCCCGACGACCTGGAGGATTTCGCGATCGGGTTCAGCCTGAGCGAAGGCATCGTCGCGAATGCGGACGAGATCGAGGAGCTGACCGTCGTCGCCGCCGGGCGTGGGATCGAGTTGCGGATGTGGATCGCTCCGGAGCGGCTTGCGGCGCTGGAGGGACGGCGGCGCTCGCTGGCCGGGCCGACGGGGTGCGGGCTTTGTGGGTTGGAGAGTTTGGAGCAGGCTCTTCGTCCCGTGCAGGCCGTGCGGTCGGATGTTCGGTTGCGCGTGGCCGACGTGCAGGCGGCGGTGGCCGCGTTACCGGCAGCACAGGCGCTGAACGCGCGGACGCGCGCGGTTCATGCGGCGGGGTTCTGGGTCGCTGATGACGGGCTGGTTGCGGTGCGGGAGGATGTCGGCCGGCACAACGCGCTCGACAAGCTGGGCGGCGCTTTGGCACGGCGTGCCGTGGCCGGGGCTTCTGGACTGGTGGTGCTGACGAGCCGGGTCTCGGTCGAACTGGTACAGAAGGCGGCGCTGATCGGGACGGCTGCCCTCGCGGCCGTTTCAGCACCGACCAGGCTTGCGATCGGAGCCGCGGACAGTGCGGGGATCACCCTGATCGGCGTCGCCCGTGGCGGGGAGTTTGAGGTCTTCACCCATGCGGGCCGCCTTGATGGCTAGAAGACGAGTTGCAATTCGTCAAAGGATCGACATTACTGGGTTTGAGCGGCGTCGGACCGGGTAAGGAAGGCTTTACTGTTCACCGCTACAACACCAGTGGAACAAGGGGCGCTGCATGGACGGAGTTGCTGTTGAGAATGACATGCCGCCGGGAACGGGGATCCTGGACCGCGCCCGTACGATCGCCAGGCCGGGCTTCAACCGTTGGCTGGTGCCGCCGGCCGCGCTCGGGATCCATCTTTGCATCGGGATGGCCTATGGCTTCTCCGTATTCTGGCTGCCGCTGACCCGCGCGCTCGGCGTCACGCAGTCGGTGGCCTGCCCCGCGAACACGGGTATTGTCGATGCGTTGTTCACGACCTCCTGCGATTGGCGGGTGGCCGACCTCAGTATCATGTATACGCTGTTCTTCGTGTTCCTGGGCTCGTCGGCGGCGATTTGGGGCGGCTGGCTCGAGCGGGTCGGCCCGCGCCGGGCGGGCGTGATGGCGACGCTGTGCTGGTGCGGCGGCCTGCTGATCTCGGCGGTTGGCGTTTATCTGCACCAGCTATGGATGATGTGGCTCGGCTCAGGCGTGCTGGGCGGCATCGGCTTGGGGCTCGGCTACATCTCCCCGGTGTCTACGTTGATCAAGTGGTTTCCGGACCGGCGCGGCATGGCGACGGGCATGGCGATCATGGGGTTCGGGGGCGGGGCGCTGATCGGCGCGCCGCTAGCCGACACGCTGATAAACACGTTCCGCACCACCACGTCGGTTGGCGTGTGGCAGACGTTCGTGGCCATGGCGTTGATCTACTCGGTGTTTATGTTGTCTGGCGCGTTCGGCTACCGGGTGCCGCCGGCGCAGTGGGCGCCCGACGGGTGGGTCGCGCCCTCGGGCAAGAGCGGGATGATCACCACCCGCAACGTGCATTTGCGCGACGCGCATAAGACGCCGCAGTTCTGGTTGATTTGGATCGTGCTGTGCATGAACGTGTCGGCTGGGATCGGCGTGCTTGGCCTGGCATCGCCGATGCTGCAGGAGATTTTTGGCGGCATCCTGGTCGGGCAGCCGACCGTTCGGTTCGGCGCGCTCGACGATAACGGCAAGCGGGCGATTGCGACCATCGCCGCCGGGTTCGTCGGGCTGATCTCGCTCTTCAACATCGGCGGGCGGTTCTTCTGGGCCTCGATCTCGGACAAGATCGGGCGCAAAGCCACCTACATGGTGTTTTTCGTGTTGGGTATCGCGATGTATGCCCTTTCGCCTTGGGCGGCCAGCATCGGCAACCAGTCCTTGTTCGTCCTGTTCATGTGCCTGATCCTGTCCATGTATGGCGGCGGCTTTGCGACCGTTCCCGCCTACCTCGCCGACATGTTCGGCACGCAGTTCGTGGGCGCAATTCATGGACGCTTGCTGACGGCTTGGTCCACCGCAGGGGTGATCGGGCCGATCGTGGTGACGCAGATCCGGGAGGCGCAGATCGCCGCGGGCATTCCGCGCGAGCAGGTGTATGACCGCACACTTTACATCCTCTGCGGGTTCCTTGCGATCGGCTTCCTCGCGAACCTGCTGATCCGGCCGGTCGCTGAGCGCTGGTACATGCGCGAAGATGCGCCCTTGAATACTGCCGCGGTGTCGACCGCCGGCGGCTCGTTCGGGATCGGCCGCGGCGGGTTTACCGGGCCGGCGCTGCTGGCGTGGGCGGGGGTGGGACTGCCGCTGCTCTGGGGCATCTGGATCACGCTCAGCAAAGCCTTCGTGCTGTTCCGGTAGCCGGCATGGCCGCGATCGGATTTGTGGGGCTGGGGAACATGGGCTTGCCGATGGCCCTGAACCTCGTCTGGGCCGGGCATGCGGTTGCCGGGTACGATCTGGCGGAAGCGCCGCGGGCGGCGCTCGTCCAGGCGGGCGGCCGGGCCGCCGCTTCGGTCGGTGACGCGGTGGCCGGCGCGGAAACCGTGATCACCATGCTGCCGGCCGGGCAGCATGTACGGGCCGTGCTGGGCGGGTCGGACGGCGTGTTCGCCCACGCGGCGCGGGGCGCGCTGATCGTCGACAGTTCCACCATCGACGTCGCCACCGCGCGGGACATGGCGGCGGAGGCGGGCGGGCACGGGCTGGCGATGCTCGATGCGCCGGTGTCGGGCGGCGTCGGCGGCGCCACGGCGGGCACGCTCACATTTATGGTCGGTGGCGCGCAGGCAGCGTTCGAGCGGGCGCAGCCGGTGCTGGCTGCCATGGGGCGAACGATCGTGCTGGCGGGCTCGGCCGGGGCGGGGCAGGCGGCCAAGGTGTGCAACAATTTGATGCTCGGCGTCGCCATGTTGGGCGTGTCGGAGGCGTTTGCGCTGGCGGCGAAGCTGGGTCTGTCCGCGCAGGCGCTGTTCGACATCAGCTCGCAGTCCTCCGGGCAATGCTGGTCGCTGACCGCCTACTGCCCGGTGCCGGGCCCCGTTCCCTCCTCGCCAGCCAACCGCGACTACCAGCCGGGGTTTGCGGTGGACCTAATGCTGAAAGACCTGTCCCTCGCCGCCGACGCGGCGAAATCCAGTGGCGCGGCGGGCGTGCTGGGCGGGCCGGCGCGAGATGCCTATGCGCGGCTGAGCGCGGCCGGGCTTGGGGGCAAGGATTTCTCGGTGGCGGCCCGCGCGTTGCTCGAAGGGTCGCTTTCCAGCTAAACCGGGGCATGGACATTGTCATGGAGTCCGTCCCGCATCAGCCAGGCTGGGCCGGGCGCGCCGCACGCGAGATGGCGCGCGTCCGCCGAGCCTTGGGCGCGGGCTGCATGGATGTCCACCACGTTGGCTCCACCTCGGTGCCCGGCATAGAAGCTGTCCCGATCATCGATCTCGGCGTTGCGATCGAGGCCGTGGCGGTGCTGGACGCGGCGCGGCTGCGGCTCATCGCACATGGCTTCCGCGCGGCCGCTCCGGTCGATCGGTGGCCGGTGCTGCGCGCCCGCTGCCCGATGACGCAGCAGACGCAAGTCGAGGTGACCTGCTTCCTGCCAACTGACCCGGCCCTGCGGCAAGTCGTCGCATTGTTCGCGCACTTGCGCGCGCGCCCTCAGGCGGCGCGGGAATACGAGTTGCTCAAGCGGAGCGCCCGGGCTCGGCACCCCGACCCGCAGGCCTATGCGGTTGCGAAGCGGGACTGGGTCTGGCAGCAGTTGCAGCAGCTCGGTGCCGCAACATGAGCGCACTGGGCAGCCTGGCCGACCCCCGTTCTCCGGGCTTCCGCGCGAACGCGGCACGGATGCGCGCCCTGGTGGAAGAGTTGCGCGGGGTGGTGGATCGCGTGCGGATGGGCGGCGGCGAGGCCTCCCGCGCGCGGCATGTCGGCCGCGGCAAGCTGCTGCCGCGGGACCGGGTGCGCGCCTTGATCGATCCCGGCAGCCCCTTTCTCGAGCTGTCCCAACTGGCTGCGCATGGGATGTACGGCGACGAGGTGCCGGCGGCCGGGATCATCACCGGCGTGGGCCGGGTCATGGGCCGCGAATGCGTGGTGGTCGCCAACGACGCCACGGTCAAGGGCGGCACCTACTTTCCGCTGACCGTGAAGAAGCACCTGCGCGCGCAGGAGATCGCGCAGCAGAACCGGCTGCCGTGCCTTTATTTGGTAGATAGCGGCGGCGCCAACCTGCCAAACCAGGACGAGGTTTTTCCGGACCGCGACCATTTCGGGCGCATCTTCTACAATCAGGCCCAGATGTCGGCCGCCGGCATCCCGCAGATCGCGGTGGTGATGGGCAGCTGCACCGCCGGTGGCGCCTATGTGCCGGCCATGTCGGACGAGAGCATCATCGTTCGCGAGCAGGGCACCATCTTCCTGGCCGGCCCGCCCCTGGTAAAGGCCGCGACCGGCGAGGTGGTCACCGCCGAGGAGCTGGGCGGCGGCGACCTGCATAGCCGCGTTTCGGGCGTCACCGACCACCTGGCGGAGAACGACGCGCATGCGCTCGGCATCGCCCGACGGATCGTCAGCAGCCTGAACACCGTCAAGCGGCCGAGCTTGGAGGTAGCACCGCCCCGCGAACCGCTGCTTCCGGCGCATGAGATTTACGGCATCGTGCCGACCGACACGCGGGAGCCGTATGACGTGCGGGAGCTGATCGCGCGAATCGTCGACGGTTCGGAGTTCGATGAGTTCAAGCGCCTGTACGGCCCCACGCTGGTGACCGGGTTCGCCCGCATCTGGGGCTACCCGGTCGGGATCGTGGCCAACAACGGCATCCTGTTCAGCGAGAGCGCGCAGAAGGGTGCGCATTTCATCGAGCTGTGCGCGCAGCGGGGCATCCCGCTGGTGTTCTTGCAAAACATCACCGGGTTCATGGTTGGCCGCAAGTACGAGAGCGGCGGCATCGCCAAGGACGGGGCGAAGATGGTGACCGCGGTGGCCACGGCGGCGGTGCCGAAATTTACCGTGATCGTGGGCGGCAGCTTCGGCGCCGGCAACTACGGCATGTGCGGGCGGGCCTACGCGCCGCGCTTCCTGTGGATGTGGCCGAACGCGCGCATCTCGGTCATGGGCGGGGTGCAGGCCGCGAGCGTGATGGCCACGCTGCGGCGGGATAACCTGGAGGCGCAGGGCAAGCCCTGGGCGGCGGCGGACGAGGCGGCGTTCCGGGCCCCGATCGAGGCGCAATATGAAGCCCAGGGTAACCCCTATTACGCCAGCGCCCGCCTCTGGGATGACGGGGTGATCGACCCGGCCGATACCCGCCTCGTCCTGGCGTTGGGCCTTTCGGCCAGCTTGAACGCGCCGGTCGAGGGCTGGAGCGAGCGGCGCCGGGCCGCGGGCGGCTTCGGCCTGTTCCGGATGTAGTGCGGTGTTCGGCAGCATCCTGATCGCCAACCGCGGCGAGATCGCTTGCCGAGTGATCCGCAGCGCCCGGCGCATGGGGGTCCGCACGGTCGCGGTGTACTCGGATGCCGACGCCGAGGCGTTGCATGTGGCGATGGCCGATACGGCGCTGCCGGTGGGTGCGGCGCCCGCGCGCGACTCCTACCTGAACACGGACCGCATTCTGGAGGCGGCCCGGCGCGCCGGGGCCGAGGCGATCCACCCCGGCTACGGCTTCCTTAGCGAGAACGCCGATTTCGCCGAGGCCTGTGCCGCGGCCGGGGTGGTGTTCATCGGCCCGCCGCCGGCCGCGATTCGGGCGATGGGCAGCAAATCCGCGGCAAAAGCCTTGATGGCGCAGGCCGGGGTGCCGCTGGTGCCGGGTTATCACGGCGCGGAGCAGGACCCGGCGCATCTGGCCGCGGAGGCCGGGCGCATCGGCTATCCCGTGCTGATCAAGGCGAGCGCCGGCGGCGGCGGCAAGGGGATGCGGGTGGTGACCGACCCCGACGGCTTCCTCGAGGGCCTGGCGCTGGCCAAGGGCGAAGCGGCGTCCAGCTTCGGGGACGATACCGTGCTGGTGGAGCGCTACCTCACCCAGCCGCGGCATATCGAAATCCAGGTGTTCGCCGACAGCCTTGGCGCGGTCGTCAGCCTGTTCGAGCGCGACTGCTCGATCCAGCGCCGGCACCAGAAGGTGGTGGAGGAGGCGCCGGCGCCGGGCCTCGGCGAGGCGCGCCGGGCGGACATGGGCCGGGCCGCCTGCGCGGCGGCCCGCGCGATCGGCTATGTCGGGGCGGGAACGGTCGAGTTCATCGTCGAGAACGACGCATTCTTCTTCATGGAGATGAACACCCGCCTGCAGGTGGAGCATCCGGTGACGGAGATGATCACCGGGCTGGACCTGGTCGAGTGGCAACTGCGGGTCGCGAGCGGCGAGAGGTTGCCCAGCCTCGAACCGGAGATCACCGGGCACGCGATCGAGATGCGCGTCTATGCCGAGGATGCCGGCCGGGACTTCATGCCGTCCACCGGCCGCATTTTGCACCTGCGCACGCCGGAGCAGGGGCGGCATGTCCGGGTGGACACCGGCGTGCGTGCCGGGGACGCGGTGCAGGTGCATTACGACCCCATGCTCGCCAAGCTGATCGTTTGGGACACGGACCGGGGGGGCGCGGTGCGCTACTTGCGCCGGGCACTGGCCGAGTACGAGGCAGTGGGCGTGCAGACCAACCTCGACCTGCTGCGCGCCATCGCGGCGCATCCGGCCTTCGCCGCCGCGGAACTCGACACCGGCTTCATCGCCCGGCACGGCGCCGCGCTGCTCGCTCCGCGCGGCCCCGCGCCCGATCTCGCCTTGGCGGCAGCCGCCTTGCGCGTGCTGCAGGACCGGGCGGACGCGGCAGTGCGGCAGGCGGGCGCCGACCCCTACTCGCCATGGACCCTCGCCACGGCGTGGCGGATGAACGGCGACGGCTACCAGGACTTGATGCTCCGGGACGGCGACCTGGTGCATTCCGTGCGCGCCCATCCGCGGCCGGACGGCGGTGCCCGGCTGGACTTGCCGGGCGGGGCCGTGGACGTCGGGGCCGTGGACGTCGTGGCCGTGGACGTCGGGGCCGGAGCGGACGCGGTCATGCTCGACGGGACGCGCCATCGGGTCACCGTCGTCCGCGATGGGGACACGCTGACGGCCGTGATCGGCGGCGTGAACTGGCCGCTGGTGCTGATCGACCCCTTGGCGCCCGCTGCGGGCCAGGATGCGGGCGGGGACCGGGTGGTGGCGCCGATGCCCGGCCGGGTGATCCAGGTCGCGGCCCATGAGGGCCAGACGGTCCGGCGCGGGGACGTGCTGCTTGTGCTGGAGGCCATGAAGGTGCAGATGCGCCTCACGGCGCCGCGGGACGGCGTGCTCGGCGCCGTCCGCGTGGCGGTGGGCGACCTGGTGGAGGATGGGGCGGAGCTGGTGGGCTACGCGCCGGAATAGGAGGCGGCGGTGAACCAGCTCGACGTGTTTTCGGACGTCATCTGCCCGTGGTGCTTTATCGGCAAGCAGCACATGCAGGCGGCGCTAAAGCAGCTCGGGGCGCAGGGGCTGCGCTTCCAGGTCAATTGGCGGCCGTTCCAGCTCAATCCGGACATGCCGGCCGAAGGGGTGCCGCGGGAGGCGTACCGGCGGGCAAAGTTCGGCAGCCTGGAGCGCTCGCGCCAGCTCGATACGCAGGTGGCCGAAGCGGCTGCGGCGGCGGGCATCGAAATCCGGCATGACCGGATGCAGCGGACGCCCAACACGGTGGACGCCCACCGGCTGATCCGCTGGGCCGGGGAGCAGGGGCGGCAGGACGCGCTCGTGGACCGGCTGTTCCAGGACTACTTCGTGGAGGGCCGCGACGTCGGCAGCCGGGCGGTGCTGGGCGAGGCCGCCGAGGCGGCGGGACTGCCGCTTGTCGGGGCCGAGGCGTACCTGGCGAGCGACGCGGGGCGGGCCGAGGTGATCGCGGACGATGAGGGGGTGCGCCGGGCCGGGGTGAACGGGGTGCCGACGTTCGCGCTCGACCAGCATGTCTTGTTCTCGGGCGCGGTGCCGGCCGAGACTTTCGCCGAGGCGCTGGCAAAGGCGCAGCGGGTGCTTGCGGGACGGGCGGCCTGAGTCGATCACGGGATTGTGAGGATTTGGACGGACGCCGTTCTGAATTTGCGACGCTACAAGCGCGTTTGTGAGCCATTGCTGGAGTCCGGGGGTTGCTCCCGGGCCCGGGTTTGGTGATGAAGGCACGACAGGCGGCGCAGGGGATAAGGTAGGTATGACCACACGGGTGCTTGTCACGGGTGGGGCGGGGTTCATCGGGTGCCACGTGGCCAGCATGCTGCTGCGGCGGGGTTACGAGGTTCGCGTGCTCGACAGCCTGATCGAGCAGGTCCACAGCCGTGGCGCCGCGCGCAACCCGGTGTTGGGCGAGGTCGAGATGATCCGCTCCGACGTGCGCGACCTGGACCGGGTCACGGCCGCGCTCGATGGCGTGGACAGCGTGATCCACCTCGCGGCCGAGGTGGGCGTGGGCCAGAGCATGTATGCGATCGACCGGTATGTGTCGGTGAACGACGGCGGGACGGCGGTGCTGTTCCAGGCGCTGATCGACCATCCGGTGTCGCGCGTGGTGGTCGCGAGTTCCATGAGTGTCTATGGCGAGGGTTTGTACCGGTCGGCGTCCGGGGAGCGGATGGACGACGTTACCCGGCCGGCGCAGCGCAACGGCGCGGGGTGGGACCCGGCCGGGCCCGATGGCCTGCCGCTGACCCCGATGGCGACACCGGAGTGGAAACGGCCGAACTTGGCCTCGGTGTATGCGCTGACCAAGTATGTGCAGGAGCGCCTGACGCTGACCGTGGCGCCAGCGTACGGCATGCAGGGCGTGGCGTTGCGGCTGTTCAACGTGTACGGGCCGGGGCAGGCGCTGTCCAATCCCTACACTGGCGTGCTGGCCATCTTCGCCTCGCGGTTGCAGAACCGCGAGCGGCCGATGGTGTTCGAAGATGGCGAGCAGCGCCGCGACTTTATCCATGTGGAAGACGTGGCGCGCGCGTTCCTGCTGGCACTCGAGCATCCGCATGCGCCGGGGCAGGTGTTCAACATCGGCAGCGGGCGCGATGTGAGCATTCTGCAGGTGGGCGCGGCCTTGGCGCAGGCGATGGGCGTGCCGCACCTCGTGCCCGAGGTGATGGGCAAGGCGCGCACCGGGGATATCCGGCACTGCTTTGCCGACATCTCGCTGGCGCGCGACGTGCTCGGGTTCCAGCCGCGCCGGACCTTCGACGACAGCCTGGGCGAGCTGGCCGAGTGGGTCCGCAAGCAGCAGGCCGAAGACCGGGTGCAGGATGCGCGGCGCGAACTCGAGCAGCGCGGCTTAGTGGCATGATGGACGGCCGGCCCGTGCTGGTCACCGGCGGCGCCGGGTTCATCGGCAGCAACCTGGCCGACCGGCTGGCCCGGCTCGGCCATGACGTGCTGGTGTTCGATGCCCTGGCCCGGCCGGGCGTGGAGGCCAACCTGGCCTGGCTGCGCCGCCGCCATGGCGGGCGGATCACGCCGATCATCGCCGATCTGCGCGACCGCGGCCAGCTCGACCGGGCGGTGGACCGGGCCGGCGCGGTGTTCCACATGGCAGCGCAGGTGGCCGTCACCACCAGCCTGGCAGACCCGGAGGGGGATTTCGACGTCAACCTGCGCGGCACCATCCATGTCCTGGAAGCCATCCGCCGCCAGCCCGTGCCACCGCCGATCGTGTTCGCGAGCACCAACAAGGTATACGGCAACCTCGCCGACATCCCACTGGCCCGGGACGGCGACGCCTATCTGCCGGAGGATGCGGGCCTGCGCGCCCGAGGCATCGGCGAGGACCGGCCGCTCAGCTTCTATACGCCGTATGGCTGCTCCAAGGGCGCGGCCGACCAGTATGTGCTGGATTACGCCCGCGGCTACGGCGTGCCCGCCTGCGTGCTGCGCATGAGCTGCATCTACGGCCCGCGCCAGCTTGGCACGGAGGACCAGGGCTGGCTCGCGCACTTCCTGTATTCGGTGCAGGCCGGCCGGCCCATAAGCATCTACGGCGACGGCCGGCAGGTGCGAGACGTGTTGTACGTGGACGACGCGGTCGATGCCTACGTGGCGGCCTGGGCCCGCATCGGGCAGGTGTCCGGCCAGGCGTTCAACCTGGGCGGCGGCCCGGACAATGCGGTGACCTTGCGGCAGGTGCTGGCCGAGATCGGCGCGGTGACGGGCCGCACGCCCGACCTGCGGTTCTCCGACTGGCGGCCCGGCGACCAGCGCTACTTTGTGGCCGACACCGGCCGCGCCCGCCGCGCGCTGGGCCTCGGCCTGGCCGTGGACTGGCGCGACGGGCTGCGCCGGCTGGCCAGCTGGATCGCCGGCGAGCGCCAGGTGTTGGAGACCGCGGCGCAATGAGGGTCGCGCTGCTCAATCCGCCCTGGACCTTCGAGGGCAGCATCTATTTCGGCTGCCGCGAGCCGCATTTACCTTTAGAATTAGGCTACTGCCGGGCCTTGCTGGAGCGGGATGGCCATGAGGTGCTGATGCTCGACGGCCACTTGATGGACCAGAGCTATGCGGCGATGGCGGCCGAGGTGCGCCGGTTCGGACCCGCGATGACCGTGATCGCCACCGCGCCTAGCTATCTGTTCTGGCGCTGCGCCCCGCCGGAATTGCGGGTGCCGAGGGAGATGCTGGAAGCCTTGGGCGAGGCGGGCGGGCTGACGGTGGCGGTCGGGCCGCACGGGTCGGCCACGCCGGGGGCGACGCTCGTCAAGCTGGGCGTGGACGCGGTGGTGATGGGGGAGTGCGAGGAGGTCGTCGCCGCCCTCGCGGCCGGCGGCGTGCCCGGGGCGGTGCCCGGGACGGCGGTCCTGGACGGCGGCGTCTTGCGCCAGTCCGGCGGGCCGCAAGCCACGCGCTTCACCGGCCAACCTGCGCTCGCCTGGCCGAACGAGTGGGTCCGGCGGCACCACCATCATCATCACCGGTTCGACCGGCCGGCGATGGGGCCTGGGGCGGAGGTCGAGGCGTCGCGCGGGTGCCCCTATTCCTGCAGCTTCTGCGCCAAGATCGACTTCCGGGACAAGTATCGCCGGCGCGACCTCGCCCCACTGCTGGCCGAGATCGACGGCCTGGTCGCCCAGGGGGCGGAGTACGTCTACTTCATCGACGAGATTTTTCTGCCCAACCGCGCCCTGCTCGAGGCCCTGGTGGAACGACCGATCGAGTTCGGCGTGCAGACGCGGATCGACCTCTGGAAGCCGGACATGCTGGCCCTACTGGGCCGGGCCGGCTGCGTGTCCATCGAGGCCGGGGTGGAGAGCCTGACCGAGGACGGCCGGGCCGCGCTCGACAAGCGCTGCAAGCTGACCACCGACGAACTGGCGGCCCTGCTGGTGCTGGCCCGGCGACACGTGCCGTTCGTGCAGGCCAACTTGCTCGAGGTCGCCGACGACGACGCGGCGATGGTGGCAGCCTGGCGGGAGGGCCTGAAGGCCAACGGCGTTTGGGCCAACGACCCGGTGCCGCTCTACCCCTATCCCAGTTCGCCCGATTATCGCCGGCTGTTCGGCCTGCCGGACGACCAGGCCTGGGAGCGGGCGCACACGCACTACCTCGGCCAGTTCAGCCGCTTCTCCGATATCCAGGAGGACCGCCCGCTGCCGCTGCCCGAGCTGGAGCAGGCGTGCCGGACGGCATAGCGGGCGGCGGCAAACCGGGTGTGCTGATGACGACGGACGCGGTGGGGGGCGTCTGGCGCTACACGCTGGATTTGGCAGCCGGGTTCGCCCAGCGGGGCGTGCCCGCGGTGCTGGCGGTGCTGGGGCCGCCGGCCAGCCCGTCGCAACGGGCGGAGGCCGCGGCCTTTGGGTTGCCTCTCGTAGAGACGGGCCTGCCGCTCGATTGGACGGCCGAGAGCCCGGCCGAACTCGCGTACGCCACCGCGGGGTTGATCCGCCTTGCGGCGGAGGCGGGCGCGACCGGCGCGCACCTGCATGCGCCGGCGTTGGTGGGGGAAGGAGATTGGCCGCAGCCGGTGGTGACGGTGGCGCATTCCTGCGTCGCTACCTGGTGGCAGGCGGTGCAAGGCGGTTCCATGCCGGACGATTTCAGCTGGCGCACCGCGGCGACGCGGGCCGGGCTGCACGCGGCGGCGGCGGTGATCGCGCCGAGCGCCGCGCACGCGGCGGCGCTGCAGCAGGCGTATGGGCCGGTTCCGGTGCGGGTCGTGCACAACGGCACTCGCGCGCCTACGCAGACCGCGGGGCGGCGGCGGCGGGCGGTGTTGACGGCCGGCCGGCTTTGGGACGCGGGGAAGAGGGTCGCCGCGCTCGACCGGGTGGCGCCGCGGTTGGGGGCGCCGATCCGGGCGGCGGGGCCCGTCGCCGGGCCGAATGGCGACCTTGTGTTGCTGCCGAACCTCGACCTGTTGGGCACGCTCGACCAGGCGGGCATGGCGGGCGCCTTTGCCGGCGCGTCGGTGTTCTGCTCGATGGCGCACTACGAGCCGTTCGGCTTGGCGGTGCTGGAAGCCGCGGGGGCGGGGATGCGGCTGGTGCTGTCCGACATTCCCAGCTTCCGCGAACTTTGGGCGGGTGCCGCGACCCTGGTGCCTGACGAGACCGCGCTGCTGCCGGCCCTGCAGGCCGCCTTGGACCGCCCCGGCGACGGGGGCGCGCAGGCGAGGGCGGCGCGATACACGATCGGGGCGATGGTGGACGCCACGCTTGCGATCCATCGCAGCGTCGGCGCGCGGGTTTGATGCGGTTCGTCTATTTCACCCATTCGCTCGCCTCGTGCTGGAACCACGGCAACGCCCATTTCCTGCGCGGCGTGCTGCGGGACCTGGTGGCGCGGGGCCACGCGGTCGCCGCCTACGAGCCGGCGGGCGCCTGGAGCCGGCAGAACCTCGAGCGGGACGCGGCGGCGGCGGCGCAGGCCTGGTCCGCCGCCTATCCGGAGCTGGCCAGCACCGTATACGCCGCCGGCGCCGACCTGGCTGCGCTGACCGACGGCGCCGATGTTGTCATCGTCCACGAATGGAACGAGCCCGGCCTGGTCGCCGGGCTCGGCGCGCTGCGCACGGGCGGCGCCGGGTTCACCTTGCTGTTCCACGACACGCATCATCGCGCCGTCAGCGACCCGGCGGCGATGCGCGCCTACGACCTCGCCGGCTACGACGGCGTGCTGGCCTTCGGGGAAACCTTGGCGGCGGTGTATCGCGGCTGGGGCTGGGGCGCGCGCGTGTTCGTCTGGCACGAGGCGGCCGATGTCAGGCTGTTCCAACCGCCGACGACTGCAACCAGCCGCGCGGGCGCGGTCTGGATCGGCAATTGGGGCGATGGCGAGCGGACGGCGGAGTTGGAGGCCTTCCTGCTGCAGCCCACCGCCGCGCTGCGCCTGCCGCTCGACATCTACGGCGTCCGCTACCCTGGCGAGGCGCAAGCCTTGCTGGCCCGCTACGGCGCGCAGTACCGCTCCTGGCTGCCGAACCATCGCGCGCCGGAGGTGTTCGCGCGGCATTTGCTGACCGTGCATGTCCCGCGCCGGTTCTACACGACGGGCCTGCCGGGCATCCCGACCATCCGCGTCTTCGAGGCGCTGGCCTGTGGCATCCCGCTGGTTTCTGCGCCCTGGACCGACTCCGAAGGCCTGTTCACGCCGGGCCGGGATTACCTGGTGGCCGCCGATGGCGCGGCCATGCAGCGGCATCTCGGGGCATTGATCGCGGATCCCGCGCTGCGGGCGAGCTTGGCCGCGCATGGGCTGGCGACGATCCGGGCGCGGCATACCTGCGCGCACCGAGTCGATGAACTGCTCGGGATTTTGAACAGGTTGCACGCCCGATGAAGATCGCGTTCTACGGGTCGAGCTTGCTGTCATCGTATTGGAACGGCGCGGCGACCTATTACCGCGGAATGCTGAGCGCGCTGGCGCCGCTGGGGCACAGCATCACGTTCTACGAGCCGGACGCCTTCGACCGGCAGAGCCACCGCGACATTGGGCCGCCGGACTATGCCGGGGTCGTGGTCTATCCCGCGACCGCTGCGGGCCTGGACGGCGTGCTGGCCGAGGCCGCGGCGGCGGACGTCGTGGTCAAGGCGAGCGGCGTCGGCGTATTCGACGACGAACTGCTGGCGGGCATCGTCGCCCAGGCGCGGCCTGGCGCGCTTCGCATCTTCTGGGACGTGGACGCCGCCGCCACGCTGGAAAGCATCCGCGCCGACGCCGCCCATGCGATGCGGGCTGTGCTGCCGCAGCTTGACCTCGTGCTGACGTATGGCGGCGGGCCCCCGGTGGTGGCGGCCTATACGGAACTCGGCGCCCGGCGCTGCGTGCCGGTCTACAACGCGCTCGACCCGGCGACGCACCATCCGGTCGCGCCTGCTCCCCGCTTCGCCGCCGACCTCGCCTTCCTGGCCAATCGGCTGCCGGACCGCGAGGCGCGGGTCGAGGCGTTCTTCCTCGATGCCGCGGCGCGCTGCCCGGGCCAGGCGTTCCTGCTGGGCGGCAACGGCTGGCACGACAAGCCGATGCCCGGCAATGTGCGGGCCATCGGCCACGTCGGCACGGCCGACCACAACGCGTTCAACTGCTCGGCGCATGCAGTGCTGAACGTGGCGCGGGACAGCATGGCGGCGGTCGGTTTCTCGCCCGCAACCCGGGTGTTCGAGGCCGCCGGCGCGGGCGCCTGCCTGATCACCGACGCCTGGGAGGGCATCGAGCTGTTCCTGCAGCCGGACCAGGAGGTGCTGGTGGCCCGCGACGGCGCGGACGTGGCCGAGCACCTGCGCCAACTGACGCCCGAGCGGGCCCGGCGGATCGGGGGGGCGGCCCGGGCCCGCATCCTTGCCGGGCACACCTACGCGCAGCGGGCTGTCATCGTGGACCGGCTGCTGCGCGAGACTGCGTTAGGGCTGACCTAACTGCATCGTGAGGCGCGGCCGGAAAACGTCGCCTTAGCCGGGGCGTCATGGCCGGTATCCCAAATGGAATGGCCCGACCCATGACCGAAAGCTCACGCCCGCTCGTCATTACCAACGTGGGCACGTCCAAGAAAGATGACGCCGCCATGGTGGCCGAGACCGGGTGGGAGGCGATGATGGCGGACGCGGGCCATGTCGTCGCCGGCTGGAAGAACAAGGTCCAGGCGGCGGTCGCCCACGTGACGCCCGCGCCGGTGCTGGCTCAGATGCATCGCCATATGGCCGAACCCGGGACGGCGAAGTCCTAGCCGGCATTGCCCGCACGCTTCCCGGCTGAGGAGGGCTGACGGGGGCCGGTCGCAGGAGTATCCCCTTCGGGATGGATGCAACCCCCCAGGTCGAGCCGCCCGCCCCGGTCTATACGCATCAGCAAATCCTCCGCGTGGTCACCGGGGTCATGCTGTGCATCTTCCTGGCGTCGCTGGACCAGACGGTGATCATCCCGGCGGTCCCGGCGATGGCGGCGGACCTCAACGCGTTCGGGCACCTGGCGTGGATCGTCACCGTCTACCTGCTGACCAGCACCGCGGCGACGCCGATCATCGGCAAGCTGTCGGACACCTATGGGCGGCGCGCGCTGCTGCTGCCGGGGCTGGCGCTGTTCATCGTGGCGAGCCTGGGCTGCGGCTTCGCGCAGAGCCTGCCGCAGTTGATCGTGGCCCGGGCCGTGCAGGGCCTGGGCGGCGCGGCGCTGTTCGCCATGGCGCAGGCGGCAGTGGCGGACGTGGTGTCGCCGCGGGAGCGCGGGCGGTACCAGGGCTACATGGCCTCGATGTGGGGCGTGTCGTCCATCGCCGGGCCGATCCTGGGCGGACGGGTGACGGACCACTTGTCATGGCGCTGGATTTTCTGGGTCAACCTGCCGTTCGGGCTGCTGGCGATGTGGCTGTGCCATCGCGCGCTGGGCGTGATCCAGCAGCAGCGGCGGCCCGCGCGGATCGACGGCGGCGGGGCGGCCCTGCTCGTACTTGGGGTCACGGCCTGGCTGCTGATGCTGAGCTGGGGCGGGGTGGAGCAGCCCTGGGCGTCGGCGCCGGTCCTCGGACTCGGCGGGTTCGGGCTGCTGATGGTGGCCGGGCTGATCTGGCAGGAGCGACGGGTGGCCGACCCGATCCTGCCGCCGCATCTGTTCGGCAACCCCAACTTCCTGCGCGGGGTCTTGATCGCCTTCTTCACCTCGGTGGGCCTGTTTGGCGGCAGCTTCCTGTTGCCGCTCTATTTCCAATTGGTGCTGGGGCACGATGCCTCCACCTCCGGGCTCCTGGTCATGCCGTTTTTGGCCTCCAGCGTCGTCGGCGCGTTCGTGGCCGGCAGCGTCGCGCGGCGGATCGGGCGCACGAAGGCGATCATCCTGGCCGGGCTCGGCGCCTGCGTGGCGGGGTTCGTGGCCTTGGCGGCGATGACCGGGGGAGGGCCGCTCTGGCTCGTGCTGCTCGCCTCGGCGCTGCTGGGAACCGGCATCGGCACGACGATGCCAAGCGTATTGATGCAGGTGCAGAACGCGGCGGAGCGGCGGGACGTGGGGGCGGCCACTGGATCGCTGCTGTTCCTGCGCTCGATGGGGGGCGCCTTCGGCAGCACGATCGCGGGGTCGCTGTTGACGGTGCGGTTCAACGCCGGCCTGGCCGCGGCGGGGCTGCCGGCGGTCGATCTGGGGGCGCTGCGAGGCGGGGCGGGGGCGGTCGGCCTTGGCGGAGCGCGCGCCGCGCTGGCAGCGGGCTTTCAGCTGTCGTTTGTCGTCTGCGCGGCGCTGCTGCTGGCCGCGGTGGCGATCGCGGCGGGGATGAAGGACTTGCAGCTCCGCTCGGCCGAGCCGCCGAGGGAGCTGGGCCATTAACGTTGCTTGGCGGTCCGCCAGGTCTTGAACAGGTCCAGGTTGGCCGGGTCGGTCGGGGGGTAGAGGCCGACGATGGACTGGCCGCCCATCACCCGCTCGGCCACGAAATCCTCGAAAACGGTCATCTCCACCGCCTCGGCGGCGATCTCGGCGGCGATGCCGGCGGGGATCACGATCACGCCGTCGGTGTCGCCGACGACGATGTCGCCGGGCCAGACCGGGGCGTCGCCGCAGCCGATCGGCACGTTGATGTCGACGGCCTGGTTCAAGGTCAGGTTGGTGGGCGCGGAGGGGCGCTGATGGTAGGCCGCGATGTCGAGGGCGGCGATCTCGGCGGCGTCGCGGAAGCCGCCGTCGGTGACGATGCCGGCCACGCCGCGCACCATGAGGCGAGTGACCAGGATGTTGCCGGCGGAGGCGGCGCGCGCGTCCTTGCGGCAGTCGATCACCATGACCGCGCCGGGCGGGCATTGCTCGATGGCGGCGCGCTGCGGGTGGGCGGGGTTGCTGAACACGTCGATCGAGTTCAGGTCCTCGCGCGCCGGGATGTAGCGCAGGGTGAAGGCCTCGCCCACCATGCTGCCCGCCCGGGCCCGCAGCGGCAGCACGCCCTGGATCATCTGATTGCGGAAGCCGCGCTTGAACAGCGCCGTGGCGAGGGTCGCGGTGCTGACCGCCTTCAGCTTGCCGCGCAGTTGCTCATCCATCAGTAGATCACCGGTTCGGGGACGGGCGCGCCGAAGTCGGTGCGCAGGAAATCGAAGTCGCAGCCCAGGTTGGCCTGCTCGATGTGCTTGATATAGACCCAGCCGTAGCCGCGTTCGAAGCGGGTTTCTGGAGGCGTCCAGGCGGCGCGGCGCCGGGCCAGCTCCGCCTCCGCCACGTCCATCCGAATGCTGCGCGCGTCCACATCCACCTGGACGACGTCGCCGGTTCGCAGCAGGGCCAGCGGGCCGCCGATGTAGCTTTCGGGCGAGACGTGCAGCACGCAGGCGCCGTAGCTGGTGCCGCTCATCCGCGCGTCGGACAGGCGCAGCATGTCGCGGTGGCCCTGCTTGAGCAGCTTCTTCGGCATCGGCAGCATGCCCCACTCCGGCATGCCGGGCCCGCCCTGCGGCCCGGCGTTGCGCAGGACCAGGACGTGATCGGCGGTGATGTCCCAGCCCTCGTCGTCCACCGCCTGCTTCAGGCTGGGGTAGTCGTCGAACACCATGGCGGGCCCGGCGTGCTTGAGGAAGCGCTGGTCCATGGCGGCGGGCTTGATGACGCAGCCGTCGGGGGCGAGGTTGCCGGTCAGCACGGCGAGCGACCCCTCGCCGTAGATGGGGTGTTCGGTCGTGCGGATGACGTCGTCGTTGTGGACGCGGGCGCCGTCGATGTTCTCGCCGAGGGTGCGGCCGGTCACGGTGAGGCAGTCGAGCTGCAGGTGGTCCTGGATGCGGACCATCAGCGCGCGGATGCCGCCGGCGTAGAAGAAGTCCTCCATCAAATACTGGTTGCCGCTCGGGCGCACGTTGCCGATCACCGGGACGCGCCGGCTGAACCGTTCGAAGTCCGCCAGCCCAATGTCCTGCCCGGCGCGGCGGGCCATGGCGATCAGGTGGATGATGGCGTTGGTGGAGCAGCCCATGGCCATGGCGACCGCGATGGCGTTCTCGAAGGCCGGCCGCGTTTGGATGCGGCGGGGCGTCAGGTCCTCCCACACCATGCCGACGATCCGCCGCCCGGATTCGGAGGCGAGCCGGATGTGCCCGGCGTCGGCGGCGGGGACGCTGCTGCCGCCGGGCAGCACCATGCCGACCGCCTCGGCGATGGCGGTCATGGTGCTGGCGGTGCCCATGGTCATGCAGGTGCCGTAGCTGCGGGCGATGCCGCTTTCGACGCCGAGCCAGTCCTGCTCGGTGATCTTGCCGGCGCGCAGCTCGTCCCAGTATTTCCAGCTGTCGCTGCCGGAGCCCAGGACCTTGCCTTGCCAGTTGCCGCGCAGCATCGGCCCGGCTGGCAGGAGGATCGCCGGCAGGTTCATGCTGGTGGCGCCGAGCAGCAGCGCGGGCGTGGTCTTGTCGCAGCCGCCCATCAGCACGGCGCCATCGACCGGGTGCGAGCGGAGCAGCTCCTCGGTCTCCATGGCCAGCATGTTGCGGTACATCATGGTGGTCGGCTTGACGAAGCTCTCGCTGACCGAGAGGGCCGGCAACTCCACCGGGAAGCCGCCGGCCATGAGGATGCCGCGTTTGACGTCGTCCACCCGCTGCTTGAAGTGGCTGTGGCAGGGCTGCAGGTCGGACCAGGTGTTGACGATGGCGATGACCGGCTTGCCCTGCCACTCTTCCGGCGCGTAGCCCATCTGCATGGCGCGGGAGCGGTGGCCGAAGCTGCGCAGGTCGGCCGGGCCGAACCAGCGGGCGGAGCGGAGCGTGTCGGCGGGCTTGCGGGTTTGTGGGAGCGGGTGGTCCATGGGCTACCTCGGGTTGGCGCTGATGGGGGCGCAGTTGGTGCGCCCGGATTGCACGCAGTCCTGGATGCCGGCGGCGCCGCGCAGGATGCCGGTCAGCCAAAGCCCGGCCGCGATCAGGGCGGCCAGGGCCAGCAATGCTGCCACCGTTTGCCGTCGCGGGCCAGGGTCGTTGCCGCGATTCAACACCTGTCTCCTAAACGCCACGCCTGTTCCCGCAACAGGTTGACATGGCTTCGTGGGTGGACGCCATAAGGCCCGTATGCGCGCGAGCCTGTTTCGGTTGTTGTTCCTTGCGCTGCTGCTTCCGGCGGCGGCACGGGCCGCCGACGCCGCGTTCACGACGTCGGACGGGGTGCGGCTGCACGTTATCGAGGCCGGGCCGCGCAGCGCGCCCACGCTGCTGTTCGTGCCGGGCTGGACCATGCCGGCCTGGATCTTCGGGCCGCAAATCCAATACTTCTCGCGGCAATACCATGTGGTGGCGCTCGACCCGCGCGGGCAGGGCGACAGCGAGATCGCGCCGTCCGGCTACGACCACCTGCGCCGCGGGCAGGACATCGCCGAGCTGATCGCGGGGCTGGGCGGGCAGCCGGTGCTGCTGGTGGGATGGTCGCTCGGGGTGCTGGACAGCCTGGCCTATGTGCAGCAGTACGGGGACACCAAGCTGGCCGGGCTGGTGCTGATCGACAATTCGGTGGGCGAGGACCCGCCGCCGCAAGCCTCCCGCCTGCCGGGCCGGCGCGGCCCGCGGCTGGCGCGCGAGGCGCAGATGCGCCAGTTCGTGCAGAGCATGTTCAGCCGCTCGCCGGGCGAGACCTATCTGGCGCGGTTGACGGAGACGGCGTTGCGGACGCCGCCCGAGGTGGCGGCGCAGCTCTCGAGCTATCCCGTGCCGCGGACGTATTGGCGGGACGCGATCTACTCGGTGCGGCATCCCATTTTGTATGTGGTGCGGCCGCGCTTCGCCGGGCAGGCCGCGAACCTGACGGCGCGGCATCCGATGGCGGAGGCCGAGCTGTTCCCGGAGGCCGGCCACGCGCTGTTCATCGACGAGGCCGCACGGTTCAACGCCTTGTTGCAGTCGTTCATCCGCCGCCGGGTCTGGTCATGATGGGGCGCATGTCGCCAGGGCGCATATCGCTAGGGCGCATGTCGCTTTGGCCGCTGTTCCTGGTTTCGGGCGCGGCGGTGGGCTACGAGATCGCGCTGACCCGGTATTTCGCCGTCGCGAAGTGGTCGGAATACGGCTACTGGGTGATCTCGATCGTCATGGTCGGCTTCGCCTTGAGCGGGGTCACGATCGCCTTGGTTCGCGACTGGGCGGTGCGGCACGGCCCGGCGCTGCTGCGGGCGCTGCCGGCGGCGCTGGTGCTGACGGCGGCGGGCGGCTACTACGCGGCGACGGCAAACCCGTTCAACCCATTGCAGTTGCAGAATGCCGCGACCTACGCGCCGCAATTGGGCAACATCGCGCTGTACTACGCGGTGCTGCTGCCGTTCTTCTTCCTGACCGGGCTCTATATCAGCCTGACCTTCGTGCTGAACGAGGACCGGATCGGGACCGTCTACGGGTTTGACCTAACGGGCGCGGGCGCGGGTGCGGCGCTGGTGCTGCTGCTGATGACCGTGCTGCACCCGTTCCACTTGGTGCCGGCCCTGCTGGCGGTGCTGGCTGCCAGCAGCCTGTTCGGCGCCAAGCCGGTCCGCATGGCCCTGGCTGCCGGCCTGGCGTTGGTCGCCAGCGAGGCGGTGCTGCTGCTCGACGGGCGGGCCGACTACAACGATTTCAAGGCGATCTACGCGCCGCTGCACGTGCCTGACGCGCGTCAGGTGGCCGAGGTGCGTTCGCCGCGCGGCGTCTATGCCCTGCTCGACGACTTCACCGAGCGGGTGGACACCGACGTTTCCAACAACGCCGGCATGCTGGGCGTGCCGGGGCCGCCGCAGGCGCTTGGCCTGTATCGGGATGGCGGCCGGATCGCGGCCTTGCCGCGGCCGGGTGGTGCCGACGCGGCCTATGCCCCCGCAGCCCTCGACGCGCTGCCATACCGCCTGCTGCCCGGCGCCGACGTGCTGCTGGGCGGCGCCTCCGGCGGGTTCCGGGTGCAGCAGGCGCTGGTGCTCGGCGCGCGATCGGTGGTGGCGCTGGAGCCCGACCCCGTCCTGCTTGACGCGTTGCGGCACGGGCTCGGCCCGTCTCCGGCCCTGGCGGGGGACAAGCGGGTGCGGCTCTCGCCGGACAGCCCGCTGGCGATCTCGGGGACGTATGATCTGGTCGACCTCTCCGGCGACTTCCTCGAGGCAGCCGAGGCGAACGGCGCCGCCTTCACGGCCGAGGCCATGGCGGGTTACCTGCGGGCGCTGCGCCCGGGGGGGCTGGTGTCCATCCCGGTTTCGATCCGCGAGTTCCCGGTCTATGCCGTCCGCGTGCTCGCGACCGTGCGCCGGGCCTTGCTGGACGCGGGCGTGGCCGACCCGGCCGCGCATGTCGTTGTCTACCGCTCCGCCTGGAACCTGCGCATCCTGTTCGGCAACCAGGCCTGGACGGCGGAGCGCATCGCCGCCGCAAGGGCGTTCTGCGACGAACGGTCGTTCGACGTGTCCTATTACCCCGGCATCGACGTCGCGGCCGCCCGCGCCGGCATCTACAACGACCTGCCGGCGGTGAACTTCGAGAGCGGCGAGGTTGATTCAGGCGGCGGCTCGGCCGACGCGGTCGCCGACGAGGCCGGGCTGGTGCTGCGGGGCGAGCCCAGCCCCTCGCAGACCAGCTTCAACCTGCGCCCGATCACGCTCGACCGGCCCTTCTACTATGCCATCTTGCGGTTGGAACACCTGCCCAGCATTCTGCAGCGGTTAGAGATTCTACCGCAGCCGGAGGTGGGCCAACTGGTGAACCTGGCGGTGCTGGCGCAGGCGGTGGTCATCGCGTTGCTGGTGCTGGCGGTGCCGCTGTTCGCGCCGCGCGTGGCGGGCCAGCGCTCGGGCCGAGGCTCGGCTCGTCCGGCGGTGCTGCGGCCCGTGCTCTACTTCGCCAGCCTCGGCCTGGGCTTCCTGTTCATCGAGATATTCCTGATTGAGAAGGCGAGCCTCTACCTCAACGACCGGACCAGCGCCTTCGCGCTCGTGCTGACCGGGATGCTGGTATTCTCCGGCCTGGGCAGCCTGCTTGCGGACCGAGTGCGGCAGGTCGGCATCCTGCTGGCGGCTGTGGTGGTGGTGGGGTGGTGCGTGCTGGCCCTGCTCGGCCTCGAGCCGTTCCTGTTGGCAACCCTGGGCCTGCCTTGGGCCGCGCGCGCCGTCATCCTGCTGGCGCTGGTGGCGCCGGTCTCGATAGCCTTGGGCCTGCCGTTCCCGCTCGGGCTGGCGCGGGCCGGCGCCAGCGGTGGCGGCCTGCTGCCTTGGGCCTGGGGGCTGAACGGCGCCTTTTCCGTGGTCGCTACGCCGCTGGCCAATCTGCTGGCCGTGCAGGCGGGGTTCGACCGCGTGCTGCTCGTTGCCGCCTTGTTCTACGTCATCATGTTCCTCGCTTATCCCTCCGTTCGAAAGTCCGTACAGTGGCAGCCTTCTCCCACGCATTGACCCGGCGCGCCGCGCTGGCGATCGCCCTTGCCGCCCCGTTCGCCACCGCGCGCGCCGCGCCCGGCGCCTGGACCCGCGACGCCTACGCCGAGGCGATGCGCAAGTCCGGCCGCCCCGTCGATATCTCCGAGGCGCAGTTCCAGGCCATCCAGGCCCGCAAGCCCGGGGCGATGCGGCGCATCGAGAGCTACCTCAAGGAGCGCCTCGGCAGCGCCGACCCGGCCGTGCTGAAGGCCTTCCAGGAGGTACCGCGCGAGTACTACCACTACCTCTACCCCGAGCACCGCTCCCAGGGAGGGGTGGCGTACGAGGACGATCCGAAGCCGTGGGCGCTGGGCTACGGCTCCGCGCTGTCCGACTATCTCGGCCAAGCCTACATGACGCAGGTCTGCAAGCCGCAGCCGGGCGACATCACGCTCGAGATCGGCACCGGCAGCGGCTTCCAGAGCAGTCTGCTCTCGCGCATCGTCAAGCGCAGCTACTCGATCGAGATCATCGAGCCGCTGGGCAACGCCGTCAGCAAGGTGTTCGCCCCGCTCGGCTACGACAACGTCGAGACCCGGGTGGGCGACGGCTATTTCGGCTGGCCGGAGGTCAAGAGCGGCTTCGACGTGATCATCGTGACCTGCGCCGCCCAGTATGCGCCGCCCGAGCTGTTCAAGCAGCTCAAGCCCGGCGGCCGCATGCTGATCCCGATCGGGCAGCCCTTCAAGCGCGGGCAGCTGCTGTACGTCTACACCAAGGACGAGGACGGCAAGGTGCGGTCCCGCAAGGACGTCGGCGTGTTCTTCATCCCGATGACGGGCGCAATGATGAACCGGCCGAAGCCGCCCGGCCCGGCTGCCGAGCCGCCGCCGGGCTAGGGCCGCAACGCGGTTTCAGGCGGCCTCGTTGAAGGTATCGGCGTAGCCGAACAGGCCGGAGGAGCCGCCTGTGTGCAGAAACACGACGGTTTCGCCCGCCTTGAACGCGCCCTTGCGGATGAGGTCGATCAGCCCGGCCATGCCTTTGCCGGAGTAGACGGGGTCGAGAAAGATGCCCTCGGTGCGGGCCACCATCTGCACCGCCTCGATCATGCCCGGCGTGGGGTGGCCGTAGCCCGAACCGACATAGTCGCAATTGGCCTCGACGGCGCTGGCCGGGACCGGACGGTCGATGCCCATGTGCGCCGCGGTCGCCTGCGCCAGCTTGAGCACGTTGGCCTCCTGCTTGTCGCGCGGGTTGCGCACGCCGATGCCGAGCACCCGCATGGGGTTGCTCAGCCCGTGCAGCCCGGCGACCAGGCCGGCCTGGGTGCCGGCGCTGCCGGTGGCGTGGACCAGGCGGTCGATATGGAGGCCTTGCTCGTTGGCCTGGTTGACCAGCTCGAAGGCGACCGCGGCATAGCCGAGGGCGCCCACCGGATTGGAGCCGCCGCCCGGGATCAGATAGGGCTTGGCGCCGTCCTTCTGCAGCCGGGCGCCGACCTCCTCGATTGCGGCCTGCATGTCGGTGCCGCCGGGCCGGTACTCGATGGCGATGCCCAGCAGCCGGTCCAGCAACACGTTGCCGCTGTTGAGGTAGGCGCTGTCGTTGGTGTCGATCCGGTGCTCGAGCACCGCGGTGCAGCGCAGGCCGAGCTTGGCGGCGACGGCGGCGGTCTGGCGCACGTGGTTGGACTGCACGGCGCCTTGGGTGACGAGATGGTCGGCGCCCTGGGCCAGCGCGTCGCCGGCCAGGTATTCCAGCTTGCGCACCTTGTTGCCGCCGAGGCCCATGCCGGTCAGGTCGTCGCGCTTCATCCAGATTTGCGGGCCGCCGAGCTGGCGGGTCAGGTTGGGCAGTAGCTCGAGCGGGGTCGGCGCTTGGCAGAGCTTCACGCGGGGGAACTGGGCGAGGTTCAAGATAGGTCTCCGGTTGGGCCTACACGCGGCCTTGACGCGACCCTTGCACCGCGATCATCTAAATTCAATGTGTAGGCTGCTCCGGTCCGGCATGCGGCGGAACAGCAGAGAAGGTATCGCGATGAAGCTGATCAGACGGCATGGCTGGGAAATCGCCGGGCGCGAGGCGACGCCGGAGGCGGTCGTGCTTGGCCGCCGCGGCCTGGTTGCGGGCGCGGCAGCCGGGTTGGCGCTGCCGCATTTGGCCCGGGCGCAGGGGGCGCCGCGCAACGCGGCCTACGTGCCGGGGCGGGATATCACGCCGGAGCGGGACGCGACCACCTACAATAACTACTACGAATTCGGCACCGAGAAGTCGATCTCGCGCGCCGCCCAGCGGCTGCCGATCAGCCCGTGGCAGATCAAGATCGACGGCATGGTCGAGAAGCCGCGCACGATCGACTTCGACGACCTGATGAAGCAGGTCCAGTTGGAGGAGCGGGTGTACCGGCACCGCTGCGTCGAGGCCTGGGCGATGACGGTGCCCTGGACTGGCTTCCCGCTGCGAGACTTCGTGCGCCTGTGCGCGCCCACCGCGTCGGCCAAATACCTGGTCATGGAGACCTTGAACGACCCCAAGAGCATGCCCGGCCTGCGGCTGAGCGTGATCGATTGGCCCTATGTCGAGGGCGTCACGATGGCGGAGGCCAACAACGAGCTGGCGTTCCTGGCCACCGGGCTCTACGGCAAGGCCATTCCCAAGCAGAACGGCGCCCCGATCCGGCTGGTGCTGCCCTGGAAGTATGGGTTCAAGTCGGTCAAGTCGATCGTGCGGTTCACCTTCACCGACAAGCAGCCGCTGAACTCATGGCAGGCCACGCAGCCTTCGGAATACGGGTTCTGGGCCAATGTGAACCCGGCCGTGCCGCACGCCCGCTGGAGCCAGGCCTCGGAGCGGCTGCTCGGCACGGACGAGCGGGTGCCGACGAAGATCTACAACGGTTATGGCGAGTACGTCGCCGGGCTGTACACCGGCCTGTCCGGCGAGAAGCTGTTCACCTGATGGCGTCACGCATCTTCGCGGTGCTGGCTGCCCTGCTGCTCGTGTCGGCCGTCGCCATCGCGACCTTGACGCCGCAGGGGCTGACCCTGGGGCAGGGGCTCGTGCTGCTGGACCGGGGCCTGTCCGCATGGCTGCGCGCGCACAGCACCGCCTGGATGTGGGAGTGGCTCGAGCTGCCGCTGCTGCTGCGCCCGCTCTGGCTGGTGCCGGCGAGCCTTGGGGTGATTTGCGCGGGCGTGGCGGCGTCCTTCAACCTGGGCAACGCCTCTCCGTCGCGCCGGCGGCGCAGCTAGCAGGGCGGGCAGGGCGAGCGCAGCAGGCGTAGGGCGATGCCGATGACCCGGTGGGCCTCGTCCCACAGCCCGTAATCCGCCAGCCGGTCGAGCGGCGCGAACACCGCCTCGGACACATCCCCGCCCGCCACGGGCTCGCCGCCCAGCCACTCGGCCGCGAAATCCAGGATGGTATAATGGAATTGGACGCGGCCCTCCGGGTCGCGATGGATGCTGTCCACGTTCGCCGCCAGCGTCATCGGGCCGGCTTGCAGGCCGGCTTCCTCGCGCAATTCCCGCCGGGCCGCGTGTTCCGCCGTCTCGCCCAGCTCCTGGGCGCCGCCGGGCAGGCTCCAGCTTCCGGCCGCCGGCGGCTTGGCGCGGCGGACCAGCAGCACCGCACCGGGCTTGAGCAGGACGACGCCGATGCCCACCAGCGGACGGGCCGGGTATTCACGCGTTCCCATGGCTTGCTGTCCCCGTTCGGCGCCGTCATATAGGTGAAAACCGTCGAACGAAGAAGCCAATCCGGGAGCCGAATATGTCCTTTACGCGCCGTATTTTCGTGGGTTCGATGCTCGCCGCCCCGGCCGTGCTGCGCGCCGGGGGCGCCGACGCCGCGACCCGGACGCTCAAGATCAGCCACCAGTTCCCCGGCGGCACCCTGGAACAGGGCGACTTCCGCGATCGGCTGGCCCGGCGGTTCGCCGCCGAGGTGCAGAAGCGCAGCAACGGCGAACTGGGGTTCGAGATCTATCCCGGCTCCTCGCTGATGAAGACCGTGGCGCAGTTCTCCTCGCTGCGGCGGGGCGCGCTCGACATGTCGATCTATCCGCTCGCCTATGCCGGCGGCGAGGTGCCGGAGGTGAATATCGGGCTGATGCCGTGCCTGGTCACCAACTATGAGCAGGGCATGGCCTGGAAGACGCAGCCGATTGGCCAAGAGCTGGTCAGCCTGCTCGACAAGCGGGGCATCCGCATCGTCACCTGGGTGTGGCAATCGGGCGGCACGGCGTCGCGCAGCACGCCGATCGTGGTGCCGGACGACGTGAAGGGCCTCAAGATCCGCGGCGGATCGCGCGAGATGGACCTGATGCTGAAGCAGGCGGGCGGCATTATCAGTTCGGTGCCCAGCAACGAGATCTATGCGGCGATGCAGACGGGGTCGCTGGACGCCGCGGTCACGTCGTCGACAAGCCTGATCTCGTTCCGGCTGGAGGAGATCAGCAAGGCCGTGACGTCCGGCAAGTCCGGCAGCTTCTGGTTCATGTTCGAGCCGCTGCTGATTTCCAAGCAGGTGTTCGACAGCCTGCCGCCCGCGCACCAGAAGCTGATCGACGAGGTCGGCCTGGAGATGGAGGCGTTCGGGCTGCAGGCCGCCAAGGCCGACGACGACGACCTGGCGCGCGTGTATGCCAAGGTGGGCGTGACGGCCAGGGAGATGGATGCGGCGGCGATCGGCAAGTGGAAGGCGCTGGCGCAGGCGACGGCCTGGAAGGACTTCGCCGAGCGCAACGCGTCGTGCGCGGCGCTGCTGAAGCTGGCCGAGGCCGTCGCTTGAGCACACACGGGATCGACGCCGCATCGGGCGCGATCCCCGAGGCCGACGTCCCGCGGCTTGGCTTGCTGGGCCAGGTGCAGGCCGGGCTGGGCGCGGTCAATACGCTCATGGCGGTGCTGTCGGCCGTGGCGATCGGCGTTGCCGGCTGCGTGCTGACCTGGGAGGTGGCGGGGCGCTACTTCTTCAGCATCGCCAGCGATTGGCAGGACGAGATGAGCACGTTCCTGCTGATCGGCGCCACGTTCGGCTCGGCCGCCTGGGTGCAGGCGCGGCGGGGGCATGTCGCGATCGACGCGCTCTCCCACCTGCTGCCGCCGGGTCTCGATTTCGTGCGGCGCGTGCTGGCGGATTTGCTCAGCCTGCTGTTCGTGGCCTTCTTTGCGTGGAAAAGCGGCACGCTGCTGCTGGAGGCGCTGGCCGATGGGCAGACCACGCCCTCGGCCTGGGGGCCGCCGCTCTGGATTCCGTATAGCTGCATGACCGCGGGCATGGCGCTGCTGGGCGTGCAACTGCTGCTGCAACTGCTGGGCAGCCGGCATCGGGACAGCCAGCCCGCGCACCTCGCGCCCTCGCCGCACTAGGCCGATGTCCACGCTGCAGATCGGCCTGATGTATGGCGGCGCCACGCTGGTGGCGCTGTTCTCCGGCATGCCGATCGCCTTCGCGCTGGGTGGGGTGGCGACGTTGTTCATGCTGGCGTTCATGCCGGCGGCCTCGCTCGATACCGTGGCGCAGAACGTTTATGAGGAGCTGGCCAGCATTACCTTGCTGACGATCCCGCTGTTCATCCTGAAGGGCGCCGCCATCGGCAAATCCCGCGCCGGCAAGGACTTGTACGACGCGCTGCACACCTGGCTGCACCGGGTGCCCGGCGGGCTCGGCGTGGCGGTGGTCATCGCCTGCGGGCTGTTCGCGGCCATGGCGGGCAGCAGCCCGGCCACATGCAGTGCCATCGGCAGCTCGGGCATTCCGGAGATGCGGCGGCGCGGCTATTCGCCGGGGTTCGCGGCCGGGCTGGTGGCGGCGGGCGGCACGCTGGGCATCCTGCTGCCGCCCTCCATCGTGCTGATCCTGTATGCGGTCGCGGCCGAGCAGTCGTTGGGGCGCCTATTCCTGGCCGGGATCGGGCCGGGTGTGCTGCTGGTCCTGCTGTTCGCCGGCTATGCGATGCTGCACTGGCGCCGGGAGTTCGCCAGCGCCGCCCTGCTCGCAGATGGCGGCGGGCCGCGGAGCGAGATCCTGCGACAGGACACCTACACCTTTAGCGACCGGGTCGCCGCGCTGCCGCGGGTGCTGCCGTTCCTGGTGCTGCTGACTGGGGTGATGGTGGCGCTTTATGGCGGCATCGCCACGCCGAGCGAGACGGCCGGGCTCGGTGCCGTGCTGGCCCTGGTGCTGATCGCGGCCGTGTATGGCGCCTACCGGATCGCCGACCTCAAGCCGATCTTCGCCGGCACGCTAGGGGAGAGCGGCATGCTGTTGCTGATCATCGGCATGAGCCTGCTCTACAGCTATGTGATGAGCTATCTGCACATCAGCCAGGCCGCCGCGGGCTGGATCGTGGGGCTGGCGCTCGGCAAGTGGTTCCTGCTCGCCGCGATTCTGCTGCTGGTCGTGGTGCTCGGCTTCTTCCTGCCGCCGGTGTCGATCATCCTGATGACGGCGCCCATCATCCTGCCGCCGCTGCGCGCCGCCGGGTTCGACTTGATCTGGTTCGGAGTGGTGATGGCGGTGGTCATGGAAATGGGGCTGATCCATCCGCCGGTGGGGCTTAACATCTTCGTCATCAACCGCATCGCGCCCGATATCGGCCTGGGGCCGATCATCTGGGGCACGCTGCCGTTCGTGGCGCTCATGGGGGTGGCCGTCGTGATCCTGTCGCTGGTGCCGGGCATCGCGATGTGGCTGCCGGATATCGTATACCAGCGGTAGGCCGATCCGGCTTGCGCCCTGTGGCCGGGATGGCGATGCTGGCGCATGGACACAAATGAGCTGGATGCGATCGTCATTGGCGCGGGGATCGCTGGCGCCACCGTGGCCGCGCATCTCTCGGCCGACCGCCGGGTGGCGCTGGTGGAGGCGGAAGCGGCGGCGGGCTATCACAGCACGGGCCGCTCGGCGGCGATCTGGATCCTGAACTACGGGCCGCCCGATGTTCGGGTGCTGACCGGGCTGTCCCGCGCGTTCTTCGAACACCCGCCGCAGGGCTTTGCCGACGCGCCGATCCTGGCGCACCGGCCGGTGGTGTTCCTGGCGCCGGCGGAGCAGCGGGACCACCTGAACCGGCTGCTGGCCGAGGGGACGGGTCTGCGGGAGGCGTCCATCGCGGAGGTCAGCGCGCTGGTTCCGGCGCTGCGGCCGGGCTACGCCACCCAGGCCGCGATCGAGGACAACGCCTTCGACATGGATGTGGCGGCCTTGCATCAGGGGTTTATCCGGCTGTTGCGGGCCCAAGGCGGCGTGCTGGCGCTGCGCAGCCGCACCGGGCAGATCGAGCGGCGGGACGGCCAATGGCACGTGCAGACCAGCGGCGGCGGCGCGTTCCGCGCGCCGGTCGTGGTGAACGCCGCCGGAGCCTGGGGCGACGAGGTGGCGGCGCAGGCCGGCGTTGCTGCGCTTGGGCTGGTGCCCAAGCGGCGGACCGGCTGCGTGATCGACCCGGCGCCATGGCAGGCGATGAACTGGCCCATGGTCAACGACGTGGACCATACCTGGTACATTCGCCCGGAAGCCCGCACCAAGCTCATGGTCAGCCCGGCCGACGAGACCGACATGCACGCGCATGACGTGGCGCCGGACGAGCTGGACGTGGCCATTGCGATCGACCGGATGCAGCAGGCGCTGGACATCGAGGTGCGCCGGGTCGAGCACAGCTGGGCCGGGCTTCGCACCTTCACGCCGGACCGGAGCCTGGCCTTCGGGTGGGATCCGGGGGTGGAGAGCTTCTTCTGGTGCGTGGGGCAGGGGGGCTACGGAATCCAGACCTCGCCGGCGGCGGGGAAGCTGGTTGCGGACGTGATCGCAGGGCGCGACCCCGGCCCGGCCGGCGCGATCCTGCCGGCAGTCGATCCCAAACGATTTTCGTTTACGGCCGCCGCCTAGCATGCCGCCGAAGGTCGGCTTGGTCCATCGTACAGTATACAGGTACGATCGGCCGGTGCGGGTGGGGCCGCAGAGCATCCGGTTGCGGCCCATGCAGGGCACCCGGGCGCCGATTGCCTCCTATGCGCTCCGGGTTAGCCCACCGCCCGCGTCGATTCATTGGCAGCAAGACCCGCTTGGAAACACTTTAGCAAGGATTGTCCTGCAGGATGCAACGGAGCACCTGGAGGTGGTTGTGGATCTCATCGCCGACCTAACGCCGCAAGATCCGTTCGACTTCCTGCTGGAGCCGCAAGCCGCGGACTGGCCGTTTCTCTACAACGAGGTGGCGGACGATCTTGCGCAGTTCCGCAAGCCGGACCATCCCGGCCCATCCATGGAGGCGCTGCGGGCGGAGTCGCCGGCTTCGAGCCCGACCGTGCCGCTGCTGTTAGCCCTGAATCGGCGGGTGCGGGACCGGGTCGCCTACATCACGCGGATGGAGGCGGGGGTCTGGAACCCCGACCGCACGCTCGCCGAGGGGCAGGGGTCCTGCCGTGATTCCGCCTGGTTGCTGGTGCAGTTGCTGCGGATGCACGGGATCGCCGCCCGCTTCGTCTCCGGCTACCTCGTGCAGCTGCCGGAGGATGGCGAGCCAGACAACGCCGAGCTTCATGCGTGGGCCGAGGCCTTCCTGCCCGGCGCCGGCTGGATCGGGATGGACGCGACGTCGGGCCTGCTGACCGCGGAGGGGCACATTCCGCTGGCGGCCAGCCCGCACCCGATCCTGGCCGCGCCGGTGACGGGCACGGTCGAGCCGAGCGGCGTGGTGCTGGAGACCAGCATGCAGGTGCGGCGCGTCTCGTGACCGCGTGGGACGAGATGGTCGACGGACGGGGCGGCGTGCGTCCGCATTGGCGGCCGGTGCTCGGCGCGCTCTCCGGGTTTGATCGGCCGGGGCTGGCGGCGCGGGCGTTGCGGTTGGAACGGGCGGCGGAGGAGGAGGGCTCGGCTGCCGCGTGGCGCTGCGATCCGGTGCCGCTGCCGCTTACCGCGGCGGAGTTCGCCACCCTCGAGAGCGGGCTCTGCCAACGGGCGACGCTCATGGAAGCGATCCTGGCGGACATTTATGGGCCGCAGACCATGCTCGCCCAAGGCGCGCTGCCGCCTGCCCTGGTTTTCGCAAACCCCGGATTTCTGCGGGCCTGCCGCACCGGTCAGCCCCAGCGCAGCCCGTTCCTGCAAACCTATGCCGCAGACCTGATCCGCAGCCCGGACGGCCAGTGGCGCGTGCTCGCCGACCGCACCGGCGGTGCCTTGGGCATCGGCTACGCCCGAGAGACGCGGCGCTTGCTGGCGCGGGTGCTGCCGGAGCTGTTCCGCACCAACCAGGTGCGCCAATTGCGGCCCTTCTTCGAAGCTTGGCAGGACGCGCTCATCCGCGCGGCGCCGCCGGTGGCGGATCGGGCGCCGGCGGTGGCCTTGCTGACGCCGGGCGTCGAGGACCCGCACTGGCCGGAACACCTGGCGCTGTCGCGCAATCTCGCCTGCGCGCTGGTTCAGGCCCAGGACCTGACGGTTAGGGCCGGCAACCTCTACCTGAAAACCCTTCAGGGGCTACAGCAGGTTGATCTGTTGCTACGGCGGGTTCCGGGTGGCGCGCTCGACCCGCTCGAGGTTCCAGGCAGCGCTTCCTCGGGCGTCACCGGCCTGTTCGAAGCGGCCCGCCTGGACACGGTGCGGATCCTGAACCACCCGGGCGCCGCGCTGGTCGAAGCGCCGGCGCTGTCGGCGTTCATGCCGTGCCTGTGCCGGAGGCTGCTGGGCGAGCGGTTGCGCCTGGCGACCTTGCCCTCCGTGTGGCTGGCCGACGAAGGGATGCAGCGGACCGTGGCGCAAGGCTTCCAGCGCTGGGGCATTCGCTCTGCCGTGGATGCAGAGATGCCTTTGGTGCGGCTTCCCAACCTGGCGCGCCAGGACCGGATGGAACTGGAGCGGGCGATCGCCGCCGCGCCCTGGAGCTTTGCGGGTTGTACGCTGGTCCCGCCATCGCTCGCCCCCTGCCACGGCGACGACGGGCTCACGGCGCAGCCGGTCGTCTTGCGCCTGTTTCTAATGCACGACGGCGCGGGCTGGCGCATGATGCCGGGCGGGGTTGCCTGGGTGCTGCCGCCGGGCGCCCATCCGGGCGAAGCCTTGCCGGCCGATGCGGTATTCAAGGATGTGTGGGTGCTCAGCCAGGAGAACGCCGACATCGTCGGGCCGGAGCCGGGGCTGCAGCGCCGGGTGCCGCTGCGACGCGACAGCGGGGACATGCCGAGCCGGGTTGCGGACGATTTCTTCTGGCTTGGGCGCTATATCGAGCGGTTGGAGTCGCAAGCACGGCTGGGCCGCGCCGCTTTGCTGCGCCTCGCCCGTGGCGCCCCGCTGCCCCGCGAGGCGTCCGAACTCGAGGTGCTCGGTGACTGCCTGGCAGCGGCCGGGCTGCTGGAGGCCGATGAGGGTTTGAAGCTCGACATCGCCTTGCGGCGGTCGCTGCAGGCAGGCGGCGCCGCCCGTTTGGGGCTGGACCATGTCGCCCGGCTGACGGCCTCCTTGCGCGACCGCCTGACAGTGGAGACGCACAGCGCCTTCGTGCACGCGATCAAGGCGGCCCAGACCGATGTGCGGGATGGCTTGCAGTTGGGTGTGGACGGGCTGGTGCACGCGATGACCGGCTTGCAACGGCTCGCGACGACCGTGGCGGGCGTGGCCGCGGACGGGATGGTGCAGGGGGGCGGGCGCCTGTTCCTCGACCTGGGCCGGCGGCTGGAGCGGGCGATGGTCACGGCGTGGTCGATCGCGACCGTCCTGGACCAGCCGCTGAGCCGGATGGACGCGGCACTCCGCCTGGCGCTGGCGTTGTGCGACAGCGCGATCACCTATCGCAGCCGCTACCTCTCGACCATACAGCCGGGGCCGGTGCTGGATCTGGTGCTGGCGGATACGGGCAATCCCAGAGCGTTGAATTATCAGTTCAGCCAGGCGGCTGCCTTGCTGGAAGCGGCCGGCGATCATGGCCTGGCCTGGGTCGCGCACGAGTTGCAAGAGAAGGTGGCGGCGCTGGTGGACCGGGTCGTGGAGGCCGGCGATCCGATCGTGGAGGCGGCGAGCCTGGCGCAGGCGCTTTTTAGAGTCGCCGCCGAGACGGCGGCCTTGTCGGACCGGATCACGCGACGGTTCTTCGCCTTGCTGCCGGCGTTCCAGGCCGTCGGGCTGGAGGTCGCATGATCCTTCTCGTCCGGCACGTGACGGCGTATCGCTATGGCAGGCGCGTCGAGCTTGCGGCGCACATGCTGCACCTCCGCCCGCGTCCCCTGCCGTGGCAGACCGTCATTTCCTTCACGCTGCGAACCGATGCCAAGCAGCTTCGACTGACGGAGAGCGAGGACCATTTCGGCAATCCGGTGTCGTGGCTGTTCCTCGATGCCGGGCACACGGCCTTCGAGGTGGCGACCGAGGCCCAGGTGGACGTGCGGGCCCGGGCCGCGCCCGACCCGCGCAGCACGCCGGCCTGGGAGCATGTGGCCGCCACCGGCCAGCAGCCGCGCTCGGCGGGGGACGTGGCGGAGTTCGCCTTCGGCAGCCCGATGGCCCCGGCGATCGACCCGGCGCGGGATTGGGCAGCGGCCAGCTTTCCGCCGGGCCGGCCGGTGCTGAGCGGCTTGCTGGACCTATTGGCACGGATGGCGCGGGACTTTCGCTTTCAGCCCGGGGTGACGACGGTATCCACTTCGGTCGACCGCGTACTGGAGTTGCGGGCCGGGGTCTGCCAGGATTTCGCGCACTTGATGATCGCCGGGTTGCGGGCGTTGCGCCTCCCGGCTCGCTACGTCTCGGGCTACGTCTGCACCCAGCCGCCGCCTGGGATGGCCCGGCTGCGCGGCGCCGACCAGTCGCACGCCTGGGTCCAATGCTGGCTTGGCCCGGACCATGGCTGGATCGACCTTGACCCCACCAACAATCTCGTGGTCGGCGGCGAGCATGTTTGGCTGGGGTGGGGGCGCGACTACGCCGATGTCAGCCCAGTACACGGCGTGCTGCTGGGAGGCGGGCGGCACACGCTATCGGTGAGCGTGGACATCGAGCCGCAGGAGCTTGAGCCGCAGGAGCTTGAGGCGCAGGAGGGTCGGGCGCCGCAGCGCATGCGCGGGTAGCCTAGACCACCTGTGGTTTCACCCTGATGCTGTCGCCACCGATCGCCGCGTCCATGTAGGCCTCCACCAGACAGGCCCCAACCGTGGCCGGGTTGGCGATTTTGAACCGGTCGGTGAACCTTTCCACGGTGGCGCTGTGCAGTTCGCCCTGGCCGTCCGGGGTCTTGCCGTCAGCCGACGGAATCGGCGTGGTTTGCGTCTTCTTGGTCCCGTCCGGCTGGGTGACGCGAATGGTGACCGGGCTGCCCTCGATGGCCTGCTCGCCCACCGAGGCGATCCGCAGGGTCAATTTATTGGCCGCCGCGTGGAACAGGCAGTTGTGGGGCGTCTCCGTCGTGAAGCGGCCTTGCTGACCCTTTTCCTCGAAGCTGTGCGGCTTGCGTCCGTCGGTGCCGACCTTCTCGGGCGCGCCTTAGCGCAGCGCCGCCCAGGTCTGGTTGCCGATCACGCCGTCATCGAGCAGGCCTTTGGCTTGCTGGAACTTGTGGACCGCCGCGAGCGTCCCGTTGCCGAAATCGCCATCGACGGTCAAGTTGGTCTTCAACTGAAAATTCAGGGTCTGCTGCGCATACTCGACCCATCCATCGGGGCTTTTGTCGCCCTTGCGCAACGTCGGCTGGCCGGGCTTGGCTGGCGGCTCGAAGGGCGGGTCGACTTCCGGACCGGGACCGGGACCGGGACCGGGACCGGCAGCCCCGCCCGCGAGGGTGAACGCCACCGGCACGTTCTCGTCGCCTTGGCCGATCTGCTCCAGCGACATGAACCCCGCGGCTTGCGGATCGATCGTCGCCAACGCAGTGTTTTTGGCCTGCTCCGGGTTGTCCCATTCCACGCGCCAGATCGCGACCGAGGGCGATCCGACCTCCCAGACCACGAAGCCCTTGCAGCCCTGCTCCTTGGCGTGCGGCGTCTCGACCGAGACGAACAGCGTCGAGGCACCCGGGGCGACGGTCGTTTGCGGCGAGGTCATGAAGTCGCCGCGCTCGTGGCCCTGACGGGCCAGGCTGAGCGGCAGCTTGGTGTTGTTGGTGATGGTAATCTGGCAATTCGCGTTCACGGCGCCGGGGGCGTCCGGCGTATCGGGCCCGGCGCTCTTCTCGACCAGGATGTACTTGAACTCCGCCTCCTCCTGGGCGCCGCAATGCGCGGTGGAGTGGAACTTGTCCTTGTTCGGGCCGGTGAGGTGGCCGGTTGCTTTGTTGTCGCCGACCCGGGGGATGGACCAGGTGAGCACCCATCGCGTGTCTTGGTCGTCCACGATGTATTGCATCGAGCCAACGGCGCCTTTGAACAGATGCGGGAAGGCGCTTTCCGCCCGGAACTCCTCGTCTTCCGATTTCGGCAGGATCTCGTCCGGCGGATCTTCGGTGAGGTCGCCACTTGTGGTGTCCTTCGCGCGGAGTCGCAGGGTCTTGCTGGTCTTGTTGAGCAGCTTGCCATTGACGATGCTGTGCTTTCTCGGGTCCGGGGTAGGGATCGGGAACGGCACACCGGGGATGGTGAGGCCGTCGGACGCGCCGGAGGCGGCCTCGTTCGATCCGCCCGAGATCGCCGA
>JAABUK010001964.1_pt1 | contig 37886 bp, 44 predicted proteins | sample 5559141 | NCBI WGS metagenome assembly JAABUK01 (sample SAMN10711869, study PRJNA513367) | rock metagenome | isolation source: Antarctica rocks | place: Antarctica: Victoria Land, Pudding Butte nord | collected 2016-01-03 | reverse complement strand
AAGCGCAGCACGGCATCACTGTAGACACTACTACACGGCACAGTTTGTCATACGACCAATCGATCAAGGTCATATTCACACAATGGGCAAATATTGGCTGCAGATTACCTCAACATTTGAAGCATGATTCTGATTCAGCAGGTCAGCCTGCTCCCACTGTATAGCCCAAAAGCTTTTGACAAAAGCAACCAGGTCATGCTTTGCTTCCCGCAGCATCCGCACCTGGCCAGATTCTGCCATGCGAGACAAGGCAGACAAGATGTCATTGCTTGCATACCTCACAGTGCCTGCAGCCATTTTCCTATATGCAGCCTTGTCAAGAACACCATCACAACATACAACTGTTGCATGCCTCCGCAGTGGTTCAGTTTGCAGCAGTGCTCAGCCTTTGAGCTGATCCTGGAGGTCGTGGTGAAGAGTGCACAGCCATGGTGTACATGCAAGCTGTGGGTTTCAGCAAGCAGACAGTACATATTAGTGACGTTAAGGATGTGCACATTGGTGGAGCCTAGTCTGAGTGATTACACATGTATCACCGACTCATGGCAGCCAGAATGCTGAATGCAGGTCTAGTCTAGAGCGTCTGCAAGCACGATGAACCCATTAAACGCACGCTCTTAAGATGCTTGCAGAGGAGTGCCAACATTTGCCTGACAGAAAGCACACATGACATTTGCAAAAGCAATGAACTTGCAGACAGACTATCTGGATGACAGATTGCACATCCAGCTTGAGTGCGATGATATCAAGCTAGGCCTTTGCATGACAGCTGCACACAAGGTAAGCTGGCATCAAGCAGAGACTAAGCTCCTTAACAGCTCTATGAGTCTGCATGAGGCTCTGCCGCAGCATCTGTATCACAGGTCTTGCGGAAACAAGCAGTGTGTATCATGCATACAATGTGAAAGAGCTGTGAAAGCCATTGAAAGCATGCACCACAAGTTTCGGGGCAGACTCTAAAAAAACATCAGAGTGGGCTTCCACATTACACTTGCAAAGTGAGGCTCTCACCCAAATGCAAGCAACAAATTGATCATTGTACGGAGAGCTGCCATCATCCACCGGAGCCAAACTTTAGAGTTGTGGCAGTTCAAGGATTGGGAATGAAGATTCGAAGATTGAGGAGGCCCACATGCTGAGTGAAGCTTCTGGAACCTGCAATGGACAATGATACACAAGCATCACTAGTATGCTGATGTTGAGAGCACCTGTCGCAGGCAGGGACTTGCCAAAACAAGAAGAAATGTAGCAGGAGGGTGTACAGGGTCCACCAGCAGAGATTGATAACGGCAAATGTTAGCACATTGCTGGCAAGACAAAAGTCACATCGAACACTTCAGATGGCAGGCAACAAGCTAGGATACAAATTTAGAGACAGTTAGTGAGCTTATCGCATCTGCATACAGAACAGAAGCATCTCAGGGTGATGAAGCTGTGCTGACCTTGATGCAGAGCAGCATGGCAAGTTTAAACGCCACGAGATGTGCCAGCCGTGCCGTGTTGCCGAGCGTGATGAAGTCCTCATGAAAGCTGTCAGGAAGACGCCCTCACGCATGCATAGTGCATGCCTAATGGGCCGTGAGGGCACCGCAGCCTCCGGGCAGCAGCATAGTTTCTGCGAGTGGTCATGGTCATAACGTTTATCAGCAAAATGCGAGATCTGCACTTCTGCTTATTTCACAGACTGATCACCTGTGAGAGTTGCAAATCTCACAGTTCACAAAAGGACGATTTTGATCTTGTCCACTCGCAGATATTATGCCGCTGATCGGTGCTCCGTTGTCGCAAGCACCGCACACTACACAGCTACTGATTCGCTGAAAACCTTATGCTATGTGCGCGAGGCCCTGCAGAACTGGAGCAAGCTGTGCACTCGTCGGCGTGCTACCGCCCAGCTGTTTGTCGAGCGTACAACATATACTTCGCAGCTGCCACAGAAGCACTCTTTGTGGGGTTCGACACGGAGGTATACTGGGCCATTCAGCATTGGGCAAACAGTCTTGCCGTGTACATTCACTGATGCACAGCGTCACTGTTCAGTGTGTCAGTTGGTCTGATCACTGACAAGGTCACTCATGAGGTTGAGTGCAAGGTTCTGCTCAGGTCTTTGTGGCTCAGAGCTGCATTGCAGCAGGAATCAGCAACCAAAACCATCCCAGATCGGTCTCGCTCTTGAACTCGTTACAAGACCACCGAGTGTCATGATGCCAGCATCAATGTTGATGCATGCCAAACAGGGCGTACTCTAGAGCTGTCTGAAGTGTATGCTTCGGAAGTCCACTCGTATACATATCCATTCGGCGCATCTCAGCCAAGAAAAGTATAGCAAATACTAGCAAACACTTGATAAGCCGTGTTTTGCAAGTGGGAGTTAGTACCACAAAAGAAAAGGTCCCTGGCTGAGTTGAAATTTTCTGTACAAAAAACACCATCACAACAACACACAACCAAGCCTCAAGGTTCATATGTAATCACTCAGACTACTAGTAGGCTCCACCAACGTGCAAATCATGAAGGTCTCTACCGTGTACAGTCTGCTAGCTAAAACCTACAGCTTGCATGTACACCATGGCTGTGCACTCTTCACCATGACCTCCAGGATCAACTAACGGCTGAGCACTGCTGCACACTGAATCACTGGGGAGGCAACTGCTGTCACTCAGGTGTAAACCACATCGTAGTGACATCCCCTTCTCAGCAGCCGCACCACTGGCCTGTCAGTAGGCCCAGCATTGTGCTGATTGATGTACTGAACAGACCGAATGTCATGTACAAAAATCGTGACATTCATTGCTTTTGCAAGAGCGGCAGCACACCAGTCATCAAACTGGCGCATCCCTGCGGTCTCGCCATCCCCCCAGTTCACCATAGGGAGGATGTAACGGCAGCAGTATTGGTTGACACTTAGGTCTTGGCATCGGCTGCACACAAACACAGCATGTTCACAATTCAGCGGTGCAACTCAAGTATAAAGCCAATCATTTCGTCAGGTATACAATCGGGGGTGCAATGTGGGTACGCATGGCACCAGTACCTCCAAGCCAGAGAACAAGCAAAGTAGACTACGGTGTTTAGCAGTATGAGCAGTGCCAGAAGTCAGCCTTTTTGCTTGACACTTACTGTTTGTCTGCCCCCTCAGCAGCAGCCTTGATGTTGGGCCAGAGGTCCTGCTGATTTTGCATCAGCCCTGCTGCCATGGCTGCACGCATGAACAGCAGCTTGCAATCAGCTCCCTGCTCAAGCCTGCACTCTTCCAGCAAAGCCTCCATGCTGAGGTTGTTGGTGTTGGCCACCAGCGCCTGCATAGGCAAGATCCATGTTTGGGGTGAACAAGCGTAGCTCACATGCCTACGCACATGCACCAGACTGCTCTGATCAGCATGACAGGACAGCAATAGACAAGGGTTGCTGTTGCAACGCCCCGCAGGCTGAACTCCCTTGCATAAAGGGCTGTACTGTACATGCCCTACAGCGTGAAGCAGAAGAGCAGCAGTGAGCCATGTCAGACATCAGTCGTAGACGCCAAGCCTCGACAGCTCTGGGCAATGCAGGGAAGTGAGGCAACAGATGATGCACTGGGGTGAGTAAACATGGAACCCATGCTCTGCTCCTGCCGCCGCGATTCTATGATGATGGGCATGATTTGGCAACACACCCATGCCTTCACACGCACTTGTGCAAAGCAATCTGACATGAGTGCATAGGCAACAGACCACTAATCCTTTTGGACAGACCTTTATTTCATGCTCCATGGTGCAGCAGCAGCAAGTGTGTCACAGTGACCTTGATTCCTGATACCTTGTTGCACGAAGGCTGCACCATCAGTCCTCGCCCATGATGCAAGACAACCTCATCCAGACATGTCTGAGCCCAAAACAGTCAGCACAGCAAGATGCATCTTATCATTGCAAGCCATACCACACCATGCAATGCGTATGATGTCACCTGGTGCCTGGTCAGACACACCTTGCACATCACCATCATGAAAGAAGCAGCGACAGCAATGGGAACATACCATCAGCTCGCGGAATCCTTGGTTGATGGGGCATGACTGGGCCCTTTCCCTCCCCTTGGCAAAGCCATGCCGCCTGATGTTCTCCAACGTCTTGGGCAAGGATTTCAACAACCACTGCTTGAAGGTGGCATCGGCATGTGCCCCCTCAATCAGCCCAATCATGACACCTCTGTAGCCACAATTGCCATCACCTGCAGCAAGACTCAAGACCGTCACTGCAAAGACCACATCATCACGGGCATGCATGCATGTTGGCTGGACAGTGCAAGCCGCTGCCAAGGCACTCAGTTGGGTCACACAGGCCTAGGGGTGGCCATACCACAAGCAGATGCTGATGCTGTCAACTGTGAAGCAAAACGGCAATATATCAATGGGACATACCTATTGGCAATGTGGACAAGAATAGATGTGTGCATCAAATCCGACCTAAAACGCACTGCAGAGCAGACACCAAGACCAGTAAAGCTTACCGGCAATGCGCCTGCAACTTCTGATTTGATGCTGCCCAGTCGCCAACTCCACCAGGTCATCGTACACCTGCTTCTTGGCTCGCAGTTGCTCAGCAGAGTCTCGCTTGCTAGGCAAGTAGGGGGAAACCAGGGTGTCCATGGGTACCCGGTCCATGACCAGCAGGGGGTCCTGCTCCTGAGGTACCCCACTGCGTGCAGCCTTGACATAGGACATGGGCCAAGAGGGTCCCTGACCAGTCTGTGAAGGCTGTGCTTTAGAAGACGGGCCACCAGAAGAGAGCAAAGCAGTCCTAGAGTTGGAATGCTGGACTGCAGTCTGGCTGTGGGTCTTCCAGGCAGCAGCAGGGGGCTGCTTCTGGGCTGCAGGCCTTGCACTAGAGTACATCTTGCTCCTGGAATGCGCTTGGGAAGACCGCGCCCCGGCCTTGCTCTGACTGTGCCTACCAGGTGTAGCTGTTGAGGTAGGCTGTGCTGCAGCCTTGCTGACATCAGGAGCTGATTTCCTGTTGCTGGTCTGCTGCTGAGAGGGGCTAGGCAGGAGGGCGCCCCTCTTTGCAGCAGGTGCCCCACCCTTGTTGCCACTGCCAGGCGGTCGTCTACGATTAGAGCCAGGAGCAGCAACTCTGCTGTTCTTATCAGTGGCAGTTGGCTGCTGCTGAGTAGACATACGAGCGCCATCTTGCACAGCAGGGGCGCTGGTCCTGTTGGCTTTGGCTGACTGCTGGGTGTGTACGGGGAAAGTGACATCCGGAGCTTTGATAGCAGGGACCTTCAGCTTGCCGCTCTTGGTCCGGTTGCTGTAGGGAGCAGCTGGGAGTGATCCCTGACTTGCAGCAGCTGCGGGAACACCCTGTGAGTTGGGCTGGACAGGGGTGAGGTGGGTGGCCTTGACATTGCCACTGGGGTTGACAATGGACCCCCCAGCACCATTGGTCTGCAGGCATCAGAGAAACAAAAGCTCAGATAGAAGACGTGGCTGCAAAAGATGATGCAACACAACCTGACCAGAAAAGGCACCTGATTGGTTGGGCAACACTTCACAGAAGACATTACGTCACAACAGTGAAAGCAGCAGCAGGTGAGCAAACATCCAAAACAGGCATTGCCATATGACAGGTCAGCATCCAGATGATGACTGTGGCAATAATGAGCAAAGCCATATCTTGAACAAAATGAAGGATCAGGGTGTTGCCTACCTGGTCTGCTGAGCTAGCAGTGACGCTGCCAAAAGGAGCCAAGTCAGCAGCTTTCTTGGCAGCTGCCTTCTCCCTGTTCCTCCTCTTCTTCTCCTGTGTTTGCAAGAAAAACAATCAGGCTGTTGACTACTGCAAGGCTCCTACCAGCCTACTTCCCTGCATGCATCGTTCATCTTTGCCACTTAAGAAAACGAAAACAATTTAACAGGGAGAAGGTTGCTGCAGTGAAAAATGCTGTTGATGTTCTTCTTCTCTTAAAGTGGCTGGAGGAACAATCAGCGCAGCAAGAAAGATTGGATCCGCATCAGCAAGCTTGGATGCACAGAATGGATTTTGGGCGGCATATTACACTGGTCATGAGGCAGCAGATTGCACAGGGCCATCAGCGTATTGGGTAAAATGCTTCACATGGTTTGACGTGAGACTAAAGCTTTGACAGAAAGAGGGAAACATAAACCAGCGGCTCTCCTGTTGCTGATTGAGATGATCCACCTAGTACTCCCTGAACTGAGGTGTTCATGAACAACCAAGCAGTATGAGAGACATGCTGCAGCCTGCCGTCTGCTTGACAACATGGACTTGCACAGCAATTGCGCATGCAACTATAAATTTGCAGAACTGGATTGTGATGCTTACAAACAGCACATCACATACCTTCTGCCTTTGCTCCCTGGCAGTCAGGACGTGTGCTCCAGCAGTGTCCCCACCATCAGCTGGCTCAGCAGGAGCGGCTGGCTCAGAAGGAGCAGGAGAAGCTGCCTCAGAAGGAGTAGGAGCAGCTGGCGCAGCAGGGGCAGGAGCGGTGAGGTGAGGCGCGGGGTTGAAGGCACCAGCCTGCAAAGAAACATTCCTGTTGATTATACTAAAAAAAACAGTGGGGGTTGACCTTCTATGAGCCCAGCTGAACAGGGTCGTCACGGGCGGCCTAGTCTTCTGTCTGAGCTTGCATGTCTCTGATGCTTGCAGGCAAGTGGTGTTGGGAGATGCAAAGTCAACCTCAGGGGCAATGTGGTTGACAGTGGATCCCCCAGCACCACTTGCCTGCAGGCATCAGAGGCATGCAAGCTCAGACAGAAGACGTGGCTGCAAAGACTGCTGCAACACCACCTGATCTGACATGGTGCGTGACTGGCTTGATTACACATCAGAAAAGATGGCAGGAAGTGGCAGCTCTTTTCAATCCCGAAACGCCTATTTTAATTCAGAAACGTCATCCCTACACTAGCAATCTAAACTCAGAAACGCTTAGGGACAGTAAAATCGCGTTTCTACATTGGGGAGATGTTTCAGAAACAATGTCAACTATAAACAGCAGTGACAGCAACAGCAGGTGTGCAGACACCCAAAACAAGCACTGCCATATGACAGGTCAGCACCCAGCTGGTGAAAAGAAAAGACATCACTACGCCTTTTGGCATCGATTTTATGAGAATCCAGGTATATTACCGGGCTGCCCAGGACCCAGGTGGTGACTGTGGCAATGGAAAGCTGTCATGCATCTTGCACTGTGCAGCAGCTTGGTGATGAGGGTGTTGCCCACCTGGCTTGGCTGCTCTGCTGACTTGGCAGTGATGCTGCCAGCTGCTGCCAAGTCAGCTGCAGCTTTCCTGGCGACTGCCTTCTCCCTGTTGATCCTCTTCTTGTCAATCACAGGACAAGAAGAGGATCAACAGGGAGAAGGCAGCCGCCAGGAAAGCTGCTGCTGACTTGGCAGCTACCCGCAGCATCACTGCCAAGTCAGCAGAGCAGCCAAGCCAGGTGGGCAACACCCTCATCACTAAGCTGTTGCAAGACAACACATCAGCTTCTCATTGCCACAGTCATCAGCTGGGTGCTGACCTGTCATGTCACAATGCTTGTTTGTCATGTCTGCTCACCAGCTGTTTGCAATAAACACAACCAGGCTTTTGTCTACCTAGGGGTTCATCTGCTGAGGTGACAGTGATGCTACCAGCAAGCGGCCAGGTCAGCAGCTTTCCTGCCAACCCGTTCCTCTTGACACTTGAACAAAAGAAGAAAATAACATGGAGAAGGCTGCAGCTGTCACAAACGCTGTTGTGATTTTCTGAGTAACTCCAAAGTGTAGAAACGTGTTTGTACTGTGCCCAGACGTTTCTGAATATAATATATTTATATTTCCAGTGTAGGGATGACGTTTCTGAATTGAATAAACGTTTTGGGAATGAAACCAGCTTCTGTTTCCAGAGTGGCTAGAGGAACTAACAGCCCAGCGAGACAGGCTGGATTTGCGTCAGCAGGCTTGAATGCCCAGCTCATTGCACTGACTGAAGTATGGGCGTTCAAGCACTAGTGATGAAGTAGCAGCTGGCATAGTTGCATCAGCTTGTTGAAAGTACTGCTGAGCATGTTTTGACCCATCAATGAAGCCTTACAGGGGAGGGGGAAAAAGGCTAGTACTCCCTGACCCGAGTGGTTTATGAACAACCACACGTTGGCAGGAAGCTTGTGCTATACGACAAATGCTGACTTGACCATGCACTGACTATTGGTGGTTTGTAGTCATGAGTGGACTTTCACATAGTTTGCATGCAGACTCAGCACATCACCACCTCAAAACGTTTATCTCATTGTTTGATATGCACGTGCCTCTGAGCATGCTGTTGTCATTGTTGATGTGAGTCTGCCAACTTCTGCAGGCTCATCTGCAGCCAATGAATTAACACACATGCTTCTTTGCAGACTTCGAGCCCTCCTGACACCGCCGCCCCTGCCCCCGTTGAGCCCTCCCACAACTGCTGAGCCTGCTGCTTCTGGGGCAGCTCAAGAGCCCTCTCCTGCTGCTCCCTCACACTCCACATCCGGTGGAGATGGTTCTCCCATGCGTGACACTCAGGCCAGCAGTGAGTCAGCAAGCAGTGGCAACAGGACTTCCTCTGGTGCTGGCGCAGATGAGACCACCCCCACTGACCAAGGGGTTGCGCCAGGTGTCCCTGTGTCCAGTGGCAAGGCAAAGGCCAAAAAGATCAGCTTGTCTGCTGTCTATAAGGTCACCTGCGTCCACTTGATGTCTCTGTCCAAACCGAACTCAGCTGCAGCGCAAACATGCCTTGTATAATTGCTTACAGCCAGCTGGGACCTTCTGTCATCCAATGGCCAGAGCCAGTCGTGATGAGCTTCCAAGCTCATGCATGAGGACAGCTCCGTCAGAAGCTTTTGCTTTGTTGCCTGCATGATTTTACTGCGCACCATACGTCAAGCTCAATGGGCTACATCTGCTGTGTCACTTTTCCTGTGCAGATGGTCAGACAAACAATCATTCAAACCAACAATCAGTGTGCCTGAATTCACACTCCTGTGCTGATGTAGGGCAAAGGTGGCAAGAAGAAAATGGCTTGCTTGCTGCCAGCCATTGTCTTTCTGCCACCTTTGCCCTACATTAGCCCCGTAGCTGGTGGAGGTGCCAATTTCTTCAATACCCCCCACTCCATTCAGGTTTGTTCACATCCTGTTCATGACATTGAGTGCTGCTGGTGTCGCCACTGGCAAGACTCACTTTTGAACATGTCATGGTACAAGCACTTTTCAAATGGAGTGTGGGTCCGGCCCGAACCATGATTGGACCACATACAGGCAGGCAGCTTTGAATGCATTCTGATTGCACTTCATGCCTTGCAGACTTCAGCCATGGTGTGACTGTACAGGAGCACATCTTCTTGCTTCACCTGCTGAAGCTCTGAGGCACATTGGAGTGGTTGTTGCAGCAACTCTGCCACAATCACCGCTCCATCTGCAGCCAACATCTTCTCTTTACTCAAATCAACACGCACGTTTCTTTGCAGGCTGACCCTTCCAGCTCTGAGCCTCAGCTGGACCCCGCTATTGCTGGCCCGCCTGTGCCTGCTCACGATGTGCCTGTTGAGGCTGCCCCTGCTGTACCTCAATCTCTGCCTGATGCTGGTGATGTTGCCGGAGGAGACGTGCTGACTGCTGGGGAAGAGAAGCGCAAGGTATGTCATCTACTGTGTGCAAGCAACACACATCAAACTTGCAAGCTTCAAGCTGCATGCATAACCACAAGCCCTGGTCATGCTGTCAAGGCAGGCAGGCAGGCAGCAGTATGTTACTGAGCCCTGCTTCTCCAGTCATACCATGTGCAGCAATCTTGTCAATAAGCTGACGCCACTATGCTAGCTGCCGTCTCAGGGCCAATGACATTCTGCTGGCTGATGCAGTCCGTGCGGTTGTGCTTCCAAAACAGCTGGTGCACATGCAGTCAGTTTTGCTTTGCTGATAGTTGCTCTTGCTTTTTTAGGAGAAGAAGAGGAGGAACAAGCAGAAGGCAGCCGCCAGGAAAGCTGCTGCTGACTTGGCAGCTGCTGACAGCACCACTGCCAACTCAGCTGGCCAGCCAGGCCAGGTAGGCGACACCCTCATCCTTCATTCTGTTCAAGCTGAAGCTCTGCCCATCATTGTTGTCTTCATCAGCTGGGTGCTGACCTGTCATGTGGCAATGCCTGCCTCAAACCTCTGCTCGCCTGCTGCTGCTGCTGTCATCAGCAGCAATGACCTGAACCTGTGACTGTTTGCAACATCGTTTTGCAAGCTCCTGATCTATGTTGTTACTGTGAAAGCAGATCTGTCATGCCAGAGAGTTTGTTGCATTGCGCTTTTTTTGCATGACCGGGCTTTGACAAAGTTTGTGTTCACAGATAGCGCAAGAGCACGTTCAAAATCATTGCTTGTTTTATGTTTTATGTGGACAAGCTCAGAGATATGCTGCTGTTGTTGTAAGTGTGCCAAGGTGTGCAGGCTCATCTGCTGTCTATATATGTTCAAATGTGAAACAACCTGCATGCTTCTTTGCAGGCTGATGCTTTCAACCCTGCGCCTAAGCATGACACAGCTGCACCTGCACCTGCTGCGTCTGCTGCCCCTGCCCCTGCCCCTGCCCTGGCCCCTGCTGAGTCAGCTGACGCTGGGGACATCGCTGGAGGACGTGGTGTGCCGGCCAGGGAACCAAAGCAGAAGGTACATGATCTGCTGTTTGCAAGCAGCACAGCTCACTTTTGCCAAGTTCCAGCTGCATTCACTGTACAAGTCCTTGTCATGTTGTCAAGCATACGGCAGACTGCAGCATGTCTCTCATAAACAGGTTTAAGGTTGAGTCATTCGAGTGGTTATATCATGCTTGAATATACCACAGGAATAGTCATTGTCATGTTTGACGGCATCTGTACCAACATGAGTCAAGTCAGCATTGGAAAAATAGCACCCCGAGCAGCTTTTTAATTTGCTGAGCGAGACTTTTCACAGTTTGCTCTGTTGCAACGATGTAGGGCAGAGATAGCAAGGAAAGCATGAGGGCTGGCAGAAATGTGCTTGCTGTCTTTGCCCTACTCCATCACAAACCTAAATGGCTGGAAGTCAAAGACTCTTTGCTTAGCATCAGCACCTGGAGGAGCAAGGCAGAAGGGACATGGCAGGACTGTAACATACAAAATTTAACAGAGCAAAGCTTGCAGTGCCACTGAGACAACACCATACAAGTGTTAGGCGTGCCCCTTCCAAGAGCAAATCACCATGCTCCATGATGATCATTCTGTGAGACCAGGATGACCAGCGTGATGTTGTATTCTTACCTGTTGTAGGTCACCTTCAGCAGCTGCCAATCCTGCTGCAGCAGCCGCCTTCCTGTCAGCTCTCCTCTGCTTCTTGCTCTGAATTGGCACAGTCTTGTCAGTGAGAAAGCCCGAAAGGTTACTTTGTGATTCTGCCTTGTTCAGGCAGACCACAACAGCAAACAACGCCTGTCAACAACACCATCAAAAGACGGCTAGCCCAGTTCGGGACCAGATTCAATCATACAAAACATACAGCAAAAGCAGAGATGCACATCAAGTCATTGCAAACATGCATGAATAAGCTTGCAGGGATCCTGCTCAATCGTTGGAGATCCAGGTTGGAACTGGCAAACACACGTGCAGCTCTAACTTTTCAAAACTGAGTTGTGCTGCTTGCGAACAGCGGATCACATACCTTTTGCCTCTGTTGCCTGGCAGTCAGCCCACAGCCTTCAGCAGTGTCCCCAGCATCAGCTGGCTCAGCGAAGGCGGGGGGCTCAGCGGGGGCGGGGGGCTCAGCGGGGGCGGGGGACTCAGCAGGGGCGGGGGAAGCAGTGTCAGCAGGGCTAGAAGCCTGCAAAGAAGCATGTGTGTTGATTCATTAGCTGAAGATGATCCTGCAGAAGTTGGCAGACTCACACTAACAATGACAGCAGCATGCTCAGAGGCATATGCATATTAAACAAGCATCAGCGTTTTGAGGTGCTGATGTGCTGTGTCTGCACACAAACTATGTGAAAGCCCATTCACGACTACAAACCACCGATAGTCAGTGTGGTCGAGTAAGCTTTTGTTGTGAAGCACAGGTTTGGGGTTGAGTCATTTGGGTAATCATGTCCGTTTCAAGTATACCAAAAAAACAGTCATCATGACGATTGGTATAATCTGTGCAAACTTGAGTTGAATGCTCAGCAGTGTAAACATTGCACCTCAAGCAGCTTTCAGAGTTGCCGAGCAAGACTTTTCACAGTTTAGCTTCTGCACCTGAAGAAGCAAGGCAGAAGGGGCACGGCAACAAAATTTAAAAGAGCAAAGCTTACACTGGCACTGGGACAACACCATACAAATATTAGGTGGGTCCTTTTCAACAGCATGGCACCATTCTCTGTGATTACCAGATTACGAGACCAAGATGACCGGCATGGTGTTGTATTGACGCCACGTTGTATTAGAGTCTTGGCTTGCAGCAGCACAAGCAGTCAAAGTGTTGCTCAGGCATGCTGGCAATCACACAATCATACTGATTATGCAAGCTTTTTGTGTGAAAGGTTTGTGTGGAATGAGAGAATAGTGAAGCTGCAGCTGCCAATGCAGCAGGTGGTGCCGCAGAGAAGACAGTATCTGAAGGAGTGGACAACAGTCAAGATGTCCACTTCAGATACTGTCTTCCCTGCAGCACCATCTGCTGCATGGGCAGCTGCACCTTCATCCTTGCATGTCGGCCTCTGCTTCCCCAGCAGCAACAGGTCATGCAGCAACAGGTCAAATCGTTCAATACATCGTCGTGTCACTTCTGCTGTACTGTGGACAAACATAGGCTGTTGTTCAATAACCCTTTGGCTGTTTTTGGCTGCAAGCCTACAAGGAACAGTGGGTCTTTTGTCAGTTATCTGTCCGCCTGACCCCACATTTAAACTCTTTAACAACAAGCGAAGCCAGCACTGTTGTGCGGGGCCGAGCGGAATGGTGGTGGGTTCGGCGACAATGTGGTAGTTGTGACGATGAAGACGCGCTCAACCTTGCTGCTGCTGACAGCTTGACTCATACCTCTGTTATAACAATGCCGGGACGCAACAAGCGTCGCCGGCACGAAAGCGTTACACCAGAAGAGGCTGAAGAAGCAGCCGAGTTTAGGCGTCATTTACTCTACTACAACTCGCCCTAGCAGTAACGGGCTTGCAGCCGTTTCCCAAGTCCCGAAGGGGCTTTACTTGTCAGATGCACTGCTTGCTATGCAGTTGTGGCATATCCTTGTGCCAAATGTTACCATACTGCATAGGTGCAACACCCTATCTGTGGAGTCTCAACTGCAAGGCAAAAGACCCAGGTGGCTGGGTCATGTTTTCAGGACGCCCTGCAATAGATTGCCTGAGAAGCTGTTGTTTGATGAAGTTAAGGGGTGTCACCTACCTGGCCGCCCTAGGTCTAGCTTCCATGATGTTGCACTATATGATTGTCGAGACTGTCGTATTAGTAGGACACAAGATAGGCTGCTCTGGAGGGACACGACTTGTCCTGCACATACCTAGCTCATCATGAGCTGGTAAGCGTTCGACTATTATCATCACCTTGTTGGAAGCACAAGTCCAAGATGAGTTAAAGTGAGCTGAAGAAGATTGACAAGCACATCACACGGTGTAACACATCTGCATTGCCACAACGTTACTCAGACTGGATATACAAGGGACACTTACCCTTTTGGCCTTGTGCTGAGTGTGGTCAGAGCGGCACTCCACAGCGCTGCTTTCCCTTGGAGCACTCGGCCCAGAAGAACCAGCCTCACCAAAAGGCTGGTTGGTCCATCCCACAATGATGAAGAAGCCCACTGTCTGATGGCAGCAGGCGTGAAGATAGACCACAATCTGCAACACATACTCAACATGTCAGGCATGCTGCTAAGCTGCTTGCGCCAGAGTGTTGATTGCCTTACATCAGTGTGCAAAAGCACTTTCAGAGCAAATGGGCAGCTGGTGGCAGACTCAACATGCAGCTTATACAGTATGATACCAAGCCAGGCCTTTGCATAACGGCCATCTAAGGTATGATATCATATGATACCATGTCACATGATACCATCGATGGCATCAAGCAAGAAGTAAACTTTGTCACAGCCCCAGATGCATGGTTCTCTGCCACAGCATCTGCATCATGTGTATTGTGATGATTGCAGCAAGCATACATCAATGCTGAAAGCATGCACTACAAACTTGAAGCATAAGACATGACATGGGATGGGGCAATGGTTGTGAAGCGAGGCCCTCACCCGAATGTAAGAAACAATGAGGCAAATGTAGATCACAATGAACATCTGCCAGAACTCCAACAGCTGAACCAGGCAGGTCCATCCACTCCAAGGATTGGGAGTGAAATGGAAGACTGCGACTGCCATTCTGCGTATTGGCTCTCCCAGTGCCTGCAATACATGGCAACACACATTATTGCAATACATGAAGTATGAGAATAGTACACTTAGTACCAGTACAGCGAGCTACTTGGGACTGCACACACCTGACCTTGGAAGATGGAACTCTATTAAAGAGAATGTGAATGAGCAACGCAGGTTTCAAGGTGGCCAATGCGGCACGGCATGTTCTGTTCAGCAAAGACTTGCAGCATCAAGGAAGCTTGGAGACTTGTGATGTTGACAGAGGACTGAGTTTGCTCTTACAGAGCTGTGCTCATGGTAGGATTGCTACCCGGTGCTGACATGAACAGGTTTTTTGGATCACTCATGCAGCATGACCGAGTGCAATATGATCAGAACTGGGCAACTTCAGCAATGCATACAGTCAAGTTTGATGTCAAGAGCACCAGTCTGGATGAAGATTTGCTAAACAATGACAAGGTGAAGCAGAGGCACCAGAATGCTGTACAGGGCGACAAGGTACCGGCAGCAGAGTTGATAATTGTGACTGTCAGCACATCACTGCTATGACAAAAGTCACATGGAACACTTCAGAACGCAGGCAACAGGCTGTGATACAAAGGCAAAGACAGCTGCTGCATACACAGCTACAGAGGCATGCTAGAATTATGAAGCTGAGCTGACCTGGATGCACCGCAGTTTGTACACAGAAGTCTTTATGACATAGACGATGTACGCCACCAGTAAAAGCAGCGTCAGTGTGTCTTTCATGGTTATGGTGGCCTCCTCAGGAGGACTTCCAGGCTCATCAGGCCTGGTCATCTCATAAATCTGTAAATCATCGTACTTTGACACGCTCCTGAGCACAAATTCGCTAGTCGTTGCTCCGAAATCGCACGCACTGCACACGAAACAGACGTTAGTGCGTTATACTATGTGCTTGAAGCCCTTTTGAGGTGGATCAAGCTGAAAAGGGGGTCATGGATGCTCGAGGGGGGCTTAGTCTGGCATACACAGGTGTCCAAAACAGCGTACAACATACCTTTCCACTACAGGTGAGATGCTAATGTGTGGAGTCGAGAGTGAAATCGATGCTCCGAAGCTCAAGATAAAGAGAGCATACACCGCAAAGGTGTTTCCTCTCTTCATGACTACTCTGTCTGTGTCTCGTGAAGCAACACAAGTCACGCAACAGAGGCAAAAGGTCAGGGTGAACAAGATTGCGAATTGACCTGCAGATTCCTCTTTACGATATGCAAAATGTCAACCGGCGTGCGGTGCATCGATACGCGCACCATCTTGATGACACCGCTTTGCAACTTTCTGTTGAATGCTTCTTCTCGAATTACAAGCTTTACCTGCCAGAGGAGCAAATCCAGGGTCTCATATGTATACGGCATGTCCACAACTTGTAGCTGTCTGGAGTGCAGTGATCAGCAAACCCTTGATAGCACAAGCACACGAGCCAGGCCTCAACTACACCTGGAGATGTCACCTGGGTGATAAGCAGGGCAGAGTTGAGGACTGCTGCAGAAGGCTGTGTACACAGGCTATCTTGGGTTGCATAGTCTGGGATAAGCTGAAAGCATCCCTCTGATAGTCAGCTTCCCGCTGATCTCGCGCATGTCAATTTTCATCAACAAAATGGCCCTGCTTGGTTGCACAGCGATAAAGAAGCTATTGACATCTACTTTCTGATATAGAGTTGTTGGCATGACAGTATGGATTAGCCTTGCTTGGCTGATGTTCCTCTGACTGAGCCAGCACCACAAGATTCACAATGGTGTGACCTGGAGACGACCCTCACATGCTGACCTGTTCTGAGCATTGCATTGCAGCTGTTGGAGCTGGAGGTGCTGATCATGGATCACAGCTGTTGGTGCACTGTGATCCATGCGGAACAGCTTCCCATGCAGTTGTTGTTGTACTGCCCTGATCAGCCTCTGTCATGCTTGGTGCCACAGACAGGTTTGCCAAAAACCCTGCAGAGCTACAGAGCAGCAGGCGCTACCAAATTCAAGTATGAGTTGCTTGCAAACAAGCAGGAGTGCCATGGAAGTTTAGAAACAAAACAGTTTTAGCAATACACAGAAGCTGTCCATGCTTGCATTTGTCTGATACTGTGGGCTCGTTTCGGCACTGTTGCCTAGAGCAACTTTCAATGTTTAAGCTTGACTTGCATGAGAGAGATGGTTATGCCTGAGGGTAATATGAGTTACCGCCAAAGCTGTTCCCTGAATAACACTCAAAACTGCAAGCTCGCTTGTAAGGCAGCTGTGACTTCAGCGTTCACTGTCTGAGGCTCATATGTGTTCGCTGTTTGAGGTGCTTGGTGATGCTTGCTTCTTAAAGCAATTGGCTTATTGACTGTAGTGTTGAAACTCAAGTGGTAACAGAAGATGTGAACCTGTACATCGTGTGTGCCTCTTTCAGCATTTGGGTATATCAATATTGCGATCAAGACACTACTTGGTCTTTATGCATGTGCACAGTAAGTGCAATGACTGGGTCAGGTATACCAATTTCTCAGTGTACACATGTGAAATTGGGATACTTGACCCTCGACTCACAAAACAGGTTGTGTTTGGATCTGCAAGAACTGGGTTTGCTGCCAACCTTAACTATAGAGCAGAGCTCTAGAGCAAGGATGCGACACAACAGTCCTGCTCGAAGACCTGGCTCTTTGTACTGCATCCTGGTCCATGGGCTGCTCTCAAGCTCACTGCCATGCATCATTGTATTTGACTACTATTGTATTGCGGACCAGTGCCGACGCTGTGACCATCACGCAATGCAAAATAAGCTGTACGGCAACATCTAGCTTCAGAATCTGCTGTCTGACAGAACCTGCTGTCTGACAGAACCTGCTGTCTGACAGAACCTGCTGTCTGACAGAACCTGCTGTCTGATAGAACCTGCTGTCTGACAGAACCTGCTGTCTGACTCAGCAGCAAACAGCATGATGCCATTGTGTTCATTGATTCCCGTGATTGGGTTATAGGGGCATGATTGGGTTGTAGGTGCATTTGGTGTTAGCTAAGGTGCATTTGATGTCTTTCGGCTTGTCGCAGGTTCTTGTGCTTATAATTATGATATCACACAGCACAGGGAAGCAGAGTTACAAGCGCACACAGAGAGCCAGCGAAATGCAATGCAATGCAATGCCTTTTGGAGCGACAGATTGATGCGCATTATTACAAAGAGTATTGAATAGTTTCAAACCAAGGCAAAGCAACACAACCTAGAGCCTCTGCATTCAGATCGAAGCTTATACACCGTTGCAAAGTACAAGACATGTCAAAATGGTGGATGCAGACGCTCTGAAGTGTGTGACAAAAAAGCCATGTGGACAAAAAAGCCATGTGTGATCTGAGGATCCATATCGACCTGACAGAGGCCATGGATACAACTATTGCTACCTATACCTATCCGTATCTACCGAAATGGTAATGGACACAGCAACAGAGAGCTGACTGCTAAAGGAGTCATGCTCTGCAAAAACCAAGCTACTCAGAACATACTAGGCAAAGCAGCCTGCTGCAAGTCAGCAGTGCCTGCAAGAAAACTGCTCAAGAAGTAGAGAGTTTGTCATTGAAAAGCAAAAAGCATCAGAACAGGCTAGGCAAAATTAGCGTTAACAGTGTTCAAATGCTGGCAGAATCACTCAAGTCTCCACTCCACTCAAAAAAGGTGCAGGTTTATCTACAAATACAAAAACTGCATCCAGAGTGTTGCGCCCAGGCAATCTAGACCTTGTGGACTGGCAGGGCCTGGTTCTGGTTGGTGGTGTCAATCTGGGTCTCGCCCTTCCCAAGAGCCCCAGCATTAGCAGGTACAACAGCCCCAGTGGTGACACCAGCACCGTACAGGTCACCCTTCTGGAAGGCAGCGCGCTCCTCAGGGGTCATGATGACCTTGCTCCAGAACCAGTGGCGCCTCCACAGAATGCCCATCTCCTCAATGGGCACTCCCTTAGTCTCAGGCAGGAAGCCCAGGGCGTACACAGTCATGCAGAACACCCAGAAGGCGAAGAAGATGTAGGTGCCGTACTCCAGGCTGCACACACACGAACCAGATGTCAGACCAAGCAACAGATTGCTGTGTAGCAGAAACTAGTACTGATGTCACACAGCATGCAAAGACAGTTACTACACGTTGAGCACAGACATTTTCATGGTCCTAAGCCTGAGACATCAGTCTAGGCATCAACAACAGCTGACCAATGACATTGAGCCAGCACACAGCAGAAGCAACAGACATGTACAAGTCATGGGCAACATGTGCAAGCAGCAGCAACAGATGTCGACAAGCAGGGAAGAGCATCAAAACCAGAACAAAGCTCAGGTGCTTACTGGCAGAGCATAGTCAGGTAGACTTGGCCGATGACAAAGGAGAAGATGAAGTTGACGCAGACAGTGATGGCCTGCCCAGTTCCTCGGGTCTCAATGTTGTGGAACTCAGAGGGCACCAGCCACCCCAGAGGGCCCCAGGACCAGGCAAACCCAGCAGTGTACAGGCACTCAAAGGCCAGAATGGTGGTTGCAGACTTTCTGGGGATGTAGCCGGTGACCTTGTCGAAGCCACTGCCCATGACACCAGCCACCACAACGAAGCAGATGAACATTTGGAGGCCACCCTCAGCAAACAGCACCTTACGGCCCAGCCTGTAAGCACAGGTTGTCTTGTTGACAGAGAGCAGTGTGAACGTACAGTCTGGCCAAAGCAAGGAAAGCTGTGACAGCAATGCTAGCGCTGCACAGACTGCAATGTAAGAGCTGAACTGACTGCAAGTACAGTCTGGTCAAAGCAAGGTAAAGCAGTGATAACAATGCTAGCGCTGCACAGACTGCAATGTAAGAGCTGGACTGACTGCAATGCAACAGCTGCACAATCAAGGGCAGTACAAACAAGTGCAGTGGCAAGGCGCTGTGAGTAGTTCTGACACGCACTGAGCTAACAGGCTGCTATGAGCTGAAGGCACAGCATACCTGTCAACAAGCACAATGGCCAGAATGGTGGAGCCCACATTGACGGCACCCACAATGGCAGTGTCAAGGAGAGCAGAGTTGGCACCATCACCCAGGACATCAAACAGCTCAGTGGCGTAGAACATGATGGTGTTGATACCGGTGAACTGCTGGAAGAAGGGGATCAGAATGGCTCCAGTCTGCAATGCAAAGCAAGATGTTGTCAGCAAAATGTTTCCAAACCACACCATGGGCAGATGACTTGAGACAAGACATGGGCAGCACCAGCACAGTGCAATACACAAGGGAGAAGAGTGCCCATGCACACAGGGCAGGGCAACACCACAGGCAAAGCACCAGAGCAATGCAATGCAAAAGGGAGAAAAGTATTCATGCACAATGCACACGGGGCAGGGCAGGGCAAGACCATGGACAAAGACAGAGAATCAGAGAGAACGGGAGGCAGGCAAACTCACCAGGACAGGGCGGTACTTCTTCTGGAAGATGGCCATCTTGTTGACGCTCCTGCTGGCGTCCACAGCCTCCACAATGTCAGCAAACTCAGCATCTACATTGGGGGTGCCGCGCACACGCTCCAGGGTTCTACGAGCCTGCTCAATTTTGCCACGGGATACAAGACTGTTGGGGGTGTCAGGGATGATCAGACTGCCCAAGAAGAGGATCAGGGCCGGCACAATGGCCAGACCCACGGACAGACGCCAGCCGTGGGGGTGCATGTTCTGGGTGCCATAGTTGATCCACTGGGCGACCCAGATACCGATGGTGGTGGCCATCTGGAACATGATGTTGAGGGTACCACGGGCATGAGCAGGGGCAATCTCTGACAGGTACAGAGGCACAGCCTGCATCACAACAGTAAGCCAGGTCAGTCATGCAAAAACCTATGGGTGGTGGACATGCACACACCTTTGACAAAAGCAATTTTACACTAAGACAGTTGCATATCAGCCACGATGCGAAGTGCCCAAGTTGACAAAAGCAATTTGCAGGGAATGTCACCAACAATATGCACAATGCCAGGATGCAGTCAAATTACACAGGTGCTAGCAGTACAGCATATGGGCAGTGCGTATATGACTGCACATTCTGTCCACACATGGCTGAGCATACCTGGTTGGCAAAGCCGACACCGGCACCAAGGCAGACACGGCCAATGATGAGCATGGCCAGGTCCTGGGCAAAGGCACACAGAATGGCACCAACACAGAAGGAGGCACCACCCATGATCATGACCAACTTCCTGCCACCAATGCGCGAGATAGGGCCGGTGAAGAAGGTGAAGAAGGCACCTGCAAGGGGTGAGCATACAGGGTTGCAGCAATGTTGATGGAACAGTTGGAGGTGCAGCAGAGTGAGCAAGCTCAACAAGGCACACCAAATTGGCAGACAGCAGTGATCAGCAGAGAAGGTAGTAAGAAGCACAGAACAGCACTGCATATGCAAAGACATAATGGGTAGGTAGCGACAGCAATGCTCAAGATCAGGACTGACCTGACAGGAACAGCACTGAAGTGAAAGCTGCCAGCTTCTGGCTGTTGTATGAGCAGTATGGGTTTACGGTTGCTGCAGCTGCCTTTTGGGCGGCGAGGTCAGGGAAGAAGATCTTCTGGAAGTCCGGGAACGACTCCACACCACCAGTGACACCCAGGTCGTACCCGAACAGCAAGCCGCCGCTGGCAGCAATCAAAGACACCAAGATGACATACCAGGTGACCTTGCCGTTGTACTCAGCGGCACGGCCACCAACGTTGGTGACGACCATGCCTCCTGCCATTTTTGATAGGTAGACCACGAAACCTAAAGACAAAGGAAAGTTCGTCAGTGTGTCAGACTGGAATGAGAATCATTGCTTACACCAAAAGAAGTACGCAACAGTCAGGCAGTCATTCAGTCTGGACTGCGTCGATGCTAAAGAAAAACGCAGGGGCCCCGGGGTGAGCCATCGCCAATAAAAGTGTCCACACACTACAAGCACAGGCAAGGGACAGGCAGGACCTGCTCACGACCAGAGTGGACATGACGGTTGTGAAGCAAGCGGACCTACCTAACAAAAGCGCAAGGGTGATCAAGAGCTCTGCAAAGCTGTCCGACCTTGTGACAGACACCCGCTGCAACGACCAGCGCCCGCAAAAACTCGCAAGACAAGCGTGGCGGTAGCCTTCCGCTCTGCTGGATGTTGTGCTGTCGGTGAAATCTGTACGCTGCTCAACAGCCAGCGCGCCTTAAAAACCTTGATCCCAGTCAGCGCACGTTAACACATCGTTTGTCACATTAGTATTCGTATCGTCACACGGGACCCCAGCGTGACGCCCTGTGGATTGATTGATTGATTCTTGCAGTACTTAACATTACCCATGATTGACCCCGAATGACAAAAGATATCTGCAAGCAAATCTGTGCGTGGATAGCAATTACTACCCCTAGACGTTTATCAGTAAATATCAGTAAACGGGTTGATACGCTCGAACCACTGTCTGACATAAATCACGCACGAATTTCGAGGACACCTCAGTTCGTGCAATGCACTGCTGCTGCCCATCAAACACATTTACCTTCATGACATGCAGCATGACAACCAGCCTTTGTAGCTTGTCATTCGGCAAATAGCAAGAGATGTATGCTGTCATTTTCACCTAGACAGGAGCCTTGCTCACCTCAAAACTGAATGTCTTGAAAGCAGACTGACTTGCTTGGTGCCACGACAGCCGCCAACTGTGTGTGTAGATGCCTGTAGCATGGCAGTTTCATCTCCTCGTGCAGCTTGGCCAAAGTGCCTTTGTAAGCTGACTGCTTGCACAGCAGCACTGTCTGGAAGGCATGCAGGCCCAGCCACTGCATATGGCAGCGCGAAATGCTGTTTTGGCACTTCACCTTGAGCCTGCACATTCGTGCATTGCAGTGAGCTACCCCAGTGCTTCTGCATACTGCCACAGCATTGCGTGGTCACATGGTTGTGAAGCTGCCCCCAAATGCACAACATAAACTTTGGCATCTCAACGTAGCATGTCCAAAAGCAGATTTTGATGGGCCCAGATTTCAGACCTAGGCCGCAAGCAGCTGAATGTGAATTGCTGTGAGAAGCAGACCTAAATTGGAAAGAAACTCCAAAGCCTGCTGCCACCCACAACATACCAGGCAGCAAACCTGCCATTGTCTCAAAAAAGACAATGACCTTGCAGCATAAAACAGTCACTGCTGCACAGAATTGCTGAGAAACATGCATAAGCAAGTGTGAAGGTAGCACCTCCTGCAGGCTCCCTGTACTCTGGTCTTCACCAGGTTGGACAGATACTCAATGCCTCGCTGTATCACCAGCCATGCCAGCTGTGAGTCTGCCTGAGCTCTGAGAGGCAGCTCTTTCACATAGCAATGAAACTTCATAGCTGCCAGCAGGAAAGCCTGTAGTCAAGTGTGCATGTCAGCTGTTGATCTGTGTTTGATGAGGTCAGCAGCTGGAAATCATAGGTCTTGATGATGACAACACGGGGCATTTGGTGGCTGTAGATTGCACAGTATACGATGTAAAAGACCCAACACATGTAGAGTGTGCCTTCAGCATTGTCCCGAGGTGCCTGCAAAAGACATGCTGTCACACAGACATGAGACATTTCCTCATTTGACAGCTGCCTGCACATGCCATGTCGTGCCAGGCCAACACCAGGGCCCGGCAAGGCTGGCTCTGCCCCAGGGCAAATTTGACAAAGGTCTGGTTCTTGTGGCAACACAGCTTGAGGGCATAGAAGAAGAATGGTGCAGTATACCTGGTAGATGTTGAGGCGCACGGTGGTGGAGGAGGTAATGCTGACATCTAGAATGAGAGGGTGGCACTTGGGCTGCAGGTAGTGGCACAGCTTCTGGCACAGCTGCTGCCCTGGCTTCTGCATACAAAGCATGCTGTCAGTCAAGACGCTAGGGTAAGATTGATTTGGTCCCAACACATGGGTCAAGTTTGCAGTGCCAGGGTTGGAATGCTAGGGTGTCATTTGCAGCAGGAATGCTTTCCCCATCGCAGGATGCAAAGAGCCGCGCTCAGCATTTGTTGACTGGCTTTCAAGGTGAGGCAGCATGAACAACACGATCACAGGTTAACACTGGGGTGTTTTGCAAACGAGAAAAGCAGCAGGAAAGTAATGGGTCTGCGCACAAACAGTGAAAGGGCAGCTGTATCAAGTGGCTAGCAGGCAGAGACAGTCACTGGACAATACCTTGGACAGAGGCACTGTAAGAGTGCTTGACAGGGGCAGCCCTGCATAGCGGGTGTAGTCAGCTTGCAGCTCCAAGTTGCTGGTGTTGATGAGCAGGCCACACCACTTCACAAACGTTGACCCATCTCCTGCTAGATACGTCCCTCTCTGCAGCACCAAGGACCACTGTCAAGAGATGCAGGTCATCAAGGCCGTGACCGAATGAGCACCTCACCAGTCAGTTACATTGGATTGTGTGGCTTTGCTATGAATCAATGTTCTGCTCGATCCGACTTTGTTCACATGATGTTGCAAAGCAGAGTTTGGCACCATGCCTACCAATGTGTGTTTGTCTGTATTGGGTGAACATCTTCTAAGGTGCGTACGACCATACCTCAATAGAGTTCCATAGCAGTCTGGAGAAGCAGCTGGCCATCAGCCATGCAACATACAAACACAGGGTGTACCAAAAGCAAAACAGGCACCTGTTGCAACCTGTCAGGAGCAGATCGCAGTCAGCAGAAAGTTGGGCAAGGCTCTGCAGCTGCACTTGGTGAGGTCATTTGATGAGTCAAGTGAGTTTGTAACGCACCTGAAGGTGTGTGCCACTGCTGGTGGTCATGTCAAAGCTGAGGCGAGTTTTCAAGGGGTTCACGTTTACTCCATAGTCTGCAAACCCTGCAAACATGCCATATGTTATGTGAGGGAACACAACACCTGTTCCAAGGTGGAGGAGGTAGGAAGCTAGGCTAGTGTTGTGCTGCATGCAGCAAAGCACCTGTGCATATGAGCAGGGTGTGCATGTTGTGTGCAAAGCCCTGCATACATCAGCAACAGGCGATGTGCTAGATGCCGCTGTAGTAGACAATCTGGTAACAGGAGTGACACTGGCAAAATTCTGCACATGACTTGTGCAGATTCTACATGGGGCTCAGTCAAATGCACTTCAAAGGCGTCAGCTTACATCATGTGTTGCGCAGCCTTGGTGCTGAATGTGCAGTGTGACGAGAGTGCTGTACGATGTGAGTGCAGTATGATGCGAGTGCAGTATGATGTGAGTGTTGAGATGAGAACAAGCAGCTTGCCTTTCAGCAGCTCGTTGACGAGCGCCTCTGCTGCTGTCCGTGAGGGTGTGATAAACAAGAAATCATCAATCAGGCGCATCAGCAAGGACTGCAGCCTGGGCGCCCTCCTGTCTGAGCCCTTCCCTGCAACCCCTGCTGCTGCTGCAACAACGCCCCCCTTTGCCCTCTGGCTGTAACTTTGGTCAACTTTGCTTTTCAGCCCTGGGGACTGACATGGGGCTGATGCACCTTCTGTTGAGGAAGCTGGAGGCTGATGGGCCACTTGTTCAGAAAGAGCGTTGTCCACTGGTGAGTAGACAGCAGCAGGCATCTTTGTCAGACGCGGTTTCTTCAGCTGCTGACAGTCTTGCTGCTGTTCAGTTGCTTCATCATCACAGCGAGCAGGGTCAGTATCAAGCAGTGGCATCACGCTGCTAGTGGCAGCTTGGCTAGCTGACTGAGTGTACCATGCTTCCCCTTCCTTGCATACCTCTGATGACAATGCGTGAAGCCCACTGCCATTGCTGCAAATGTGCCGGCTAGACTCTGCATCTGTCTGTGATGGCTGTGTGAGCCACTGCTCTCCATTGGCTTCATCCATGTGTTCATCAGGAAAGCTGTCAGCCTGAGGCAGTCTTTCTCTGGCTGTGCTGTGTCCTTGCTGGGCAGGTGCTGGACCTATGCCAGCCTGGGATGCTGCTTCTATGTCTTGGGCTCCTCTTCGGGATGGACTTGTCCCAAGACGCATCTCGGAAACCGGCTGCTCATTTCTGTCTGCTGCCTGGGCAATGTCAGTCAGATGCGCGGCTGATGAAGAGGTAGGGTGGAAAGCTGAGCTGGGCTGACTGGGGTGAAGGTGGGGTTGCACATGGGCAGAGGGGTGCCAGGAGGCCTGGGGCAGCAGATTTTGGAGATGGGTGGACTCTAAATCAGCTAGGAAGATGCTGCACAGCAATGATGACAAACAGGAGCCCTACAGACAACACAACCAAGTCATATGCACTGTCCTGTAATGCATGACTCCTTGGAGCTTGGCTGCTGTTGCCAATAGCAAGGATTTGACACATGACTGATTACTTGGCAGCGGTGCAGTAACAGACACAGCATCAGACATGCTTGGCATGGTGCAAGAGCAAGAAATGATGTTTGTAACACTGCTTTTAAATGAATGCCAGGCCACATTTGACCCCTTTGCCCCCTCAATCTACCTGGCAATCTCCCTGCCTGCTGACTATGGTCAATCAGAGGCCTTTGTAGGTCTCTAAACAATGCCACACACCAGATTTTGGGGTAAAGCACTCTTTCCTCTTCTTTTATTATGAAGACAATGGTTGGATAAGAAGATGCGTGTGAACATACCTGAGGTATCCCCTTGCTTTGATAGTGCCACTGCTTCCCAATGCGCACAATGTTGCGCTGCAGATGCTCTCTCAGCAAGCCAACCACTGTGCTACGAGCCACTTTGCTGTATACCACCTGCATGTTCCAGGTGGCTTCAGTCAGACCAGACATGCTTCAGCACAGATTCATGCCAACCATGCTGGTGTGAGTGTTGTCCACTGTTATGTTGTTCACTCCCAACTTGCTGGCTTTGCTGTGGATGTTATTGTAGCAGAGGGGCTGATACTCAGAGATACTGATAGCTGCTGACTGAGGATGAATGAATGAGGAAGACGTAAGGCTTATAGACTAGGCTTAAGAGTGGCTTGCAGCGGTACTGACACATCATGCTAGTACACCATGCTGTTATAGAAAAGAGAGAGAAAAGTGTACGTTTTTCAGCGGTTATGACGGGAGCATCCTAAGGTGGCTGCCCGGAGCCATGCTGTCATAGTGACACTTCAAATGGCAGCATGTTGATCACCAGCATCGGTGCCTCGCATCCCAGTCTACAGACATTTCCCACAAGATGCACAAGTTGTTGTGTGAAGTCTCAGGCACTGACCTGGTCAGAGAAGACTATCTGGCTGGATGCCTTTGCAATGGGTTGCAGGAAGTGTGGGAAGCCAGCAAAGCCTGAGCTGGCGTCCACTGCTGCGCTCCTGTAGCGTGTCCTCACCCCTCCCAGGTGCGGCGCCAACTGCAGGCATAATTTGGTTACTGTTGTTATTATTTTCATTAATTATGGTTTTGTTTTTGTGTTTTTGTTATTTCTTGTGTTGTATTATTTAGGTGTGATTGGCCTACTGTACATGGCATACCCCAATGGTTGCTGGCAGAAACTTAGATTTCTGCCAAGGCTAAGGCCCCACCCCATGAGGGGGCATTGGCTTGTGTGAACTGCATATATAACCTTTGGTCACCAGCAGACCAGGTACAGCAACACTGCAGAACATAAAGTGCACTGCATGCAACGTCTGGCTGGGATCTCTGCTTTAGTCTCCACTGCCTTGGGTGTTGGACGCCGAGAAATGCATCTTTGCTTTGAAATTGATGTGCTGCGGTTGAAGAGTGTCTAAGAGTGTCTCCAGTGTATTCTTTGCTACCATGAGACTATATGGGATGTACATCTCTGTGCTGTACGCCACCGTGTTCAGCATAAACACACGTCAGGGTCATTCATTTGGGCATGTAGTTGCTTTTGATAACAGCAGCAATGCAGATCATGCCACACTCAGAAGGGCATACCTCAGAGTACTTGATGATCAGATATTCTGGGCTGCGCAGCAGCGGCTCAATGATCCCCAACAGCATGCCAGCATCAATATTGTCAAATGCCCTTGACACATCCACGCTGACAATGTACGGCGCAGCGCATGCTGCCGTGTTGCTACCACTGCCCTGATCATCATTGTTTGCTCCTCCTTCAGCTGGTTCCCCTGCTAGTCCGTCAGACCACTGGCTGCCAAAGTCTGCAGCTGTGGCCACCTCTGGGGGGTCCATGCTCACGTGGGCATTGGTCTGCTGTGTGAGGGGGGAGCCCGGGGGAACTGCAGATGACTGATGCTGAGGTGGCAGTGGTTTGCACGTTGGGGGTTTGGCTGCTCGCCATCGCCGTAAGAAAGAGTGCAGGCGCTTGTAGGCATCATTGTATCCGAACACCGAGCCGCCTAGACATTGCGGCTGCCTGCTCGTCTCAAACTTCAAGACCTGTACATTTCAGAGTCAGCATCATGAACCATTGCGACTGGCGCGTTCTAGATGCGGTCTTGCATTCAGTTGCATGCAGAACTCCAAGCAGCACTGCTTTGTGGCAGAGAAGGCATGCAAAGCAAAATCATGTGTTAAAGTAAGTCGCAAAGCTGTTACAGCTGAGCTGGTCCACCAACCTTCTAAGACAGCACCAAACAAATGTCGAACTGGTGAAGGGGAATACTCACATCCAATGTCAACTGCATTCCTAGCAAAGGAACAAACAGCTTGATACAGTGACAAGAGTGTGATTACTCATCACCTGTAACACGCTTTGCAGCCGCTTGTTGACTGGCTTGAAGACCAGCTTGACCTTCTCACGCTGTCTGCGGCGCTTGCATGACAAGCGTGTGCGCCTCCCTGGAAAGACAGCTACTGAGCTGCTGCCCAGGTTGGTAATGGGGCGCAGGCCTGCAGACACAAGCCACTCCTGAGATTATGCCCAAAGGTGTATGTGTCCTGAGTTCAAATGTGTGTGCTGAATTAAGTGTGTGTGTGCTTCAAATCAGACACAAACACAAATGGGGCAAAGTCAGTGTGAGCGCCCCAGGTTTGGCATATGACTGACCTGTCTTCTTGGGCAGAAGCCTGAGCTTGGCAACACCAAGCGAGCGTGACTGCAGACATGCTTGAGCAGCTGTAGCAGGTAACGGCGTGTACATCTTGCCGGTGAGACCCTCATAGGCTGCGTTCTTCAGCTTGGCCCAGACGGGCTTCCTGCAAAGCAGTGAAGTGCATGATATGCAGCTGCTGGCATGTATAGGGGACCTAAATGACGCAGGCCTTTGATACACTGCTTGGGTGGTAGCTGCGGCATGAGCAAGCTGGATGTCTACAGTACCTCTGGTATGAGCAAGGCTCATAGGAATGATGTGCAGTACTGATTGACCTCTGTAGGTGACTCCCTGACACAAGCACACATTATTTCACTCACACTGGCGCCTAAACAAGCACACAGTTGCATCAAAGCATGCAGTATAGAGTGAGGTACAGAGGTTTTAACAGGAAGGCTTCACTCTATACACTGCAGTACAAGGTGCCAACCTGAAGTACAGAACTTGTTGCCGGTACGCTTCACTCTCTGTGCAGTAGAAGCAGGCTCTGATCATAGCGATGATCAACTCGTTGTAGAGCCACCGGGTCCAGAGAGCTAGCAGCCTAGCCTGAGCAGCCATCTGTGATGGCGGTTGGCTGCCTGCACAACACAACGTCATGTCAGACAAGCAGGTGAAGGGATAAGCCTATGACTGTAGGGACACGGTGATGGCGGTTGGCTGCCTGCATGCAGTGTCATGTCAGACAAGCTGATGAAAGAATAAGCCTATGATTGTAGAGACATGTGGCAGCATCGGTCAAACATAAGTTGCAGATATGTTGTCTGTTGAGCTTACAGACAGGTCACTAGGGTGCTGCAAGCACAGTGTGGATTCAAAGGCGACGGCCACATAGAGAGAGCTGCGAGTGGCAATCTGGCATGTCTTACAGTGCATCAAAGGTAAGTCAATATTTTGAATGGGGAGTTGAGTGCAGAACAATTGACCAGAGGAAAGGTGATGAGGAAGGATACACACCATGAGGTATGGGTGGCTGTATAGCAGCGATGGTCGCCAGCTTGATGCCTTGCATGGCCTGATGCACTGACATCTGCTCATACCGCCGCAAGGAAACAAAGTGATGAATTGCTTGTCGCATAGCCCTGCGACTTGCCTTATCACCCATCAGAGCCTGCAGGCTGACATGCAGGTTGATTTGCAGGCTGATGTGCGGGCTGACATGCCGGCTGACACTGAGGACATGCAGTCATGCAGTGAGATTCTCAACTGCTTACAACAGCATGTTGGTCAATGCATTGCTGCTGCATTCTTCATGCCAGCTCAGTGCGACATACAGCATTCAATGTAGATGTGAGTCTGGTCTCCAAAGGACATGTGATCCCAGCAAGTCACCAGTGTGATGTAGTGCCAGGCACACCTGTGGAACAATGTGGCGCATAGCTGACCAAAGGAAGGCCGTGACAGCTGCATGTGGCACATGGCTTTGCAGCAAGAGCTGCTGCAGCTGGCCAGCATCACCAGAGGTGAGAACTCCATCAGCTGTTTCTTCTTGTTTTGAAACAACACGCTGTACTGCACCTTTAACAGCATGCTGAGCATCATCCCCAGCACCATCCCTAGTATGATCCCCAGCAGCAGCCGATTCACCAGCGGCCATTGCAGCATCAGCTGTGCCGGCAGAGGCTTCAGTTGCAGCAACCAATGTTGTGACTTTGGCAGCAGCAGTAGCAGCAGCAGCAGTGTCAGCAGTGACCACAGCTGTCTGCATGCTGGCAGCTGGCGCACATGAAGGAGTTGTGGCAACATCACTGGGACGTGCAACATGGGCTTCAGACGCAGCTGGCACAGAGGCCGCCCACCGGCTGGCTTCTGATGGTAGACGTCCGTCCTGCTCTGGCCTGCAGTCGCTGGGTTCAGCTGTGATGGGATGACAGGGAGCAATGGCAGTGCCAGGATCTCCAGAAGCATCTGGACAGGAGTCAGGAAGGGTGTCAGACATTGGGGCATCATCATGGGTTACATCTGACACTTCAGAAACATGGCTGCCGGGGTCAGTCTCTGGTCTGATGAGGAGCTGCAGGTCATCAGCAGTGTATGCCTCAGTGTTGACAGCTGACGCTGGTGCCTTTACAGAAGCTGCCTCCATTGCAATGCCAGCAGCAGGACCGGCAGTGCAGGCAGCTCTTGATGGTGATGGAGATGCATCTGGCGAAAGGTCCAGCTGCAGCATCTGAGCATTGCAACCATCAGAGGCAGGGCTGAGCAGCTGGCCGTTGACCAGACTGTCTGCAGCAGTGACCCCATCTATGCCGATCTGAATGCCGGCTTGAGGCTGCCCATCATCTTCAGTGTCACTATCAGCAATCACCAGATCCTGAGTCATGGGCTCAGCAGATATCAAGCCTGCGACATAGCCACCTTGATGATCTGATGCGCTGGCAGAACCCACGGCAGAGCCCATGGGATGTGCTTCCATAGAGCAGGGACTTGTATCAGGGGTGCCCAAGCTTGCATCTTCCTCACTGCTTGTGATGCCCATGCCCTGGCTGTCACTCTGTATGCTGCCTGTCAAGAGATCTGCTGAGGGTACAGTCAGCATGTTTGTCTCCTGTGAGGGCTCTGCTGATGCTTGCTCTAGCTGTGCTGGCTGATGCACAAGACCTGCAGCCTGCTGACTCTGTGGCGGCTGCTGCTGCTGCTGCTGCTGCTGCTGCTGTGTGCCAGCTGGATTGTCTGCTGAAGGGGGGTGAACAAGCTGTGGTGCAGAGCGGCCCTTTGATTGCGCAAGGGCTGCCGGCAGTGGGCAGTGATGCCTGAGCAGGAGGGCAAAAGGGCACTTGCTTGCTCTGCCTGCAAGGGCATAGCACAAAGGAAAATTGCAATGACCCTGCATTCTGTGACAATTATGTTGCTGATGTGTGGACTGATTGCTGCTTGCTTTTTCTGGCTTGCATGAAGCTGCCTAGCATCATCACACAAGCTCATCATGCAGTTGAAGCGCAAGCTGATGTTCCTACAGGAGCAATCTCAGGCTCCAACGTTTGGGTTTAGCACCACACCATTCACAAGCTGATGCATGGCTTATGCACTGCATCCACTGCACATGCACCAGCCAGGCAGACCCTATTGCACATAAACCAGCCATGCGAACTTCTTTGGGTGACAATTTCTATTCTATAGCTGTGGCAGGCTGTGAACCGCAATTTGGTGCTAGAGCTGTACCGATGACTTGTCCCAGAGCTGTCACAAAGGCATGGTGCTTAGAAGGCATGCGCCTTGGGGGTGGCGGCAGGGGTGCTTGCTTCTGAAGCCTTCCTCTCTGGTACATTCCAGCACTGCCAGAGTCAGGCTTCTGCTGAAGTATAGCAGCATACAGCACCTGTGCACCGTCAGGCTCTCCAGCAAGCTGAGACAAGATGCCTGCAAGCGGAAACACCTGTCACTCAGCAGCAGACATAAATTGCACCTTGTGACATAATTCGAAGCTTGTGACCGTCGTATTGGTAGGCCTCATATGGATGCACAAGACAGGCTGCTCTGGAGAGACAAGACTTGTCCTCCTTGTACCTAGCTCATCATCAGCTGGAAAGCGTTCTCATTGTTATTATTATCATTACTGTGATTGCGTCAGTGCTGCGCAGTGCATGTCATCAGTTGGGCATACTGTGTTAATGAAGGCTTTGTGATGGTGCAAATGCTGTATATGGGGAGCTGGAAAGATGAGGTATGCAAGACTGAACTGTGTCATAACATTTGTGGGAGCAACAACAGGAGATGCCAGGCCTGCACTAGCTTTTTACACATCTAAAACAGCGACTGGGTCAAGAGACTCACTATGCTTCGGCAGCCCAGGGACTGCAAAGAATGAGCTGCAGTAGAAGATGCCAGCTCGGGGCAGCATCATCTGAGATGGAGTTGTCCAGTTCTTGGGAGCCAAGCCATGTTGCCCTGGACTGCGATCTGGCTGTCCCGGCACCGGCCCTTGATGCTGCTTCTGCTGCTTCTGCTGCTGCTGCTGTGCTTGCTGCTGCTGTGCTTGCTGCTGCCGTGCTTGCAACTGCTGTTGCTGTGCTTGCTGCTGCTGTGCTTGCTGCTGCTGCTGTTGTGCTTGCTGCTGCTTTAACACATTTTGCAGCTGCATGTCCTCTGGCTGCTGATCTGCTGCCAACGACATTGCATGCTGCCTTTGCTGTACAGGAGGTTTGCTAGCGAGCAAAGGGCAATTGTCTTGCATCACAGGCTGGCAGTTGGCAGCTGTGGCGTCATTCTCCAGGTCTAGGCCTGCAGTTGCAGTGACACATCGCGGTCTAGGATCCTCAAGCACACATTCCTTGAAGACAGTTGATCATATCAAATTGATCTTGTGCCTACGCATGCCATGCACCCCGGCCAGAAAGCATGTAATCATGATGTGTGGCAATGATGGCTTGTGAAGCTACATCGCAAAGCTGTGTAGCGTACCTTATCAGACATGGCAGAAGCGTATCAGCACAAGCGTGTGTTGCAAACAGCAAACATGTTGTGTGGTGGTGTACTGCAAGCAAAGCACATGTGCATCAATAGCAGCTTGCAATGCATAGGCTGCTGAAACAAGCACAGGCACAAGGAGCTATCAGCAAGGCCCAACTCAACTCCCAAGCCTGGTCTCTTTAAGAGCCTACATTTGCAGAAGTCTTCCAGCTCTCTCAGCGCCTGCACAGCTTCATGGCCGCTACCCATGTCACAGTCCACCTCCTCGCGCCTTGCAGCTTGGCCAGCACTGTTGTCAAAGTCCCAAAGCTCCATTGCTGTATCACCCAGTATTTGACTAGCGGGCTCCACAGTCTCCATACCAACAGCCTCAGCAACATCAGAGTGGAGGGCAGTCTCTCGTCCACTATAGGGAGTAGCATGCATGTTTGTGTCCTGTACATGATGTATTGGCTGATGTATGCTGCCATGCGTGGACCCAGCTGCAGCTACATTGAGGGCGACTCCAGATGGGTATCTCTGCCGTGCCTGGGTCAGCAGGTCATGGTGGGCGGCTTGAGCAGAAGTTGCCTGCAATAGGGGACTGTACTCAGCAAAGGATCCACCTTAAAACATATATCTTGTGTAAGCAAAAAAAGCATACATGCATTGAGCTGAGAGCTGGTGCCGCAGCTTCAAAGGGCAGATCTTGACAGCAGGTATGCTGTGTCCTAAGATGTAACCTAGAGTGTCACCGCAAATAGTTGATGGCACTGAATGCAGAAGATGCCCAATGAAGTAAGCGTCAGCCTGACCTGACTCTCAGATTTCAGCTGCTCGTCAGAGGACCTCTTCTGATCTGGTCTTGCAATCGTCATGCCTGCATGCATGCATATGGCTTACTCAACAGAAGGAGTAACAGCCTTGGTGAGCAGTGTCGCTGTGTTATTTCAATGACACAATTGTTGTTCATGATAGTATGCTTCCACTGTTGTGACATTGTGAAATGCTGTTAAGGCATTGACAGCACTTTGAATGAGGTAGCGTGAATGCGCTGGGCTTGGGGACAACTTTTTCAAGCACAATCAATGAGGATTGTGTACACTCAGCAACTGGTAGACAGCACTGTGGTACCAGAGTCATCCGCTGTTGCCAGTGCAGCGTCGTTATTCAGGAGCTGCTGAGCATGCCGCAGCTTTGCAGCCTTCTTGCGCTGCCAGCTGGAGGGCCTTGGCTTGCCCTTCTTGCCTTTTGCCTGCTCCCAACTCCCAGACGCTTGCTTTGTGCCTGCTGCTACTGGCTCTTGTCTAGACTGCCTCACAGAGGCAACAGCCCCATGGCTGCTGCTTGGCTGGTCTTCAGAGTACAGCAAAACCTGAGCATATCTCTGATCCACAGCACATGCATCGCTGAGCTTGTGCAAGGCCTGTGAGGTTATGTCAGCCTGAGAAGAAAGGGCTGTATCCTGAAGCTGCTCCGAGCGCCTGGCTGCCTCAGCCGTTGTACCATGCACGCCGGCCTCTGCCACAAAGGTGTTGCAGGATGCTGTTTGCGTCAATGGCGATGCTGGCTGCAGAACTGTTTGTGCAGCTTTTGCTGGAGGATGGAGGGGAACAGGCAGGGTTTTGGGCGTGACTGACAGCATGCCTGGCAGCTGCTCCTTCTTCTGCCGCTTGGCCACCTGAAGGGCAAGCAGCTGCACCAATGGTGCACAGACAAGATATATGCTGATACGCTTTCATGTTGCTCAGCACATAGCTTGCGCAAATAACGATATGGCTGTATTTTGAGAAGTTGATGATAACTGGGCAAATACCAATGGTAATTGCCAATGCTCAGCAATCAAGCACAAGTGTTTGTTGCATGTGTCTTCAAGATGTGCAGCTCACAGTTGACCTGTGCTGTAACAAGCAGATGCAATGAATAGTCCTGCTTGTTGAGAGCCTACTTGCAGATCTGTGTGCAAGGTCATGCCGGCAGCAAACTCATGTTTTGACAATAGAAATCCAAGTGCAAACATTACCTGAGCAGCAGGTAGGCCGGTGACTTGAAGATAACACCCATTTGGGAGGGGCACAAAGATGGTGACATGCATCAGGAGATGCAGCATGAGGGAATCTCCAATGCGAGACAGTAGCAGCTGCCAAGAGGGTTGTTTTAGCTGTTTGATCGTGGTGTTGGGATAGTATGCCTCTGTCCTATGAAGCCCTTGCACATATTGTGCCTTTGATGAAGGACGTCTCTGTAACAAACACAAAGCTACCGTCATACAAATCGGCACAGTAACGAACAATATGAGGGATGTAGGAATGTCAAAAGGCAGCCTGTGACAAGAAAATGCCATTTACACAGGAGCTTTACCTTTCTGAAGCCAAAGCATATCACATTAATGTCGGCTTGAGAACAGATCAGTGTCTCTATTGCTCTCAGCACCAGCTGCAGGTGCAGGGCTAAAGCTTGGTGAGCACAGCAGAAAAGCTTGGTTAAATTGCAAGCAATTCGCGGTCACCTCGGCTTGCGTTGACTGCTGCTCCAGCCTGACATCCTTGTTGATCTCTGGCGAGTCAACATTCACGACGGCAAAGGCTTTTGTCATCAGTGTCTCGGCGTAATCGGCTGGATCGGTGGTAGTGATCAGAAGTGCCGACAGCTGATTTGCGGCTGCGGTAGCAGATGTAATCGACAGCAACGTCTCACTCAACGATTTGCCATGACTATACATACGCTGCAGTATTGCAGGAAACGGTGAACGGCAGTTGTGAGCCTGCATCGACCTAGCTTCGTTGACTGTGCCGGACCCTGCAGAGTTGAGTTTGTTCAGGGATCCCGCATAGCGCACGAGTCGATACTTCCCAATATCAACATAACTGCTTCACCCCGGGCGGCATGCACTCAAGAGCCATTGCGTCAGTCTAAATCTACAGAGAGAGAGAGAAGTGTTTTAGAGAGAGAGAGAGAGAAGTGTTTTACATTAGCACTTCCGGAAAGCATTTTTTCGTTCGTGTTGCAGGCTAGGGCCTGAATCAATTGCCCAGACCCTAGCAAAGCATGCAGTGCAGTGTAGCTTGCGACTGATTTCACCGTGAAGTTTACGGCGTAAATTTGCGGATAGTTAATTTGCTGCTGGCCGCGCCTTGTATCCAGTTGAAAGTTGCGTGAGTGTTACTGTCCCGCTTATCATTCAGCTGCTGTTAGCTTTCTGAAGGACTGTGAATTGATAGGCCAACGCTTCACGTCCGCCTGTCGCTTTTGTGTCGGGAGTTGAACAGAGGCTAGCTTGGAGCATCGTTCTTTGATCTCTTGACGAACTACAGGCTCCCACCATGAGTTTCATGGATGCCAGGGAAGCTGGCTCCAAGCCTGGATCAGGCGGGGCAGCCAGTCAGCAAAATGAGGTCAGAACCCAGTTCGTGACAGTATGAGAGCATAACGATGTTTCTATACGCCTCATGTGCAATGACATGCCATGCACCTCTGCAGGCTATTGACAGACGAGAGCGCTTGCGACGCTTGGCACTGGAAACTATAGATCTTTCTAAAGACCCCTACTTTATGCGAAATCATTTGGGACAGTATGAATGCAGACTGTGTCTCACATTGCATAATAATGAAGGCAACTACCTTGCTCATACTCAGGTATGCTGGCCAAAATCTATGGCGCAAAGACGTTACAATCTGCAGTTGTGCTTGACAATCAGGGCGCCACTGCACAGCCTTTGCCATGACTGTTCCCTTTGAATGACATAGGGAAAGCGGCATCAGCAGAATCTTGCTAAACGTGCTGCAAGGGAAGCTGCTGAGAAGCCTGCATTGCCACAGCCAAATAGGCGAGCTACAACAAAGCAGACTGTCAAGATTGGACGACCTGGGTACAAGGTTACTAAGCAGTATGACCCAGAGACAATGCAGCGGTCTCTTCTCTTTCAGGTGCAGATGCAGTCATGCTTGGACTATGCATTTCGTTTATTTGCTTTTACCGACAGTGGCATACATTTAGGTGACATACAATGCTTTCATCTAGGCCTAATTTTACCCACATTGTCAAGCAGCTACACACTTGCTGAGAGAGCATTCCCTGATTGGCAACGCCGCATCAGTATAGCCTCAGGTCGAGGCAGATTGCGAGCACTTGATGCTGTGACTTTGTCATAATTGGCAACTGCTGCATTTTGTGGACCAGGACGGAGGCATGATTGGGCCTGATGGGCTGTGCTTGCCTGCAGATTGATTATCCTGAGATTGAAGAAGGCACAAAACCACGGCATCGCTTCATGTCTGCATATGAGCAAAGGAAGGAAGCACAGGATAAAAAGTACCAATTCCTGCTGTTTGCAGCTGATCCTTACGAAGTCATTGCATTCAAGATACCCAACAGTGAAGTGGACAGATCAGACCGCCTGTTCTCGTACTGGTAATGTTCTGCTCAATATTTTGTTTGTGCATAGCAGCTTGACTTGTTGTTTGACTTGCTGCTTTCGTATAACACAAAGCCTACCCTGCAGCAGGTTTAACTCTTAGCATACATTTACCATGATAATTGACTTGTTGTTTTCATACAACACAATACTTACTCTGCAGCAGCTACAAGCCTTTGCATACATCACCAACGGCGTTCAACCAGTTGTCTTTCGTATAAGACAAAACCTGCTCTGCAGCAGCTACATTGGCCAAACATGCACTTGGTTGTGATGCGGTCAGAGCATAGTAACAGCAGAGTCGCAAGTTTGTCACACTGGACCATGATGGGACCAGGGTTCACGGAGTATTACCAGACTTGGTTACGCCATTGGCGGTTGGATAATTCAATTATCCAGCGTGGAGTAAGTTCGGATAATCGGTGAAGACCTTTGGCACTTTTTCCGAAAACAGTGTGCAGAGTTAGCTCTCGTTGAGGCGCACCTATTGATGTCTTCAAATCTGAAAGTGAAAATGCAAAATATTTCACTGTTGTTGCTGAGTTACCACATTTACCCCTCTATAACATTCAGTATCTTGCCCAACACATGCACTTCAGCTCTGGTGTACAGTCATTGCTGTCTATAGGTAGCTACGCATTGCCACTGCTAACGGTGACTCACAGTAAAAACTGAAATGATTGCGCATTTCACCATGGGTTGCATGTATATACATGATTGCAAAGCTAGGCCTGTTGAAGACCCCCCCTCTG
>JAABUK010001963.1_pt1 | contig 37891 bp, 55 predicted proteins | sample 5559141 | NCBI WGS metagenome assembly JAABUK01 (sample SAMN10711869, study PRJNA513367) | rock metagenome | isolation source: Antarctica rocks | place: Antarctica: Victoria Land, Pudding Butte nord | collected 2016-01-03 | reverse complement strand
GGTATTGCAGGAGCTGGTCCTCGACGTCGGCCGCGCACCAGTGACAGAAGAATATCGACACATTCTCGCCCGATCGCCCCTCGGGCGAGCGGTCGAAGTGGAGCACGACGCCATACGTCCGGTTGCCATGCCCGTCGTCGCTCGTGGCCTCGCTCATGCTCCGGTAGTGTAGCGTCGGGATGTCGAGGCGCTTCTCCGCCGGCCCGTCAGGCACGATCGCCGCATCGGGCAGCTCGTCAGGCACCAACCACCCCCTCCGGCGTCCCCGCCCCGGCCTCGGCAGGCCGGGGCGTCTTGACCACCGCCTGGAACCCGGCCCCTTCCAGCACGAACGGGCCGCCCGGCGACTCCGGCGCCCGCAGCACGCCCTGGAGCGCGACCGCCACGTTGTCCGCGCCGTGCTCGGCGACCTGCTTGAGCAGCTTGCGGTAGTTCTTGCCGTTGATCTTGGCGCGGACGGTCAGGGAGCCGCCGTCGAGGACCAGGTCGATGGTGGGCTCGCCCGCCGGGCCCTCCATCGGCACGAGGTCGCGCGGCAGGGCGTCGGCGGTCAGGGGCACCGTGACCTTCAGGGCGGGGACTCGGATGGTGGCCTTCGTCATCTTAAAATTCCCCGTTGAACATACGCCGTTTGGCGGGTCACGCCACCAGCTCCGGGAACAGGATCGCCGGGTCCAGGCCCAGCCCGTCCACCAACTCCCACAGCGCGATCCACGACGGCACCCGCCGCCCCAGCTCGTACTGGGCGTAGCTCCCCTGCTTCACCCCGAGCCGGGCGGCGGCCTCGCCCTGGGATAGGCCCGTCGCCTCGCGGGCCGCCCGGATCCGCCGCCCGCACTCCGCCTTGTCGATCCCCATGCGTCACCCCCGGCTGTATCTTAGCCGACTTGGACGATGAAGTCAATCGACAGAAAATATTCGGGTTTCGGTGCGGAAGTCGATTGACTTAATTGAGTCGATCGACTAAAGTTTGGGTGTGGAGACGAGGACGCGACCGACCCGCCGAACAGGAGCCGACCGATGACCAGCCCCACCGCCAAGGCCGACCGCATCGGGATCAACCGGGCCCCCAGGGGCGGGGCCATCAGCCCGGTCAACGGCATGTTCTACCGGGGCGGCCAGTTCATGCCGATGGCCGTCCCGGGCCTCGCCGCCGGGCCCGCCAGGGTCGAGGGGTCGGGCCGCCAGGTGGCCTGGGCGACCCGGCTCAAGCGGGAGGAGCTGGCCCGGCTCGACCGGTCGCTCGTCGAGGTCAACGAGCTGCTCGCCGACTCACCCCGCGAGGAGAAGCAGGCCGTCCGGGCGATCGCCCGCAAGCTGGCCATCGCCCGGCACCTGGTGTCCCGCGAGCGGTCGGCCGCCGCGATCATCGAAGGCCGGGTGTGGGCGAGGGCGTGAGGGGCATCGCGGAAGCCGCCATCGGATGTCATCCCCGGGGCACGATCTTGGTCGGGTCATACTGGGTCGGCGTCGGCTTCGGGTCGGGCCTGAGCACTTTCAGGCGGTTCTTGGCGATCCCGGCCTCCATCGACCTGGGAAACAGGTCGATCACGACCTGATAGGCCGCCGTCGCCGCTTCCTTCATGTCCCGGGTTTCGAGACGCCTGGCGACCTCCAGCTTGCCATAGGGGGAGTCGGGGCCGGTGTCCCTCGGGGCCAATTTCGGGATCGGTTTGGGCGTCTTTCCCGACCTGGGCCGGGGGGCCGCCTGTCGCGGCGCCGGATCCGTCCGGGGCGGGGCCGCATCGGCATCCCGGCTTTGAGAAGGGGCGTTCGCCTGCATGCGGCCGATCGCGGACAGGTGGCCGAGATGATTGCCGGTCCGCTCGCGGAAATACTCCCCGATGAAGGCGGAGTAGGACCGGGACGACGCGGCGAGACTCCGGTCCGAATCGACCAGCATCATGGCCGAGCCGAGCAGGGTCGCGCAATCCATCTCGACGCCCTCGTCCCGGAACATCTTGATGTAAGCCAGCGTGATGGCGGCGATCCGCGGCGAGTCCTCGGCATAGTGGGAGCTGACCTTCCGGAGGCTGTCCCGGAACTGGTCGACCTCGGGGCTGGCGTCATTGAGCATCGCGCCCGCGTCGGAGGAGGCCAGCCACGTCTCCGGCCGGTTCCTGGCCAGGAAATCCTCGACGGATTGGCCGGCCGGCCGGCCGAGGGCCCCGATCGACGCGGGCTCGACGGTGGCCCCATGCCGGGCGACGGCCTCGGCCACCGTCGCCGGGGCCCCGGCGGAGGCGGAGTCCACCGCCGACCCGAGGTCGGCCGCCGGCACGCAGAACCCGAGCCCTTCCTCTCGCGTCGCCCGCAAAGTGATCATGCCGATCACCCGGCCGCCATTGTCGAGCACCGGGCCGCCGGAGTTCCCCCCGTTGATCGAGCCGGAGAGCTGGTAATAGCCCAGGCCGTCGAGATTGACCCGGGAGCCGAGGACGCCCCGGGCGGCGACGTTCTCCAGGACGAGGCGCCCGCTGCCGACCCCGGGACTCCCGATGAACACGACCTCCTGCCCCCGGCGAAACTCGTGAGCCTTGAGGATCGGGAGCGGGGGGAGGCGACTTTCCACGGCGAGGATCGCGAGGTCCCTGTCTTCATCGAAATGGACGATCTTGCCCCGGATCGGGCCGCGGTCGCCCGCGCCGGCCGATGGGAACGAGACGCGGATGGATCGCGGCGGGATGCCTCGGACGACGTGCGCGTTCGTGGCGATGAGGCCGGGGGCGACCATGAAGCCGGATCCCGTGGAATTCTCGCCCTGGATCAGGCCGACGGAAGCCTCGCACCGGGCCACGATCTCCTCGGTGGAGAGGGTCGGGGCCTGATCCGCCGTCACCGGAACGGATTTGCCCCCTCGGTCCCGGGCGACGGACCACAGGAGGAAGCCGGACGAAGAGATGGCAATCGTCGCACCGATCGCGATCGCTACGATCTTCCCGCGTCTCGACGGCGGGATCGGCCGATCGATCGTGACGAACCTGGGATGCACCGGGACCGGGTCGGGCATGAACGGCGTGGCGGAGGGGATGATCGCGAGCGTCCTGGCCGGGATCGGGACGACCTCATAGCTCGCCCAGGGTATCGAGAGGACCGCCTTGCAGTCGGGGCAACGGCCTCGCTTCCCGGCGGCATCGTCCGCGACCTTGATCCGTCTGCCGCACGGACAGGTGAAATCGATCGGCATCGATCAGCAGCCTCATCGTTGGGGGGGGAAAGGCCGCGCCGGGCCTCAATCGCTACCGGACCGGCCGGGGGGCTTCGGGCCTCGCTTCGCCATCATCGCCTCGCCTCAACGCTTGGAGGGCTTCGCCGATGTCCCCTTGAGGAAAGCCTCGGCACCGGCCCTGGCATCCTTCTCGGCCTGATCCCGGATCACCCGCGAGACGTAATCGACCAGGGATTCGCCGGTAAATCCGACGGCCATGTTGGCGAGCTGCAAGGCGTCGGCATCGATCCGGACAGGCGATGTCTTGGTCGCTCGTCTGGGCCTGCCCATGGCGCGACTCTCTACAAGAACGTTTGCCATCGTCTCTCCATCTTAACCAAGTTCGCGAAATTGTAGCAACGGCCCCTGTCGGGATGATACGAGGCAAACCGCTCGCGGTCAACCGTAGCGGTAATCTTTATTTAGTTGTTGACTACCGAAACTAGAAAGCTACAATAGACGTGTCGGGTCGAACGTCGGCCCGACAAACGAAAAAGGGCCCGCCAGTGCTGTGAACACTGACGAGCCCGGGTTGCCTTGGAACCCCGCGAGAGGAACCAGACGATGTCTATCTTATCCCACTCCGCGCCCTCCGTCCATTCGAAGTTGGCGGTCCTCTGGCCCGACGACGTCGACGACCGCGACCACTCCGCCGCCTACCTGCCGACGCCCGGGGACGAGGCGTGGTGGGTGGCCTTCAACGCGGCCCTGGCCGGCGAGCCGGGAAACCTCCCCGGGCACGGCTGGACGCCCGAAGTCCGGCTCCGGTGGGCCCGGGGGACCTCGGATGGCCGGGCCGCCCGGGGCGTCGTCGAGGCCCGCGAGCTGGGCCGGGCCCTCGGGGAGTCCGGGTCGGGGATCTCGGAGCCGGCGGCGGGCTACTCGGCCGCCGAGAAGGCCGCCTTCCGCGACGGCTACGCCGCCGGCCTCGACGACTTCGATCACGCCGAGACGCTCTGCCGCGACCTCGACCGCGAGCGGGAACTCGCTTGCCTGTACGGGGATGGGCCCACCTATCTGACCGATCGCGACATTTACCCCCCGGGGTGCATCGGCTGACACTCGCCCGGAATGCGGTGCCATCCATCCACCAATCACTCCCGCCGGGCACTCCGGCGGGGCATCATAGGGGTATCCATCCATGTCCGATCGCGATCCGACGCCCGACGCCCCCCGGCCGGGAGGTCCCGACGTGCCTCCCGCCCCCGAGCTCCGCTATCACATCCTCACCTTCGCCCCCGGCGAGCGGTTCCGGTACACCCCGGACGGGCCGGCCTACACCCTCGCGAAGGACGCGCGGGGCCGGTACAAGGCGCGGCGCGAGGGACGCCCCGACGCCCTGGTCGACCTCCAGAGTTATGTCATCGCCGTCGATCCCCCCAGCGGGGCCGACTCCGGCCTCTTCGACGGCCTCGGGCTCTCCGGCTTCGACCCCGCCTCGGCCGAGGAAGGGGGTGGCGCTTGAGCCCCGACCGCGTACCGCCCCCCGAGCAATGGACGATCCACCATTGCATCGGCCACCTCAATGGCCTCGCGTTGATCCTCGACGCCGCCATCAGCCGGGCGGGTTCCTACCACGACCGGGAGCAATTCGGCTTCATCGCCGCCCAGGTGGTGCCGCTCGGCATCGCCCTCCGGGCCATCGCCGATCGTCAGGTGAAGGGGGGTGCCCTTTGATGCCTCGCCCCTGCCTCGCCTGGCTGGTGGGCTGGCATGACCAGCTCGAAGGCATCGAGACCACTTTCGGCCTCTGGCGGGAGCCCGACTGCCCCGAGGAGCTGGAGATCGTCTACGCCCCGAGCCGCCTCGAAGCGTGCCTCGTGCGCGACGGCGAGGGCTGGATGCGCAAGGCGATCCGCTACCCCGACGCCGACCACTTCGCGGCGCTCGCCGATCGGCCGAGGATCGAGCGTCGGTGGCGGCCCCATCACGAGCTGGGATGGACGTTCGATGACGAGCGGCGGTGCATCGACTGCGACCGCTCGCCCTTCGGCAACCCCGATCCGTTCTTCGCGGTGTGCCCGGATGACGGGCTCTGCTACTCCTGCCGGGGCGGCCCTTGCCCCGAGTGCGAGTCCGGGGAAGGGGGGCCGGAGCTATGACCCAGTTCCCCGACCTATTCGCCGCCCTGGCCGCCGAGTTCGAGTCGCAGGAAGTCCGCGCCCGCCAGCAAGCCGGACGGTCTCTCCACTACATCACGGCCAGGACCGCGATGAACCGCCTCGATTCCGTGCTCGGCCCGGAGAACTGGTGGGACGACTACACCCCCGCCGAGAACTCCGTCCTCTGCCGCCTCACGATCCGCCTGCCCGACGGCTCGACCCTCACCAAGGCCGACGCCGGGGGGTACGCCGGGATGCCGGATTCGGGAGATGATGATAAGTCTGGCTTCTCAGATTCATTCAAACGTGCTTGCGTGAAGATGGGAGTCGGCCGTTACCTGTATCGCGACGGCGTGCCCGCCTTCGTCCGCGATCGCGAGCCGGGGCCGGGGGACACCGCCGGGCCGCCGGCGGTCCCGGCTCCCCCGCCCGCCCCGGCCCCGCCGACCAACGGTCACGTCAAGGAGCGGCGGACCTGGGGCAACCCCCGCCGCCCCGACAACTCCCGGCCGATCCCGCCGCCGTCGGGCGGCGGCAAGGCGCCGGCCACCGGCAAGGCGCTCTTCGCCTGGACCAAGGATCAGGAGCAACGCCACGAGGTCGGGCTGCTCAAGTACCTCAACGGCTGGGCCAGGCTCCACGAGTTCCCCGCCCGGATGGTCGATTGGGACGCCGATCAGGTCGGGCAGGGGCACGCCGAGGCCGTCCGCAAGCTCCGGGCGATGGCGACCGGGGACCACGAAGTCCACGAGGAAGCGATGGCGAGCTGATGGAAACCAATGCCCCCGGCCGAGCGGCCGGGGGCGTCATTCGCCCTTCTTCTCCTTCTCCGCCCGGCGTGTCTCCATGAAATTATCGATCGCCAGGTTGCCTTGAGCCACGATAGCCATGCTCACCCAATCGGGGACCGACATTTTGACAAGCCCCGATGCGACGCTCGCGATCTCGTGGGCTTCGTCCGTGATCCGAACCGTGTGTGTTTTGGGGGCGTGCGACTTGGGGCGGCCCATCGGTTTCTCGGTCATTGAGCCGTGGGGCATGGGCCCTCCTTCGGGGCTTGATGGAACCAAGAATAGCACGCGCAACACGGAGCGTCATTTTACCTCACGTTGTTGGTGTGTGCAAATAGACCCAAAATAAATTTTATTTTCTCTACTCTTTTTTGTACTCAATAGCAACGCTCTCAATAACTCGGTTATTATCAAGCTGGATTGCGTCCCATTTCTCGGGAGCCCGTCATGCCCCCCGACCCTGCGCCCCTGCCCGTCGCCCAGCACCCCGGGCCGCGCCCCGAGGACGACCTGCCCGCCGCGCTCGCCGCGATGGCCCGGTTGGTCCACGAGGCCCAGGCCCAGGCCGACGCCGCCGCCGAGGTCGCCGGCGACTCGCGCTCCGTCCTCAAGCGGCTCCGCCGCGAGTTCGGCCGGCTCTTGAACCTCCGCCCCGCGCGCAAGCGGGGCGTCCTCTACAAGCACGGCTCCTTCGGCTATCGCGGCCAGGAGGACGGCCAGGGCGTCCATCGCGAGCGGCTCGACGGCCCGGGCCCGGGATCGCCGCCGGGATCGGGGGTGCCCGATGCCTGACGGGCACGCCGCCCCGCCCTGCCTGGTCCGGGTGGCCTGGGATTACCACCGGGCCCGCAAGCGGTCCGTCCTGGCGCACCAGCAGGTGCTCCTCGCCCGCTCCGAACTCCGCGTCGCCGCCGAGGAATACGCCCGCCGGCTCCGCGCCGAGCGGCCGGACGGCCTGCCCCACTTCGTCGACTTCGAGGGGGCGACCTGGGCCACCCTGCCCGACCCCGACGGCAAGGGTGTCCTCGCCATGCTCCGCCGACCCGGGGGTGGGCCATGACCGCCGGCCTCGCCATCGCCGCCGCCGCGTTCGCCGCCATCCGGCTCTCGCTGATCGCCTGGGGCGCCTGGGGCGCCTGGGGCGCCTGGCGGGCCCGGCGGATCGGGGGTGGGCCATGAGCGCCGCCGCGATCCTGCCCATCGGGCCCCGGCGCCGGCATCCCGGGGTCCGGGCGCTGATGGCCGCCGTGGCGCTGGCCGCGCTCGGCCTGGCCGCCGTGGAAGTCCGCCGGGACGCGGCGGGGGCCTGGGTCGGCCTCGGGCCCTACCGGGTCGGGGTGATGCCGATGCCGGGCTTCGGCCCGGGGGTCGTCGGGCTCGGCGACCCGAGGGACGGGTATCGGACGCGGGAATGGGCGATCCGGGGCGGCCGGACGCTGGTGTTTTTCGGGCACCGGAGGGAGGGCCGACGACCATGAGCGCGACCGCGACATCGACAGCGACATCCGGCGGGGTCGCCGCGAGGCCGCCCCGGCGGAGCCGGCGGTACCTCGCCGACGCCGAGCGGGCCGTCTTGCTGGAAGTCGCGCGGCGGCCGGGGCTGAGCAACGCCCAGGTCGTCGCGATCTTCCGGGCCCGGACCGGCCGGACGATCGCCCGGTCCACCGCCGGCGAGGCGAAGCGGGGCGACCTGCCCCCCGGGCCGCCGGCCTGGCAGCTGACGGGGCCCGAGCGGGCCGGGTTGGAGTGGCTGATCGCCGAGTCCGGCCCCGGCTTCAACTCCCGCGAGGTCGCCCGCCAGTTCGCCGCCCTCGCCGGCCGGCCGATCCACCCGTCCCGGGTCCGCCGGGTCGCCGCCGCGATCGGGATCGCGACCGGACCGGCCGGGATGCCCCGGGGCATCGGCGTCGCGCGTCGGGCCGCCGGCGCGGCCGGGGATCTCCGCCGCGAAAAGGAGGGCCGCAAGCCATGAGCAAGCATCACCATTGCCACGCGATCGGCTGCGTCCGCCCGGTCCCGCCGAAGCTGCTGATGTGCCCCGGCCACTGGCGCCTGGTGCCCGAGGCGCTCCGCGCCGAAGTCTGGCGGGCCTACCGGCCCGGCCAGGAGAAGGACAAGCGGCCGTCGCGGGAGTATCTCGCGGCGGCACGCGCCGCGATCGACGCCGTGGCCGAGAGGGAGGGCAAGAGGAGGAGCATGGCCGCCCGGCTCTTCATGCCGTCGCTGTTCGCCCCGTCGCTCTTCGGCGGCGGGAAAGGGGGCCTGGGGTGAACCTGCACGCCAACCTCTACCTGGCCGAGTGGTTCCCGGTCCTCCCGGGCGAGCCGTTCCGGATCGCCCGCGAGCCGATCCGGGCCGAGCTGGCCTTCGAGCCGATCCCGGACATCGACCGCGAGAACCCCGACGGCGTCCGGCTCCTGCGCCGCGGCGGCGCCCTGCCCCATCAACGCCTGGTCGCGCTCGGCGGCCGGCTCCGCCGCTGCGGGGGCAAGGTGTACCTGGCCACCGCCGCCCGGCACACCGTGGCCGCCGAGGGGGTCCGGCTCCTGCTCCGCCAGGGGGCCGCCGACCTCTGGCTCCACGACGGCGCGTCGCCGTTCGCCCCCGCCCCGATCCCGCCGGCCGAGGGGGAGGCGCCGCCGGCGGCGCCCCGGCCGAGGATCACGGTCGAGTTCGGGCCGCCGCCCGCGCGGAAGCCCGAGCCGACCCGCCAGCTCGGGCTGTTCGGGATCGAGGTGCCCGGATGAGCCACCGCACCGCCCAGCCCCCCCGCAATCGGGACGGAGGCCCCACGGCCCGCCCGACCTTCCGCGAACGCGCCCCGCTCGCCCTGCGCGAGGTTCCGGCCCCACCGGACGCCGAGGCGGCCTTCCTCGGCGTCCGGGGCGGCCTCCGCAATGACTATGTCCGCTTCTACACCCTCGGCGAGTGCAAGATCCTGGTGACCAAGGAAGGGGGCCGCTGGCACCTCTCGATCTCGCACCCCCGGCGGTACCCGACCTGGGACGAGATCGCCGAGGCCCGCTACCGGATCTTGCCGCGCGAGATCCACGCGGCGATCCCGCTGCCGCCGGAGTCGGAGTACCTGAACCTCGCCCGGAACTGCTTCCACGTCTACGAAATCCCCGCACTCGACGCGATCGGGGGCCCGCCATGACGGCCGACCTCGCCAACGGCCCCATCCCCGACCACGAGGCCCACCAGCTCGCCGAGCGCTACGGCCGCCGGCTGGTCGCGATCGTCGCCACCGAGGCCGCCAGCGACCTCTTCCGGACCACGGCCGTCGCCGGGGTGCCCGACGCCGAGCCGTCCGTCGAGGCGATCAAGCTCGCCTGCGGCGCGATCTTCGACGACCCCGCCGAATCGCCGTGCTCCTGGCGGACGTTCTTCGACCGCCTCGACGGCCTCGCCCGCGAGCGGGACGAGGCGCGGGCGGAGCGGGACGAGGCCCGGGCCCGGGTCCGCCGCCTGGAGGCGGGCCACGACCCCGCCACCGACGCCGAATACGAGGCCCTCGTCTACGAGGCGGTCGGCCGGTTCGCCTCGGGCGCGTCCGCCGGGCCGCTCGATAGGGGCATCCTGATCGAGGCCCTGTACCTCCTCACCGAATGCACGCCGGCCGAGGCCGGCCCGCTCCTCGACGCCCTGGCCGTCGCCGGGCCCGACGTCGCCCGCTTCGGCGCGGCCGCCCGCGCCGCCCTGGCCGCGCTCCGCGCCGGGGCCGCCCCCGAATCATCCGGGCCGACCGGCCCGGGTCCCCTGTCCATCCATCCACCATTGGAGGAGCCCGAACGAATCGACTGATCTGATTACGCGGTGATGTTCAGGTGTCAGTCCACTACCGGAATCGGGGCCGTGGAAAATATGCGCCGAGGTTTGCCACCATGCTCGACGAGAACGACTTAAAGCCTTTGAGAACGCCTAACTACGACGCGGCGGCGCCTAGGCGCCGGCCGGTTGCGCTGGTACGTTCGAATCGACGCGGGATCTTCCGCCCCGCGCATGCGAAACGCCCTCCCTCGGTGAATCAGACCGATTGGGAAGGCGTCGCGCGTGGCCCGCTCGTTACCCATCCACCCGCCGGCGATTGCCTCGGAAAGTCTCTCGCCCGGCGAGCCTTCGAGAACGTGACGCGAAGCCATGACAAGTCTACCAAATCAGCAACCCCGACGACAGTCGGGACGCGGCGAAACCGCGCCCATTTCCCGCGAATTCTCGCCCGAGCCGGGACGCCCCAAGCCGCCCCCCGAGCTGGTCGGCAAGACCCTCTCGGGCGCCGGCTGCTTCTTCCCCTCCGAGCTGCACGCCCAGGGCGCCACCGGGGTGGTCTTCGAGGTCTTCCGCCGCTACGACCGGCTCGCGAAGCTCTTCGGCATGCCGGGGACCTGGGCCTCGCCCGAGACGGTGGCCACGATGGGCACCTCGGGGCGATTCGAGGGGGTCGAAGCCCGGGAGTTCCCCGACATGCCCGTCCGCTCGGTCCAGGCCGGGCTCAAATGGATGATCGAGCACGGCTGGTCCCGACGCGAGAAGGCGGTCCATCTCGGCAGGACCGTCAAGGTGGTCTGGTGCCGATGGCTGATCCCCCCGATGGACTTCGACGCGGCCGTGATCGACTTCGGCCACGGCTTCCGCTACCGGGCCGAGGACGGCTCGGTCGCCCCCGCCGGGGACCGGACCCGGCGGAAACGGGCCGCCCCGCCGACGCCCGATCGCGCAGGAAGCTGCGCCAATAGCGCAGGAGAACCGTCCCCGATCGCGCAGGAATCTGCGCCAGAGAGTTCGAAGGAATTGAAGATAGAGAGAGAAGCGTTAACGGCAGCGTCAGCGACGGCTCCGCAGAGTCGGGGAGACGAATCGAAGACGCCCGATCCGACGCCCCCCCCTCCCCCGTCGGCCGACGCCCGGGCCGACCGGGAGCGGGCCGAGCGGCTGGTCAGGAAGCTCCGGGACGGCGGGATCGTGCTCAAGGTCGCGGCCGATCCCGATCGCGGAGAGGTGATCCGGCCGCATCGACTCTCCAGCTCCGTCGGGGAGATGTCGGAGGCGGCCCGCGACGAGCTGGTCCGGCTCCGGCCGCACGTGCTGGCCTACCTCAAGGGGCAGGCCGGCCCGGCGACGGCGACGGCCAGGGCGGCGACGGTGGCCGAGGCGGCGACCCTGGCCGAGGCGGTGGCGGTGCTCGGCGGCGTCGGGGCCGGGGCGGGCGAGGCGGAGGTCCAGGAGGTCGCCGACAGGATCGCGGACGCCTGGGGCGACCACAAGTTCCGCAATCTGTGGGTCGGGCAGCTCCGCCAGGTCGTCGCCGGGACGATCCCGGCCGAAGCCTTCTCGAAGCTGATGGGCCTGGCCGAATCGTCGAACGCCCCCAACAAGCCCGCCCTGGTCCAGGGACGGCTCAAGAAGCTGCTGGCCCGGGGGCCCGTGGCGGCCCGGCCCGGCGCATAGTGGCGGCCGGGACGCCTCGGTTAGTCGCCCCGGCCGCCGGTGTGCTCGCGAAGCCATGCGAACGGGTCAATCATAGCCGATTTATGTCCGCATGTCCACCGCCGAATCCGCATCCTTCGATTTCCCACCGGGAGGGCCCCGGCCATGACGAGAGCCGAGCTGATCTACCGGCCGACCGTGGTGTCCGCCGTGGTGCCGATCGGGCCCGACGCGATGGTGGACTGCCCGGATCCATCCGACCCGTCCGGCGATCCGATCCGGGTGGCGGTGGAGGGGCGGCCCGAGGTCGGCGAGCCGGCCGAGGTGGCGTGGGTGGCGCCGTCGCGGGCCTGGCCGGAGGGCCGGTGGTCGATGCGGCGGGCGGCGGTCGTGGACCAACCGGAAGGGGCGGGCATCCCATGAGCGAATCGGCGTCGATCGTGCTGACGAAGTCCGGCGGGTTCCGGGCCGAGATCCGGCTCTCGGGCATCCCCCCGGGGGACCGGCTGGCGGATTCGGATTGCCGGCTGATGGCGGACCTGGTGAGCCTGATCTCCGGGGCGCTGACCCCGGGGCTCGGCGAGCGGGACGTGGCGGAGATCCGGAAGCAGGTGGAGGACCGGGCGGCGCGGACCGTCTCGCCGATCCGGGTCGAGTTCGAGGCGGGGTGGCATCGCGAGCGGGCGATGGAGGTGGGCCGTGGCTGACCATGCGATCGTCCTCTATGGATGGTCCCCCTCGTTCGACCCGAAGGCCGGGCCGGCGACGGCGATCGTCGCGACGGCCGGCGGCGAGCGGTCCTGCCTGGTCGATCGCGAGCGGGGGCGTTGCCGGATCGGGGCCATCCCGGGCCCGGTCCCCGACCAGTGGACCTCGCCGCGCGGGTTGCTGATGGCGGCGAGGTCGGGCCGATGGGGGCTGTCGGTGGTCGAGGATCGCCTGCCCGACCCCGCGCGATCGGCCGATTCGCCGTCGCGATCGGAGGACGCGCCGGGCCCGGCGACCTGGAGGCGCCACCACCTGCCCCGGGACGCCTGCTCTTGCCCGCGATGCGGGCGGATCGTGGCGGTCCGCCGTCGCCGGGCCAGTGACGCCATCGAGGTGGTCACCCCGTCGCGTTGGCTCTTCTCGCGGATCGCCGCGATACTGGGCCGACCGGCGCCGCCGATCGGACCGGCGAGGGCCGGGGTTGCCCATGCGTGCTCGGTCCTGCCGTTTGGCCCGGCCGCTCCCCCGGGCCTGGCGACGGTCGGCCCCGGTCGTCGCGGCCGGGAACGAAGCCCGCGAGTCCGGGCCCCATGACTCGCCGTATCGCACCGGCCGGGGGGCAGGCTGTGAGCCGCGCGCAGCCGCGCGCGGGACGATTCCGCGCCCCCCGGGACCTCGATTATTCAGAATGAATGGGCCCGTCCGTCGCCCCCGATCGCGGGCCCGATCCGGCCCGATATTCAGAATGAATATCGCTCAACGAAACGGCCGATCGCGACGATACGAGGAACGTCGAAACCAACCGTCGGGAGTCCGTCCTGTGCAAGTCGTGACCATGCTGAATCAGAAGGGGGGAGTTGGGAAAACATCCACATGTTTTCACCTTTCCGGCACCCTCGCCGCGATGGGGTATCGCGTCCTCCTGGTGGACGCGGACCCGCAAGCCTCGCTCACCCAGGGGTTCCTCGGCCCGGTCGTGACCTACGGCCTCGATCCGGCCTCGACGATCGCGTCCCTGTTCCGGGGCGACTCTCCCTTCCCCTCGGAAGTGATCCGGCCGACCGGCGTGGCCGGGGTGGACATCCTCCCCGGCTCGGAGGCGGCGACCAGCTTCAACCTGCCGGACGCGCACCTGGTGGACGGCGACTCGCAGGGATGCCTGCGATCGTTCCTGGAGGAGGTCGACGGGGACTACGACCTCGCGATCATCGACTGCCCCCCGAACTTGCACCTGTGCTCCTGGGCGGCGCTGGTGGCCTCGGATTGGATCGTGGTCCCGGTGCAGCCCGAGGACTTCGGGGCGCAGGGGGTGGGCCGGGTCCGACGATGGGTCTCGCAGGTCCAGGCCGGCCCGAACCCGTCGCTCCGGCTGGCCGGCTACCTCCTGACCCTGTTCGACAGGCGCCGGTCCCTCCACCTTTCCTACGAGACCTCGATGCGGGAGATCTACGGGGATCTCGTCTTCGCGGCCCGATTCCCGGCCGCCGCCGGGTTCATCGAGGCCGTCGCGTCGGGCCTGCCGATCGCGAACCACAAGCCCAAGTCCGCGCCCTCGAAGGCGATCGCGGAGGTCGCCGTGGAATTGATCCGGAGATTGTCATCCGTGCCTCAACAACAATCCAAGGCGGAGGTCGCTTGAGATGGGCAAGAAAGAAGACAACCTGGCCAAGGCCAGGGCGAACGTCGGGGCGGTCGACCGGGTCGCCGGCGTGACCGAGGTCGCCCCCGGCGTCTCGATCGTCAGGGATGCCAGGGTCCAGGGGGTCACCCGGACCAAGGATCACGCCCGGATCGAGGTCGGCCGGATCGTCGCCGACCCCGGCCAGCCGCGCAAGACGTTCGATGCCGAGCCGCTGACCCGGCTCGCGATGTCGCTCAAGTCGCGCGGCCAGCTCCAGCCGATCCGCGTCCGGTGGGACGAGGGGGCCGGGAATTACGTGGTGGTCGTCGGGGAGCGGCGATGGAGGGCCGCGCAGGAGGCGGAGTTGACCCATCTCGAATGCATCGTCCACGACAGGCCGCTGACCGAGGGGGAACTCCGCCTGATCCAGATCCAGGAGAACCTGCTCCGCGAGGACCTCAACCCGATCGAGGAGGCCGAGGGGATGCGGGCCCTGATGGAGGAGGGCGGCTTCACCCAGGCCCGGCTCGCCGACGAGCTGGGGTTCAGCCAGGCGTCCATCGCGCGGGGGCTGGCGCTGCTCGGGCTCGCGCCCGAGGTCCAATCCCGGGTGATCGACGGCACGCTCACGGCCGCCGCCGCCTACCCGATCAGCCAGCTGGAGACGGCCGAGGAGCAGGCGGAGGTGGCGGCGGAGGCGGTCGCCGGGGACCTCCGCTCCGGCGACGTCCAGGAGATCGTCAGGAAGAGGAAGGCGGCGGGCAAGGGGAAGGGCGGGGGGGACGCGAAGGGGAAGGGCGGGCCCAAGGCCCAGACCAACCGCGTCTTCAACACGGGAGTCCGGATCAAGTTCACGGCCGAGAGCAAGAAGGGGTTCGACGTCCTCTCGCTCCTGGAAGCCTCCCGCGAGGTGACGCGGAAGCTTGAAGAGGAGGCGGGTTCCCTGGCCGAATCCGTCGCCTAGGCCGGCCATTATTCAGAATGAATTCCCGCCCGCCACCGGCCACGACCATGGCCGGTTATTCATCCTGAATAATGCCCCTTCGAAACGAAAACAGGGCCGGCCCCCATCGGGGGCCGGCCCTTTCGTATTCGTCAGGCGGGGTCGATCGTGACGGAGCACGTCGCGTCGCTGCCCGGGAACGGTGCCCCGTTGTGGAGGTGGAAAGGGCTGCACACGTTGCCGTAGCCGCCGACGAGCCAGGTGTAGAGCGTGCCGTCGCGGAACGGCGAGCCGTAGGGCGAGGTCGGATAGAGCCGCTGGAGGAAGAATTGGTTATATTGGCAGAACAAGAGATATACGAAACTGGCAGCCGCGATGGGGTCGAGGAACATTTCGGTGCTGATCCATTGGTTCCCGGTGATATTCATTGGCGCCATCCAGGCCGGGGCTGGGCCGTACTGGATGGTGCAGGATTGGAACATCCGGTAGTTGCACGCCTCGTCGGCCGAGGTCATGCGGAGCGTCTTCGGCACCGGGCAGAAGCAGTTCTGGACGGTGACGGTGTCGACGGGGGCCCCGGCCCCGGCGGCCTTCTCCGCCACCCAGCGGTAATCGACCCACCGGCAGGCCAGGTAATCCCCGGTCGCCGGCGTCCCGGGCCCGAGGGCGTACACGGCGATCGACCCGACCGCGTCGGCCAGCAGGCCCGCCGCCGCGTCGACCTCGGCACCCATGACGGTCGTCGGAGTCGCCAGGAAGAACTTGCCGACGCCGAGGTTCGCGCCCGCCGAGGTGACCTTGCCCAGGAAGCCGGGCGAGCCGCCCGAGGTCGATCCGGGCCCGGGCGCCGGCCCGGCGGCCAGCCGCGCCCGGAGCCGATCGAGGTCACCCATTGCGGAAGGTCCACCGGTACGGGGTGAAGGTGCAGAGGTAGGGCGTGCCGATCGACGGCGCCGTGGCGCCGAGGTTATAGGCCTTGAACGTATAGCCGGCGTCGGCGAGCGTGCCGGAGCCGCCGTCGACCTCGGCCCCCGCGACGACCTGGGCCGTCATCGTCCAGAACGCCGAGGCGGTCGAGCCCGAGGCGACCTTCCCGATCACGCATTGCGCCCCGCCGGAGGCCGTGCCCTCCGGCCGGGTCGCCGCGCCGTCGGCGTCGTCGAGCGATTGCCTCAGCCGCGCCGCGTCGTCGCGATCAGCTTCCATGGAGCGAGCCCCCACCCGCGGCCGTCGGCCGCTTGTCCCGCCTCGCCCGGGGCGTCGCGTTCGGGACCGGCCGACGCGAGGCCATCCGGGCGTAACGCTTGCGGTCGGTCCCGGCGTCGGACAATTCGAGCGTGGTCCGCTGTCCCCCCTCGAAGTCCCACCGGACCCCGACCACCACCGGATACACGGGCGTGATGCCCTCGGCCCCCGAATCGGTCCGCAGCCCCAGGCCCCGGCCCTCGATCGAGCGGATCCGGTCGCCGATCTTGTAGTAGGTCGTCAGCCGGGGGACCTCGCAGGGCCCGTCGAGGACCCCCGCCTCGGTGGCCGTCCGCATGGAGGCCGCCTCGGCCTTGGCGAGTTCGGTGTCGTCGCGGACCGTCCGGTCGGCGCCCGTGGCGAGGAACTCGCTGGGCACGTGGACCATCGTCTTGCCGAACCGGTCCGACGCGTCGACCACCCGCGCGATCGGCCGGGCGATCGGCGAGCCCGGGCCCGGCGCCGCGACGGCCGAGAGCGCCCGGTCGGACTCGACCACGCAGGTCAGCCGGAGGCTGAAGTTCGCCGGGCCGGATTGGGCCTGGTCCTCGACCCCCTTGACCACGCCGGCGGGGTACGGGGCCCCGGCGACCCGCGACTTGCCGATGTCCCACGAGTTCGCGCTGGTGTCGGTGATCGCGATCCCCAGGCGATCGCCGAGCAGGTGAAACGTCGAGGTCGACAGCGTCTGCCAGGTGCCGGTCCCGTCCCAGAGGCCGGGTTTGGTCCCCGCGTAATCCTTCGAGATCGCCAGCCGGGCGCGGTAGGGCTTGCCCGAGGCGTCGACCGAGATCAGGGCCCCGATCGGCTTGCGCCGCCGCCTGGCATACTTCGACGCGCCGAAGAGGGCGTCGAGCGAGGCCACTGTCGTCAGCTTGGTGGTCGACCCGGCGGCGTAGTGCCCCTCGCCCGTCTCGTCGAACACATACAACCGGTAGGCATCCCGCCTGGTCCCGTCGGAGACGAACCCCGGGGCGTTCGCGTCGAACCCCTTGAGGGCCGCCACGGCCGCGTCGGCGGCGGCGCAGGGGAACCCGCAGGCCAGGACGAACGAGGCTTCCCATCGCGTCAAGGCGCCGCGGACGGTCCACTTGTTGACCACCTCGGCCACGTCGCGGTGGAGCGAGGACGAGGACAAGTTGAAACAGTCCGGCCGCAGGGGCGTCCCCCGCCCGCCGAGGTAGAGGTCCTTCGCCGTCCCGGCCTGCTGCGCGAAGAGGACGAGCCGGGTCGTCGGCAGCCCGCCGCCGCCCGCCTCCAGCACGAACCGCATCCCGAAGCCGACGTCGCCGACCATCCGGGCCAGGGTGCCCGGCCAGTCCTTGCCGGTGACCGGCAGGTCGGGGACGGCGATCGGTTTGCCGGCGGAGTCGCCGCCGGGGTCGGCCGCCACGAGCAGGGCGTCGAGGTCCGCGCCGTCGGGGTTCGTGACGAACTCCTCCGCGGCGTTCTCGCGGTAGAGGAGGTAGCGCGCCGCCCTGGGCAGGGTCCACTGGGTCCGCTTGTCGGGAGAGCGGACGGCCAACGCGTCGAGGAAGGTGGGATAGGTCCGCTCGCCGTCGCCGGCCTCGGCGCCGTCGGGCGTGCAGTTGGGATTGCCGCCGGGGTTGAAATGGGCGATCACGTCGGTCTCGGTGTCGGCCACCGTGCCGGGGTCGTCGGCGTCGCGCATCAGGGCCCCGCGGATCGGCGCGTCCCAGCACCGCCGGGCGATCCCGATGCAGTCGATGAAGACCTGCTCGGCCTCGGGCGCCAGCGCCATGGCGAAGTTCGTGGCCTCGCCGTCGAAGAGCGGCTCGGCCACGCCGTCGGGCCGGGTCGCGAGGACGACCAGGCGGTCCCCCGGCTCGACGATCGCCGGGCCCGACGAGCCCGTGCCCAGGGCCGCCTCGATCGACGCGGGGGCCCCGGGAGCCGCCGACGCCAGGTCGTACCGGAATCGGGCGTGACCCGGGTCGGTCCCTTCGCGTCGCGAGATCGACAGGCATTCGAGGTTGGCGATCGGGGCCAGGCTCGACCCGTCGTGCCGGAAGACGGCCACGGGGGCGGCGGCCCGGTAGGTCGGGATGTCGCCCGACCCGTCGGGGGCCGGCAGCCAGGGGTCGTCGGTCAGGGGCATCGGCGGCGGCCTCCGGGGTCGGTTCAGGACAGGTGGAGGAACTCGGCGTGATACTTCCGGGCGAAGCCGGCGGAGTCGGCCATGGCGCAGACCCGGCCCCGCGGCTCGAAGAGCAGGAGCTTGACGCCCGGCCATGGCGTGCCGAGGTCGTCCACCAGCGTCGACGTCAGGGCGTTGACTTGCAGGGTGCGGAACGCGCCCTCGATCGCGGCGAGGTCGCCGGGATTCGGGGCGATCAGGCCCCCCTCGACGACGGTCCGGCCGCCCCGCGAGCCGAGGTCGATCACCTCCAAACCGTCGGCCCCGGCGTAGGCGTTGATCTGGAGCGCCTTGGGCGCCGCCGAGGTGGACATGGTGAAGATGAAGCCGAGGTCGGAGCCGTTGAAGCTGGCCATCGGATCGAGGCCCCCCGGGTTCAGGTGGCCGCGGCGTAGGACAGCGGGTCGGCCGTGCCGTCGGAGGAGAATGCCATGAACGAGACCGAGCCCCCGGCGAACTTCGAGGTCTTGCCCGAGGAGGGGACCTCGCCGCGGATCGCGTTCACGAGGGTGACCGTCACGGCCCCGGTGCCGACGCCGTTGACCGCGTCGTTGAGGATCGCGACGACGGTGCAGGGGACGTTCTTGGGGATGCTCGCCAGCTTGCCGACGTCGCCGCCGGTGATGGTGATCCCGCGCTCGCCGGAGGCCGCGATCATCCGCGTGGCGTACTTGTGGCCGTCGGCCTGCCAGGGTTCGATGTGGTCCTTGTCGTGGACCTGGACGTCGGTGACCTCGGAGATCGCCATCGTCGAGCCGCCCGAGGGCGTCACGGTCACCCCGGTCCAAGACATGTAGACGTTGGAGCGCGTGGGCATGTGTCAACTTTCTTCGGTCGGTCCCCCTCTTGGGCGGTGGTGGGGCCGGCGGTCGTCGCCGGGCCTGGGTCGGTCGTCTGGTCGGTCGCCGGTCAGGCCGGCGGGGTGGAGCGTGCCACGCGGTCGCGGATCGCGGCGAGCTGGGGGGCGGCCACGGCGGAGTCGACGAACTCGTCGACCGGGATCGCCCGGCCGGTCCGGACCAGCTGCGCCAGGACGTGGGGCCGGAGGTCGCCGGGGATCGAGGCCGGGTCGATGCCGTTGGCCAGGAGGGCCGAGGTGGCCCAGTTCGTGTAGGTCCGCCGGGGGGCCGGCGGCCCGAAGAGGGCGGCCAGGACCGCGGCGGTCAGCGCGTCCCCGTCGGGGGCCCCGAAGACCAGATCGGCGGCCTCGTCGATCGAGAGCCGGTAGTTCGCCCGCAGGAGCGTCCCGGCGGCCTCGGAGACGTCGAGCATCGAGACGTCCCCCCGGAGCCGGGCCTCGTCGTCGATCCGGTCCCGGAGCCCGTCCAGGGCGTTGCGGAGGCCCCCGTCGGCCAGGAGCCAGGTTTGGCCGTCGGAGAGCACCGCGGGCGTCCCCGAGGCCCCCTCGTACTCCCGCCGTTCGGGGCAGAGCCCCGCCATCGCGTCGGCCAGGTCCGCGGCCGCCGTGGGCTCATCGCGCATCATCATCATGGTCATCGCCTCCCCGCGTCGAAGCCGCCGCCGCCGGCCGGCGGCGCGCCGGGCGGCCCGGCGGGGAGGCCCCCGCCGCCGCCGTTGTCCCGCGCCGCCCGGACCAGCTCGCCGGTCTGCTTGTCGATCTTCTCGCCCACCTTCCGCAGCTCGGCCACGATCGCGCCCCCGCCGGCCGCTCCCGCCGGGCCGTTCGCCCCGCCGCCCGCCGGCGCGCCCGGCGGCCCGCCGGCGGGGTTCGCGGGGACCGCCGCCGCCCGACGGGCGGCGAGCCGGTCGGCGGCCACACGGGCGGCCCCCTCGGGTCCGCCGCCGGCCGCGCCGCCGCCGGCCCCCGCGGCCGCCCCGCGGGGGTCGAAGAGTTGCCCGAGCCAGCCGGGCACCCGCTCCCCCGCCGCCCGCCGCACCTCGTCGTCGATCCGCTCTTCCCGGCCCGTCTGCCCGCCCAGGAGCCCGCTCTTGAGCCCGAACAGGCCCCGGGCCTTGTCGGCCGCGTTGGAGGCCGGGGTGTCGATCTCGTTTCGTTTCGTGAGCCGGGCCTCGGCGGCCGTGCGCTGGACCAGCAGGTTCTGGTCGCGGCGGCCGCGCTCGTCCCGCGCCTTGGCCAGTTCCGCCTCGGCCACGCGGTTCGCGGCCGCCTTGTCCGAGCCGAGGAACTGGGCGTTGAGCCCTTCGGACCGCCGGCCGGCGGCCTCGGCCTTGGCGTCGCCGCCGCCGGGGTCCTCGCGGACCGCCGCGATCCGCTTGCGGAGCACGTCCCGGTTCGCGACGAAGCCGGCGATCGCCTTCCGCTCGGTCCTGTTCCTGAACCCGGCGGCGGCCATCGCGTCGTCCGGGGTCTGGCCATTGGCGGCGGCCCCTTCCACCAGCGGGGCGATCTTGTCCACGCGGGACAGGAAATCGTCGGTCCCCTTGATGCCGTACTTCGCGAGCGTCTTCCCTTGTTTCTTGTCGAACCCGCCCAGCCCCGCGATCGCCTGCTCGATCCGGGTCGAACTCTGGCCGGGCTGGCCCATCCCGGTCGCCGTCGAGATCGCCGCGGCCCGCTCCTGGATCGTTCCGAAGCTATTCCCGGCGCCCACGGTCGCGGCCGCCCCCTTCATCACTTCTTTGACCAGCAGGTCGAGGCTGCCCCGGCCGTCGTTCAAGGTGTCGACGACCTGCTGCGCCCGGCCCAGGCCGACGTTGGCGTTGGCGATCTTGCCGAACATTCCCATCGAGCCCGCCAGGTCGCCCGAGGTGCCGCCGTCGATGCCGGTCCGGACGGCCAGCGCCGCAATCTTGCGCGACATCGGGTCGGCGACGGCCGCCGTGATACCCTTCTTCCCCCGCTCGTCGGCCAGCGGAAGCGAGCCTTCGAACTTATTCTGGAATGCCTCGGCCTCGGCGGCGGTCATGCCCGCCTCGACCCGGAGGGCGAGGTGCCCCTCGACGACCTGGTCGTCCGCCCCGGGCTTGCCCCGGAGGTTGGCCAGCTCGCGGAGCCGGTCGCGGAGCTGGAGCGACTCGGCCGCCGTCTCCTTGGCATAGTCCCGGGCCTCGCGGAAGGCGTCGCCGATCGAGCCGACGACGTTCTTGACGGCGCCCAGGCCCACGGCCGCCGTGGCGACCCCGCCCAGCGAGACGCCCAGGCCCTTGGCCGAGCCCGCCGCCGCGTTGGCCCGCGTCGACACGCCGGCGCCGAGCGTGGCCAGCTTCGCCTGGGCCCCGGCCGCGCCCGCCTCGACGGCCGCGAGCCGGGGCACCAACGCGCCCAGGCCCTTGTTCATCGAGCCCAGGCCGCGGTTGCCGGTCCCGATCGCCTGCAGTTTGGGCCCGACCCGGTCGCAGATCGCCTCCAGCTTGAGCAGCTCGGCGGCGATCGACCGGGCCCCGGAGACGGCCCGGTCGGGCTTGATGATCCAGTCGAGGAGATATTCCCTGTCGGCCACGGCTCAGGGCCCCTTGAAGGTGTCGTCGAAGAGGTGATCGGTGCGGGTCAGCGCCTCGACCGAGAATCCCCAGAACGGCCGGGGCGGCTGGTTGCCGCCGGGGTCGCCCTCCTGGAACCAGCACGCCTCGTCGCGGGCCTGCTGGGTCGTCCCGAAGACCATCGTGCAGCGGTGGGGGGTGATCCGCCGTTCGCCCGCGAGCTGCTCGGTCGATTTCATCTCGCCGTGCAGGACGGCCATCGGGCTCCCCGGCGCAATCCCGGCCTTGGCCTCGGCGTAGGCGTCCGACAGGTCGGGCCAGCGCGTGCCGTCGGGGGACTGCTCGGCGTCCATGTCGCGGAGCATGACCTCGACGGCGATGTCCATCGCCTTCTCGCCCAGGCCGCCCTTGTCGAGGTCGAAGCGGTACACCTCGCGGTCGAGGTCGGCGAGGATCTCCGCCATCGTCGCGGCCATGCTCAACCCCCCCAATCGCGGACGAATGCCTTGAAGACGACGACGGCCGAGTTCTGGAGCTTGTTGTCCTTGAAGCGGGCGCCGGGGGCATGGTCGGAGCGGTCGGCCTGGACCAGGCGGGTGGCCGGGCCCTCGTCGGAGGAGAGGCGGGCGCCGAGGAATGCCGCGTGGACGAGCTTGCGGATCTCGTCGGCCTGGGCGGCGGTGGTCGCGATCGCCTCGAATCGGAGCCGGACCTCCGACCAGGAGCTGGTGGATGTCTCCAGTGCCGAGTGCGAGGAGGCCTGGCGGAAGACCACGTAGGGCGGCGCGGCGCCGTCCCTGGCCCGGCCGTTATAGGCCGGGGCCCCGGCGGCCGCGAGGGCGGCGTCGGCCGAGTAATGGGCCTTGACGGCCGCCTCCAGGTTCGCGGGGAGCGGCCCCGCGGTCCCTCCGCCCGGGGTGCCCGGGGCCCCGACGCCCGCGACGGACGAGGCCCCGGTCGCGGTGCCGGCCGAGGCCGCCGACGAGGGCCCGGCCCCGGGCGCCGCGGCGGAGCCCGCCACCGTGCCGGTCGACGTGGCCCGCGCCCCGCCGGCTCCGGCCGCCGATGATGACCCGGTCGCCGTGCCGACCCCGGGGGCGATCGAGCCGGCCGAGCCCGTGACGGCGGCCGAGCCCGTGGCCGTGCCGACCGCCTGCCCGGCGGCCGACGATGCCCCCGCGCCGGCCGCCGTCGAGGTGCCCGCCGCCGTCCCCGTCGATGGGGCCGACGATGCCCCCGCGCCGGCCGCCCCGCCCGAGCCGGACGAGGTCCCCGTCGATGGGGCGAGGGCGCCGCCGACGCCGGAGACGGAGGATGACCCGGCGGCCGATCCCGTGCCCGATCCCGTGGCCGGGCCGGTGCCGGCGATCGTCGATGATCCGGCCGACGTGCCGACCGTCCCGGCGAGGGCGGAAGCCGCCCCAGGAGCCGTCGCCGAACCGGATGCCGAGCCCGTGCTGGCCGCCTTCGATGCCCCCGTTCCCGTGGCCGTCCCGGTGCCCGTGGCCGTCCCCTGGGAGGCCGCATTGGTGGCCCCCGCGCCGATCGCCGAGCCGGCCCCGGTCGCGGTGCCGATGCCGGGGGCGACGGCCGATCCGACACCGGCGACCGATGCCGACCCGGCGGCCGTGCCGGTGCCGGGGGACGACGATCCCGACGAGGCCGGCGCGAAGAATCGCCGGGTCGTCGGGGCGAGGATGAGGTTGTAAGGGGCTGCGGCCAGAGACCGCATCTCGGCGGCATCGCGGGCCCTATCGTCGAGATAAACCCAATCGATGTCGCCGCTCAGGAAGTATCCGGAATTGTCGTAACCACCGAAATGGACGATGTTCGTGTTGGATGCCGGCGCGGCCACGTTCATGTAATAAGTGCAGATCGCCGGGTTGACCTGGGCGCCGTTCACATAGAAGAAGTTCCGCGACTGGGCCGGATCGTCCGTGACTCCGAGGGTGATCCAGGCCCCCGACTGGATATTGGGGACGGAACTGACGGGGACCGTCAACCGACTGGTTCCGCTGGCGCCACGCCAGTGAAGTACCCCCGATTCCAGGAAGAAAGCCCAAGTCGCATTGACCGGGGACCGCATGACGAGCATCTGGTTCGCGGAGACGCTGGCGAGCCGGACCCGGCACGCGACCGTGATCCCGGCCGATCCCACGGCGGGGAATCCGGCAACGGCGATGTCGCCGGCCCCCGAGAGGTTGAGGACCCGCCCCGAGCCCCACGTAACGCCCGTGCCGAGCGTGGCCCAGGCCCCGCCGAAGGAGGTGGATGACGGCCCGGTCCCCTCGGGAAAGTGCCAGAAGCCGCGAGGGAACAGCGGGTGCGACCGATTCGGCCCGTACCCGAGCGGCGGCTTGTCATTCCAGCGGGAGCCCGGATAGGTGCCCGGCATGAGTCAGGCCCTTTCCGGGTCAGGCGACGGCCGGGGTCAGATCATAGGTGGCATACACCCCCGTCAACCCATTTGTCGCATCGAGATTCACGGGCTTGACTCGGTACTTTCCCGTCCCGAGATGGATGGTGGGGCCGGCGGCCGAGGTCGAAGCGACGGCGGAGATCGTGAATGAGCCGGCCCCGGGGTTTGAGTCGGCGACCGGCGTCGAACCGACCAGTTCGTAGACATTGACCTGGAGCCCGGCCGCCGAAGACGACACCGCCCCGAAGGTGCAGCCCACCTGGAGCCGGGCCTCATAAGCGGTCGAGACGTCGATATCGAAGGTCGCGCCGGTCGCGCCGGCGGCGAGTGGGGCGGAGAATCGGCCGTTGCCGGCGGAGCCCCCCGTGTAGGTCGGTGCGGCCATGCGTCATTCTCCCGGCCGCGAGGCGGCGATGTCTTGCGGGTCGAGGAGGCGTCCGAGGGCGTCGAGCGGGGCGGGGACCTGGGCCGACCAGGACGGGTCGGCGTGGGTCGCCTGGAGGACGGCGATCATGGCCGTGTATTGCGACGCCGTGACGTCCCCGGCGGCCTCGGCCAGCGCGATCCAGTTGCCGCAGGCAACGCGGGACTGGCGGTCGATATCATCGCGGAAGGCCACGATCGCCGGTCGGCCGTAGACCTTCGCCGTCGCGGCGGCGTCGAGCAGGCCCGTGAGGTCCGAGGCCGCGAACGGCCTGGGGACCTGGGGTGCCACCGTCACCGGGTTGGCGACAGTGGTGGCATTGAGCGAATCCGCGAGGGCGGCGTCGGATTGCGTCCAGTCGGGCGAGCGGGCCCTGATCCAGGCGATCGCGGCGGGGGATGGGCTGGCCACCGGTCGGGCCTCCTGGGGTGCTGGGGGCGATCACGGGACGGGGATCAGTTCTCGGTGATCGTGCTCACGGTCGTGAGCTGCGGCGCCTGGGCCCCGCTGGCGATCGCGCTGCTCGGGGTGATCGGCCCGCTGTAGAGGATCTTGGACGCCCCGGTGGAGGCCACGGACACCGACCAAAAGGTCGCCGTCTGTGAGCCCCCGCCCGTCGAGGCGGGGAAGTTGATATTGGCGACCGGGGAGGCCGAAGTACCGGTGACCGTCCATGCCGGCGACGACGACGACCGGGCGACCGCCGCGCGGGCGTAGCCGGTGTAAGCGACCTCCGAGGCGGTCGCGGTCCCCAGCGTGCCCGGGCCGGCGGTCGTGCTCGGGTCGGCGGTGTGCAGGGCAACGTAAAGGTTCGTCAGTGGCGACGTGCCCGCGTTGTCGGCGATGTTGGCGATGGGGGTGCCGTTGAGGGCGAGCTTGAGGAGATCGCCGCTGTAGGTCGCTGATTTGCCCATGTCAGGCTCCCGGTCAAGGTCGGGGGATTGGGGGATCATCACTCGGCGGCGGAGTAGAGTTGGGCCATTTCGGGCCCGACGACGGCGATGCCCGTCAGTCGATGACCTCGCCCGAGACCACCCAGAGCGAGCCGTCGGCGTCGCGGGCCCGGGCGGGGCCGAGGGCGCGGATCAGCCGTCCGTCGGCGGTCTGCAGGACGTCGCCCCGCCTCGCCCCGGGGTCCGCGGGCATCGCGACCTGGGCGGGGGTGACGGAGATCTCCGCGTCGCCGGCCCGGCCCTGCCGGGTGCCGGAGAAGCGGACCCGGCAGGGCAGGGGCAGGCCCAGCGGCGCGGGGAACGACTCGACGGTGCCGGCCGTGTCGTCGTCGGCCTGGGCCAGCTCGCGGAAGAAGACGAGGTGGCCGAACATGGACGGGTCGAAGGCTTCCATCACCATCCCCAGCACCCCCGCTCTCCGAATCCGAGGTCGAAGTCAGAGACCGTGGTCGGGCGGGCGCCGTAGCCGTAGAGCCGCTCGCAGCGGGCCTGCTTGCGGGCGACGGTCTTCTCCAGGAGATCGTAGAACTTGCCGTGTTCCTGGCGATTGTCCGTGTCGGCCATCTGGTCGGGGCTGGCCCGGTTGCCCAGGACGGCCTCGAGGACCTCGAGCCCGGCGACGTCGACCAGTTGGCCCATCCCTTCCGGCCCGACGGCCGCGAGGTCCTCCGTGGAGGGCGAGGCCAGGTCCGCCGGGAAGATCCGCAGCGACCGGAGGGCCGCGGCGATCGGGCCCTCGAGGTCCGGGTTGGCGCCGTCGGTCGCGACGGAGAGCCTGGCATAGGCGAGCTTGGCCCGGTTCGCCCGGACCAGGATCGTTTCAAGCTGGGGTCGGGTGATCGGCACGGGTCGGCCTCGGTGGGTCGGTTATCGGCGATTCCGGCCGCCCTGGTGCCTCGCGGCGGGCTCCTGGGCCCGGCCGTCGGCGAGGGGGTGGTCGGCCGCGGCGGGCGTCTCCCCGGCCTCCGCGGTGGTCGGGGCCTCGGCGTCGGGCGCGACCAGGGCCGTGGGATTGATCCCGGCCAGCTCGGTCAGGGTCGTGAGGATCCGCCCCACGTCCTCGCGGAGCGACTTCAATTCGGACTCGACCCGGGCGCCGTCGGGCCCGGCGTTCGGGGCCGGGGCCGTGAACCGGGCGGGCTCCGCCATCGTCGCGGCCAGGAGGGCGAGGGCCGACTCGATCCGGTCGAGCCGGGGGAGGATCTCGGCGTTGGACTCGGCCAGGCTGGTCATTGCGGCGGCCTGCTTCGCCTTCGCGATCGCGGGATGCATGGATCACCTCTCGGGTTGGCCCCCGCCCGGCCGGGGTCCGGGCGGGGGCGGGATCAGGCGTACCTGGGCGGCACGGTGTAGGTACCGGCCCCGCCGGCCATGGTGAGGTCGATCACGACGCCGTTGAGGCGGTTGCCCGCGCCGAAGCCGAAACGGTGCGACCACTCGTATTTCCAGAACGGGTTGTCGAAGTCCTCGGCGATCAGGTGGAGGCCCGGGAGCAGGCCCGAGGCCTCGGTGTCCACCCGCTCCAGGAGGGGCGGCGGGGCCTCGAGGTGGACGCCCAGGAGATAGCCGGCGGGCATCTGCCTCCACTCGACGAGGATGGCCCCGTCGGACACGCCGATGACGCGGCCGGGCAGGGGCGGGAGGTTCTCCAGGTCGACGCGGTTGTCGGAGATCCCGGGCGTCACGTAGCGGTTCACCACCGGCTCGAAGCCGGCCAGGTGCTGCATGCCGGCCGTCTGGGCGTTGTTGAAGAAGACGACGATCGCCGAGCCGCCGGAGGGCGTGCCGAAGTGCCCTTCGAGGGCGTCCACGGCGACGGGGAGCGGGTTGTTGGCGTCGGCGATCGTCGTCGCCGGGGCCGCGACGCCGAGGTAGGCGTTCGCCGTCGCCGGGGCGTCCGATCCGACCAGGGCCGGGTAGACGACGTTGTCGCCGTTGGCCAGCGGCATGACCGTCAGGGTGCCGCGGAGGTCGTCGACGAAAGCCCGGGGCGTCGGGGTGAAGATCGCCCGGAGCATCTCCAGTCGGACCGTCGCCCGGTCCTGGTTCTGGACCGTCCGGACCACGCGGTTCAAGTCCCGGGTGGTCATGTAGGCGAACGCGATCCGGTCGGCGGCGAAGCCCGCGCCGAAGTCTTCCAGGGGGAGCGCCGCGTCCCAGCCCGGCGGCGGCTTGACCTCGGCCGCGTTGCTCCGGGGGCCCTTCCTTTGGAGGTAGCCTCCGCCGTTGTCGAGCTTGTAGGTCAGCTTCCAGTCCGGGGTCCGGCGCTCGACGAAGAGGCCCATCGAGTCGAGGACCTCGGCGTTGTGCTCGTCCAGGCTCAGGGCGACGGCCCCGTAGATGACCTCCTGGCCGATGTTGTTCAGGATGCTGGCGTCCGTCTCGGGGAGCCCGAGCGCGCCGAAGATGGTGATGGCCATCGGGGTTCTTTATCCGTTCCCGGGTGATCGAGGTGGGGCTCAGGCGACGCCGGAGCGGACGTAGAGGATCTTCGAGGGCTTGCCGTTGGCGGGGTCCCGGTCGGAAACGGGCACGACCCGGCCGACCTGGACCGCGACGGTCCCGGCGGCGGTCGCGAGGTTGCCGGCGTTGTTGGACAGGTAGACCGGCGCGTCGTAGGCGAGCGCCGAGAAGTCGTAACCGTCGACGAAGCCCTCCTCGAGGCCGTCGATCCCCGATCCGGGCCCGCCCGACTTCAGGGCGATCCCGCGGAAGACGGCGGTCCCCGCCCCGGACCCGTTGCCGAGCAGCGCCCGGCCGGTCGTCCCGTCGACGTAGAAAGTCTGGCCCGAGGCGATGGCGACCGGGCCGACGATGAAGGATCGGATCCGGCACTGTTCGACGAAGACCGGCGCGACGCCGGCCCGGGTGTTGACGATGGTGAGGTCGGCCATTGTGGTCCCTTAGAAGACGCTCCGCCGGGCCGCGGCGGGGCGATCGATGGTGCTGCTCCCGGCGGACGCCGGCGGCGGCCTGCGGGCGATGTTGGGGGTCCCGAGGGCCGGCCTTGCCGCCTCGGCGCGGAGCGAAGGGAGGAACTCTCCCCAGTGGGCCTTCGCGTATTCGGCCAGCGGGGTGACCTTGTCGCCCTCGCCCTTGACCACGGCCTGGAGGGCGGGCTTCCCGTCCTTCAGGGCCGGCTTGCCGTCCTTGCCGAGCTCGTCCCGGAACTCGATCTCCAGCTCGCGGGCCAGCGTCGCGAGGACGCCCGGCCTGAGCTTGCCGCCGTCGAGGAGCGTGAGGTCGGCGGCCCTGGCGATCACCTCCGCCTTGCGGTAGGTCCCGACCTGGGCCTTCGCCTCCCCGCCCTCGGCCAGCGCCGTCTTGAGGTCGGCGGGCTTGCCGAGGGCCTGGTAGTGCCCCCACGCCTTCGCGTCGTCGCCGGCCAGGACGATGGAGCCTTCGGCCGGGATCTGCTTGCGGGCGTCGCGGATCTGGTCCCGATAGCCGTAATTCTCGCCGAGCAACACCCGCAAGGCCGCCGTCGGGTCGCCGTGCTTGGCCACCAGGTTGTCGGCGGCCGTCTTGAGGTCCGGGGCCTTGGCGGCGGCCTGGCCGTCCTTGTTGTCGGCGGCGGGGGCGGCCGCCGCCCCGCCCTCGGTGCCGGCGGTCGGGTCGAGGAGCAGGCGGAAGATTCGGGCGGTCATCGGGCGGCACCCTCGGTTGCGGCCGGCGTCGTCGGCGGGGCGACCTTCGCCCGCGCCGCCGCCAGCCTCGCGATATCGGCGGGCTTCCAGCCGTTGTTCGCCAGGGCGATCTCCAGGGGGATCCCCAGGGCGATCTGCTGGGCGATCATGGCCCAGAAGGATGATTTCAATCTCACGTCTTCCGCCGGGCCGGTCCCGAAGACGGGACGGGGGCCGATGGAGTGGTCGAGGTCGCCCGATTCGTAGCTGCCCAGGCCGAAGCCCTCGTAACCCGGGTAGCCCCGGTACCCGCCGATCGCCAGCGCCATCTGCTGCGCCGCGACGAGCGGCCCCTCGTACCCCGGGCGGCGCGTCTGGACCTTGTCCGTCGCATTGTCCCTGGCCAGGGCGATCGCCTCGGCCGTGATCTGGCCGCTCATCGAGACGTCGGCCGTCAGCTCCGGGTACATCTTCTCGATCGCCTCCAGGAGCATACCGACATGTTTGCAGGCCCCGGCGTAATCCAGGGGGAAGGTCAGGTGCTTGGCGTCGCCGCCCTGGCCGGCGTGGAGGAAGCGTTGCCGCTCCCGGGAGCGGTCCCGGCCGGTCGCCGCGTCCGAGCGCCGCTGGCGCTCGGTCTCGGCGCCGTCCGGCTCCTTGACGTTGATCAGGAGCATGGGCGCCTCGGTGGCCTTGCGGATGTGGTCCGTCAACTTCGACCCGACGTCATCCACTTCCCGGAATCGGCTCTGCCCGGCGTAAAAGGCGTTATTGGCCCAGCTGCTCCCCCCCACCGGCTCGTGACGGGCGATCACCATGGGGACGAATCCGTAGGGGACCTCCCACGCCGACGAGGTGCCGTTCCAGGGGTAGGGCTCCCCGTTGAGGAGGGTCTCGAAGGTCACGAAGTCCCCGTCGCGTCGGGCCCGCTCGACGAACTTCACGCGGCCCCGCGAGCCGGGACGCGGGTCCGACTCCCAGCGCTCCAGGTCGTAAGCCTTGACGTTCCCGGACGAGTCGAAGCCGACCCAGGCCAGGTGGCCCGGGTGGACGACTTCCAGCTTCACGAGGCCCCGGGCCGGGTCGTCGATCACGCGGAGGACCACGTCGCCGAGGACCGAGCCCCAGCGCGAGTAGATCTCCTTGTTGACCTGCCACCGCGAGTCCCGCCAGATCCGGGCGATCGCCGGCCGGAGCCGCTCGTGACGCGTGAGGATCGGCAGTGCCGTCGGCTCCGCGTCCCCGTCGCCGGCCGCCTCGTCCAGGCGTCCGCCCAGGAGGCGGTGGCCGTAGAACTCGCCGATCTGATAGGCCGGGTTGTAGACGTGCCGGACGTGCTTGTAGAGGCCGTGGGCCGCCTTGTAGGACGTCGACCAGGCATGGGCCCGGTCGGAATAGGCGTCGTTGCTGTAGAGGGCCCAGTTCAGGGCATAGCGGGCCCTGCGGCCCTGGGCGGAGTCCCAGGGGTCGGCCTCCGCCCCGGAGCGGGCCCCCTGCGGGTCGGAGCTGAAGAACGCCTCGCGGAAGGCGGAGTATCCGATCCCGGCGGCGTTCATGATTCGTCCCAGGTAGCCCACTGGTTCACCACCGTTTGTCCTCGCCGAAGGGGTCGCCGCCCCAGCGGGCCGGCTTCTTCCAGGCGTACATCACTCCATATCGGAACGAGTCGTAATGATCGTCGCCGCCCAGGCCCTCCTCGTCGCAGTCGACCTTGAGCACGTCCTCGCCCCGGCCCGGGTCCCGCTGGAGGTTGGGGAGGCATGCGAGCAGGCCGGGGCAATCCCGCGTGATGAAGACCGAGGGCTCGCGGGGCGGGTCCGACTCGGGGTTGCCGAGCCGGCGGAAGATCTCGGCCGCCCCGTTGACCCGGTCGGTGTCCGCCCGGGTCATCACCAGCCCGAGGGACTCGTAGTCGTCGGCGATCGACCTGCCGTCCCTCTGCGGATTGAACACGTCGCCGCCCGCCACCGTCGTGGCGAGGTCCTTCGACTCCAGGCCGTGCCTCGCCAGGAGGGCGTGGATGGCCTCGGCGTGGTCGGCCGGGACCCACCCCCTCTCGGCGTGCTCGTCGATCGCCCAGACGTTGCCGTCGCCGTCCTTGCCGAGGAGATAGAAGACCGAGTAGTGGACCAGGCCGTAATCGAACGAGCCCCAGAGCCGCCAATCGGTCGGGATCTCGGCCAGCTCGCGCCGCGCCCGATCGCGGCGGAAGTTGGTGAAGAACTGCCCGGCCGCCAGGTCCCACTCCCCCTCCAGCCAGGCCGCCCGCTGCCATCCCTGGAGCAACTCGAGCTGGCGGCGGTACTCCGGATTGACGTGCCGATTGTCGCGGACGGTCGCCTGGATGAACCGCGTGGCCCGCTCGACGTCGCCCCGGAGGGGTTTGATGAACAGGTCCTTGAACCAGGCGTGGCCGATGCCGCCCGGGTTCGTGGTGAGGTACATCCTCGGCCGCCAGCCCGGCTTGCTGGTCCGGAGCGACGTCCCGATGTTCTTGACCTTCGAGTAGGTGAGCTGGGTCGCCTCCTCGATCAGGATCCCGTCGTATTCGATGCCGAGATACTGATCGATGTCGTTCTCGTGCTGGAAGTGCCCGAGGCGGACCATCGACCCGTTGTCGAGCCGGGTCAGGATCTTCTTGGTCGAGTGATAATGGTGCGGGGTGCCGCCGAGCACGGACCGGCGGAGGTCCTGGACCGCCTCGTCTCCCGTCTTGCCGACCTTGCGGAGGTAGAGGAATTTCAGCCCGCCGTAACGGCCGCAATCGTCGACAAATGACTGGGCGAGGGCCCAGTAGGACTTCCCGCCGCCCCGGGCCCCGCCGTAGCCCACCATCGTCGGGCCGCAATCGGGGCAGTCCTCGCGGGGGTCGCGATGGGCCAGGGCGTCCGCCTCGCACGCGGCACAGCGGTGGTCGCAGAGCCTCGCCGCGGCGCTGGCCCGGAATTGCTTGTCGGAGAAGACGAGGCCGGCGCGGGAGAAGTTCAGGAGCTGGTCTCGCGGGCAACCGGCGGCGATCGCCCCGCTCACGTAGCGTTCGATTTTGGTCATTGGGGCGGATCAGGGCGAGGGGCCGAAGAGCTTGCCGAAGCGGGCGGCCTGGCCGCGACGGACGGCGATGGGGACCGACTTCGCCCCGGAGTCGCGGATCGCGGCGAAGCGGTGGCGGCCGTCGTTGATGTAAGCCTGGCCCGACCGGTCGATGCCGGCCTCGGTCGCGTGGACCCCGATCCCGCCCGCCCTGGCCCGGCCCAGGAAGCCGGCCGCCTCGCCGTATCGCCCGGGGATGCCGCCGGTACCGCCGGGCCCGACGTGGAACCCCGCGTCCCGGGCGAGCGACCGGTCGAGCTTGCCGACGTCGGCCTGCACCAGCACGTAGCCCCGGTGGACCTGGCCCGGTGTCCTCTCGAAAGTCAGCCCCTGGGCCGCCCCTCCGGAGCCTTTCATCGTCCTCGCTTTATTGCCGCCGCCACCCCCGCCGACGCCGCTACCTCGGCCCACCGGCCACCCTCCCCTCGACGACCTGGCGATGCTCGGGCACGTGGATCCAGCCCGCCGCCGGGCAGCGGTCGACCGCCTCCTTGCCCCCGCCGAAGACGACGAAGGGCGACGGGGGCCCGCCGGCGATCGCCGACGCGGCGGCGTGGTCGGCCTCGATGACGGCCCAGTCGACCCCGGCGTGGCACCGGACCGCGTAAGCCGACCAGCCCGGAGGGACGCCCAGGAGGTTCAGGGCCCGGAACTCGGGCGCGACGCCCAGGTCCACGAGGATCCGGACGCCGGCCCGCTGCCACTCCCGCGCGACGGCCCGCTTCCGGCAGACGTCCGCCAGGACCTCGGCGACGGGCCGGCCCGGCCAGGTGGAGAAGTTCGGCTCGACGGCGACGGAGCACCCGGCATCCACGAGTCGCATCGGATGCTTGAGGAGGGCCGAGAACTTGTAATCGGACGTGTAGAAGTGATAGGTGCCGGCCATCGGGGCGGAGCGGGCGATCGTGCCCCACTTGGTCACCGGGGCGACCAGCTCGCGGGCCTGCATCGCCGGGTCGAGCTCGGGGATGCCGAGCTGGTCCGCCGTCCAGGCCGGCCGGGACTCGATCGGTCGGGAATCGGTCACGGCTCGGGGTCCCCGGGATACAGCTTCTCGATGGCCGCGATGAATTCGATGGGGATCGGCCCGCCGTCCTCGCCCGAGTGCTCGACGGCCTGCTTGGGCTTGCCCATCAGCCGGTCGACGTACAGCTCATTCGACTTGAAATCCGGCGGCAGCTTGAATTCGTGCTCCTCCAGGACGACCATCTGGAGGGGCGGGAGATCGGGGTAGAGCAGGACCTCGATCGTGGTGAACTTGCCCCGCTTGTCGGCGACGGGATTCCCCTCCTTGTCGCGGAGGACATCCTTGCGGACGATCGACCCGGCCGGCTTCCGCCTGGTCTCGACCCGGACACATTTCCCGTCGGCCAGGTCGCGGAGATTCCGGTAGGTCTGGTCCAGGTCCTCCGCCGCCCGGTCGAGGAACGATGCGATCGGCCCCTCATACTTCACCGCGTTCGGCTTCCGGCCCGAGCCGGGGCGGAAGCCTCCATTCTGGCCGGCCACGTCGGGGGGCTCCGTTTGTGGGGTGGCGGCGGCGCGCACTCGCCCGGCCCGGGGGCCAGGGCCGAGGCACAAAATATTGCGCCGCCGAACAGCGCGGCGACGGCGGCGATCGCCAGGAAGAATTCGGGGATCGCTCCCCGATCACGCCGACGGCGTCGGCCCGGCACGTCAGGGCCGCCCGGCGACGTGCCGGGGCGGGATCTCCCCGGTCGTGACCACGAACGACTCCAGGCGGGGCCGGGGAGGCTCCCGGGACGCCGCCGGGCGGGCGGGCGGGGCCGGGGCGAAGGGGTACGAGGGCGCGACCAGGAAGCGGCCGTTGAGCACGGGGGGGCCGGCGTCGGCGGATCGGTCCCGGTTCAGCATGGCCCGGCCCCCGTGGGGGGCGGCGCGGCCAGGAACGCCGCGACGACCGCGTTGTTCGCGGCGCCGGCCGGGCCGCCGCGGGCGAGGTCCTCCGCCGCCTCCAGGGCCTGGGCGTCGAGCTGGGCCAGGCAGGCGGCCACCAGGTTGACGGCCAGGCGGGAGGATTCGTCGCGGGCGAGCCGGCGGACCTCGGCTTCCGAGGGCACCCGGCCGGCGAGCTGGGCCAGCGAGTCCGCCAGCCGGCGGACGTCGCGGCGGACCTCCTCGGCCGTCGCCCGCGACGCCTCGCGCGTCTCGATCGCGACCTGAAACGCGTGTCCGGCCCGCTCGCCGTTCGTCGACAGGGGGCCGGCCTGGTGGTCGAGGCGACGCTCGTGCCCGGCCAGGACGCCGGAGAGCTTCGAGGTCTGATAGAGCGAGAGGAGCTGGCCGGCGGCCAGCGCGATCAGCGAGGCGATGATGAGGGCTTTCACGGGGCGGCTCCGGTGGAGGGCGGGTCCCGTCGCCGGCGACGGGCCATACCCCTGATGCCCCGGGGCCGTTCACTTCGGGGCGCCCCGCGCGCCCGTCACCTACCTTGCGTCCGCGTCGCTCACGGCCCGCCCGGGAATCCCGGAATTCCCGGCCCGCTCACTTTCAGCGCAGGCCCATCAGGGTCCGGCACCCGTTCGGATGGATATCGACCCCGTAATCCCCGGGCCGGTCCGGGTCGTCGGCCCACTCCCGCGCGGTCCAGACCCGGAGTCGGATCGGGAGCCCCCCGAAGTCGAGGTCGAGGGCCGGGCCCGGCCTCGCCAGGGGGTCGCGGCGGCGGTCGGGGCAGGCCAGGAGCCGCAGGCCCGGGCCTGCCTCGCGGGCCTTCCCGGGCCGCTTGCGGACTTTCCGGGGGGTCGCGATCGGTCCGTCCATCGGGATCTCCGCCATCGGAGGGCTGGTTCGCCGTCGAAGCTCGCACGATCGTAGCATCACGCCCGATCAGGCCACAATCGGGCCGTCATAGCCTGATTAATCGGCCATCTCGACATGCCCCGGCCGGAGCAGGTAACATCCATGCACCTGACAGCGCCCTGGGTTCCACCGGAAGGTCTACGCCGATGTCGGGTTGGGGAGGGATCTCCTCGGCCCGGTCGAGCCCAGGGCCCACGGGCCGACGCCGGAGGGGGAATCGTCCCTTCCCTCCGGCGTCGGCCCGTTTCCTTTGGTACAGTAGTGTACAAAAGCGGCCGTCGTTTTCCTCGGCCGGCTTCCGAAACCGGCCTCCTGACCAAGTTTTCCAAGTTACCGGGGTTTATGCGGAGCCGACCCCGCACGCGGGCGGGCGGGGGGCGGCGGGGCGGGATCGGTCGGGGGTCGGGCACTGGTGAACAGAAACAACGTACGGATTTCGCGACGGGCCCTCGAAGCCGGGGAGGAATCAGTTTTTTCAGTCTCGGCACCTCGCGGGAGGCAGGGTGGGGGTCGGCGGGCCGGGCACTCCGTTCTGGCCGGGGCCGGATGGGACCGCCCTGCCCGCTCGCCGTGCCTTTTTGTCCACCATGAACGGCCCGCTTGGGGACGGACGTGCGTCCGTCCCCAAGCCTGGACGCCGCAACGGGAATCCACGGCGAGTCAATTGACATAGAGAGTATGCCAGTTGACTTGCATGCCGGATGACGTATAATCTCCTTCTCTGGCTTCCGAAGAAGGGGGAAACGGCATGATCCGGGCGGTCGGCTACATCCGGGTGAGCACGGAAGACCAGGCGCTGACCGGCGTGTCGCTGGAGGCGCAGCGGTCGAAGCTCGCCACTTACGCCTCCCTCTATGACCTGGAGTTGGTCGCCGTCGAGGTCGACGACGGGGCCTCGGCCAAGACGCTGGACCGGCCGGCGCTCCGGCGGGCCCTCGCGATGATCGACCGCCGCGAGGCGGACGGCCTGCTCATCGCCAAGCTCGACCGACTCTCCCGATCGGTGTCGGATTGGGACCGGCTCATCTCGGGCTACTTCGGCGAGAAGGCGGGCCGGCAGCTCTGGTCGGTCGGCGACTCGATCGACACCCGGACGGCCGCCGGGCGGCTCGTCCTCAACGTGCTCATGTCCGTCGCCCAGTGGGAACGCGAGGCGATCGCCGAGCGGACCCGCGACGCGCTGCAGCACAAGATCCGGACCAACTCGCGGTGCGGGACGGTCCGCTTCGGAATGGCCATCGACCCCGACGACCCGCGCCGGTCCAAGAACGCGAGGCTGCCCGTCGGCCTGGTCGCCGAGCCGGCCGAGGCCGAGGCCATCGCGTTGATGGCCCGGCTCAAGGCCCACGGCTTGTCCCTCCGGGCGATCGCGGCCGAGCTCACCGATCGCGGCGTGCCCACCCGCGGGGGCTGCGACCGGTGGGACCACTCCAGCGTGCGCAAGATCCTGCGCCGAACCCCGTGAGGTCCCGACGATGGCGAAGGTGAAGGTGAAGGTGAAGGTGAAGAAGGCGGCGGCGAAGAAGGCCGCGCCATCCCGGCACGGCCTGACGGGCCAGCTCAAGGAAATCATCGCCTCGCGCGAGCTGACCGCGTACGCGGTAGGACAGGCCTCGGAGGTGGACACGGCGGTCATCGCACGGTTCCTCTCCGGCGAGCGGGACATCCGCATGGAGACGGCCGACAAGATCGCGGCGGCGCTGGGCCTCCGCCTGGTGGAGGTCGCCGGCAAGAAGGGCCGGGCGGCGAAGTGACCCGGCTCATTCGACCTTCGCATACGGCCGGTGGCCGTCGAAGGCGAAGTGCTGCCTCACCAGGTCGCCGTACACCTCCAGCGCCGCCTTGTAGAGCTGCAGCGAGAGCGGCCCGAGGTCCCGGCGATACCACTGGTACCGGCCCCGGACGCCCCGGCCGTCGGTGTCGGGCGGGAAGGCATAGGCGAAGAAGTAGACACCGCCTTCGAGGATGCCCGCCTCGAACTGGACGCCCGGGATGCTCGTCCGCTCGATCGCCTCGTCGACGTCGGCGAGCCGCTCATCGAGCCCGGCGGACGGCGGGCCGAGGTAGGCGTTGGGGGTGTCCATCGGGGTCGCTCCGGGCGTGCTCGTCGGGTCGTCGCGTCGTCCCCCGAACATTCGCCCCCGCCCGGCCCGGCTTAGCACACTATCCCCCCAAGTATGCCCGGGACATCGGTACAGCGCCCGGATCGTTGACATCAACGCGCCCCGGCGCCATGATTCAGGACGCCGGGCCGTCGAGGCCCGGCGGTCCGGCCGGCGATGGCGTGCACCCGGGGGGGATGCCCGCCCGCCGGCCGGATGACCGGCCGATCTTCCGGGGAGGAATCCGGCGCAGGAATCTGCGCCGCCAGGGGGACGATGATGGCAGCAGACTGGAAGCGTCCGGGGCGGCTCTGGTGGGGCAAGATCGGCGAGTCGGTCGGAGCGACGCTCTCGGACGCCTCGATCCCGCCGACGAGCAAGATCAGGAGGATCGGCAACCTGAGATGCCAGCTCAATGGGGCGATCGAGGATCGGCTCATCGAACTCCGGCGAGAGGTCGAGGCCGAGGATGCGAGGATCAAGGCCCTCGGCCGGGCGGCCGTGGCGAAGGCCGGCGGGACGCCGCCCGCGCCGGGCCCGTGACGCAATCACGGGCCGTCGCCGCCCCACGGCTCGTCGACGATCGGGAGCAACGTCACCCCGGGCCGCCCGGGTTCCTCGTCCCGGGGCAGGGCCCCCTCCGTTTCGATGTATTGCCGGAGCTGGTCCTCGACGTCGGCCGCGCACCAGTGACAGAAGAATATCGACACATTCTCGCCCGCTCGCCCCTCGGGCGAGCGGTCGAAGTGGAGCACGACGCCATACGTCCGGTTGCCGTGCCCGTCGTCGCTCGTGGCCTCGCTCATGCTCCGGTAGTGCAGCGTCGGGATGTCGACGCGCTTCTCCGCC
>JAABUK010001960.1_pt1 | contig 37946 bp, 39 predicted proteins | sample 5559141 | NCBI WGS metagenome assembly JAABUK01 (sample SAMN10711869, study PRJNA513367) | rock metagenome | isolation source: Antarctica rocks | place: Antarctica: Victoria Land, Pudding Butte nord | collected 2016-01-03 | reverse complement strand
TTCGAGCTCACAGCATCCAGTGTCGTCATCACGGCACCTTCCCCGCTGAACTCCCGCTCAGCGCGCCAGGCCAAAAACACCGTTTACCGCACAGTCCCCGCTGGTCGGCGCGGCAAGTCCTACGCGTCGTCCTGGGCGTCGACGAGCAGGTCAAGGTCGGCGAACGCGCTGGTCAGCAGGGCCGGGTAGCCCTGCGGTGAGCCTGCGAGCCACTCGCACCGCACCCAGTTGAGCACCCCGATGCCGCAGGCGGCGGCCAGAAAGGCGAGGCGGGCGGGACGTCGCGTCGTTCGAGCGCGCTGGCCATGACCTCGTTGAGGTGGGCGAGCTTCATGGCGCCCCTCTCGCGCTTGTGGGGCTGCTAGTGGGGGTGAAGGCCGGTGGCGCGGGCCTTGTGCGACGGCTGTGTGGTCGAGGGCGCGGGTCAGGCTGGCGTGGCGAAGTAGCCGCCCTGCTCGAGGTCGTCGAGCAGGGTGCGGTGGTCCGGTGTCCAGCCGAGCAACTGCTCCCGCACCGTGATCTTGATAGGTCCCGCTGGGACCCGTGGTGAGGGCGTTTCCTCAAGCTGCTGAACGGTAGGTAGCTGCGGCGAGGTTTGCGAACGAGCGGACCAGCGGGTTGGCGTTGGTGCTGTTCCAGGCCACGATGAGGCGACTCGGCGGCATGTCGGCCAGCGGGATAGATGTCAGGCCGCCCGGTAGCGCGTCAGCGAGTGGGCTCAGGCCGATTGTGCCGTTCCAGAGAACGGCCTGCAGGCACTCGTGGACGGTGCGCACCAGCGGACCATCCCGCAGCCCAGCGGCCGGCACCGTGCCGTGTGAGAGGTTGCCGTTCCAGTAGGCGCGCCAGAGGGAATCGGTTCCCTCGGGCAGTTGGAACCACCGCCGATCGGCAAGGTCGCGCAGGTGCAGGGTGTCGCGTCGGGCGAGCGGGTCGTCGGTGCGCAGGACCACACCGACGGGGTCCGAGCGCAGCACGTGGGTGCTGATTCCGGTTGCGTCGAACGGTGCGCGGGTGAGAGCGACATCGACCAGGCCAGCGCGCAGACCGGTGGTCGGGTCGGTGAGGTCGGCTTCGCGGATACGCACGTTGACTGCGGGGTGACGCTGGCGAAATGCGGTGGCGAGGCGGGTACCGGCCTGTTCGGCGCTGTCGGCGAGGATGCCGATAGTGATGGTGGCAGTGCCGGCTGCCGCACCGACCCGGGCGCGTACCTGGTCTGCCTGCTCCAGCAGCGTGCGAGCCTCGTCGTAGAGCACGGTTCCAGCGGCGGTGAGCGTGACTCCGATGGAGGAGCGGTGCAGCAGGACGGTGCCGAGCTCGGTCTCCAGCGCCTTGATGGCTCGGCTCAGCGGCGGCTGAGTCATGTGCAGCCGGAGAGCAGCGCGGCCGACATGGCGTTCCTCGGCAACGGCCACGAAGTAACGCAGCGAGCGTAAGTCCATCGCCGGCAACGATACCCGCACGGCATCGAAGGTGCGGATTCGGTGTTGGACACCTCAAGGATTCCGCGGTCGACTAGAGCCGATCCCATCGACCGCGAGAAGACGCGTGGCGATTATCGCTTCCAGGGAAGTTGACGTCATGACTGAATACGTGCTGCCCGATCCCGTTGTGCAGATCGCTGGGGTGCAGGAAGTCGCCCACGATCTGGTGGTGATTCCGAACCGCGGCGTGCAACTGGTACCTAACATCGGCGTCATCGGCGGTACACAGTCCGTGCTGGTGATCGACACCGGGATGGGTCCGCGCAACGCGGAGAAGGTGCTCGAGTTCGCGGCCGACTACGCAGCAGGCCGCGAGCTGTACCTGACCACAACGCATTTTCACCCCGAGCACGCCTTCGGCGCCCAGACGTTCGCCGGGCAGGCGACGTTCCTGATCAACCGGGCGCAGGCCGATGACCTGGCCAGCAAAGGCGCCGGGTACCTCAAAATGTTCGCAGGCCTCGGCGAACCGGTCGCCCGCCAATTGGAAGGCGTCGAACTGCCCACGGCGGACGTCGTCTATGACCACTCCCACGACCTCGACCTGGGTGGGCGGTTAGTCCGGCTGCGGGCCACCGGCCGGGCACACAGCAAGGGCGACCAGGTAGTGACGGTGCCCGACTGCGGGGTGATGTTCACCGGCGATCTGGTGGAGGCCGGGCAGTTCGCGATCTTCCCGTGGTTCCCGCCGCACGACACCGACGTGTCCGGCACTCGCTGGATCGAGGTGATGCAGCGGCTGATCGCCGAGAGCCCGCAGGTGGTGGTGCCCGGGCACGGTGCCGTCGGCGGCTCGCAGTTGTTGGCCGATGTCGGCGATTACCTTGAGCTGCTGCGTAACGAGACCTGGGTGCGCCGCGACTCTTCGATGAGCGAGGAGACGATCATCGACGAGGTCCGAGCAGTGATGATCGAGCGGCACCCGGATTGGTCCGGGCAGGAATGGATCGAGCAGGGCGTGGGCTGCTTGTGCGCCGAGCATGTGGGCGTGACCGGCCCAGCGGCCTCTGGGCGCGACGATCAGGGAGGGGGCACTCGATGAACGACACCCCGGACGCGCGGGAATCCCGAAGCAGGCGAGCGGCCGGGATCTCGGCCTACGCCAAGATCTTCGGGGTGCCTGAGCAGCAGCTGCCTGAGGCCTTCGCCGCGCGTGTCGGGTCGACGTTCACCGAGGAGGCGCTTCAGGCCGCTGGGGGAGCGGCCTGGTCGCACCCCGCTCTCACCGGACGCGAACGCAGCATCGCCATCATCACTGCCCTGACCGCGCAGGGCGTGTCCGGTGACCGCTTAAGCACCCACCTCCGGTTGGGCCGGCAGCACGGGCTCGACGAAGACGCACTCGGCGCTCTGATGACCCTGCTGGCTGGCTATATCGGGTACCCGCGAGCGTCCCTCGCCATGGAAACCATTCACGGATCGTCCGCCCCAAACGCCCAGCCCAAGGCCGCTCATCAGTAGGGTTTGACCACTGTTCGCCAGCCCCGCGACCCCACCGTGGCGTGGCCAACGCGGATGACTGTGGGACCTCCGACCCTTTGGATCGTCGAAGTCGCCGGCCCTGGCTAATGACGTTCATGCCGTTCGCCGAGGCAACTGCCCTGTCGCAGGTCAGGGGGATCCGTGACGACGTTGACCTGGCCCGGCGGGAGTACGGGGCCGGCGAGACGCTGCACCAACGGGTCCGTCCACAACAACCCCGCGCTGCGCTCAACGCAGGCTCCTTCGGCTGGACCTAGGGACGACCTGCGTGCCGTTGATCCGCTCGACGCGGTGTGTTAACAATCCGTTAGCAGCAGCCTGAGCCCTCGGGAGGGTAGAGACCGTGTCATATCGCTATGACCTGCGGTTTTGGCGGTGGCCAGGGGCGGGGTCGAACCGCCGACCTTCCGATTTTCAGTCGGACGCTCGTACCAACTGAGCTACCTGGCCTTGCAAGGAAGAGCGACCCCGACCGGGCTCGAACCGGCGACCTCCGCCGTGACAGGGCGGCGCGCTAACCAACTGCGCTACGGGGCCTCGGGTGAGGCTGTCGTGCTGGTGAACGTATCCCCAACGGGATTCGAACCCGTGCTACCGCCGTGAAAGGGCGGGGTCCTGGGCCGCTAGACGATGGGGACCCGTCACGACCAGACCCCCGCCGCCAGCGAGCAGCAGCTCGGATCTGTCGAGGACCACGAAAGCATAGGGGAGAGGTTGACCCTTCACCAAGACGGTAGACCGCCGGCGAGGCCGCTGCGGGCGCCGTGGGCGCACCCGCTCAGGCGGCTGTCCGAGCCCACGAAAGCAGCCGTTCACGCTCCCAGGTGTTGACGATCCGCTCGACGGGGACGCCCGCCGCGTCGGCCCGGGCACACCCGTAGGCGAGGAAGTCCAGCTGGCCCGGCGCGTGGGCGTCGCTGTCGATGGAGAACAGGCATCCCGTCTCGATCGCCAGCGCGAGGAGATCGTCCGGCGGGTCCTGCCGCTCGGGCCGGGAGTTGATCTCGACCGCGACGTCGTGCGCCGCGCAGGCCGCGAATACGGCAGGAGCGTCGAAGACCGACTGCCCGCGCGTGCCGCGCTCGCCCTCGACCATCCGTCCGGTGCAGTGGCCGAGCACGTTGGTCCGCGGGTTCGACACCGCCGTGACCATCCGCCGGGTCATCGCGGCAGGCTCCATCTTGAGCTTGGAGTGCACGCTGGCGACGACGACATCGAGCTGCGCCAGCATCTCCGGCGTCTGATCCAGTGACCCGTCGTCGAGGATGTCCACCTCGATGCCGCGCAGCAGCCGGAACCCGGATCCCTCCAGCGCCGCGTTGAGCCCCTCGATCACGCCGAACTGCTTGGCCAGCCGCACCGCGTTCAGCCCGTTGGCCACCTTCAGCCGCGGCGAGTGGTCGCTCAGGTTGAGGTAGGAGTGCCCCAGCTCGATCGCGGTCAGCACCATCTCCTCGATGGGCGAGCCGCCATCGGACCAGTTGGAGTGGCAGTGCAGGTCTCCGCGCAGCGCCGCACGCACCGCCTCGCCGCCCCTCACCAGCGGCTCGATCGCACGGTCCTCCAGCGTGGCGAGGTAGTCCGGCACGTTTCCCGCCAGCGCCTCACGGATAACCGCCTCGGTGGCCGACCCAATACCTGGGAGGTCGGCGAGCGTGCCGGCGGCCGCGCGGGATACGAGCTCGTCGTGAGGAGTGCGGCCCACCGTCTCGGCGGCGCCGCGGAACGCCCTGACCCGGTAGGTGCCCGCTCGCCCCCGCTCCAGCAGGTAGGCGATCCGCCGCAGCGCGTCGCCCGGATCGATGCTCACCGGCTGACTGTATGGCGCGCCGCCGACACCGCGCGAGAGCGGACGGTCGACGACCGCCGATGACCCAGGATGGCGCCATGACCCAGAGTGTCGAGATCGTCCTCGACGAGGCGACCGACGCCGAGGTGAGGGCCCAGTGGGAGCTGCTGCGGGCGGCGGGACTGCCGAGCCAGGCACGCCACACGGGAACGTCGAACCGGCCGCACATCACCCTGGTGGCCCAGGACAGCATCGACGAGGCGTCCGAGCCAGCCATGGCTGCCGCCTGTGCGGTCCTGCCGCTCCCGGTCCGCCTAGGCGCCCTGATGTGTTTCGGCCGCGGCCGCTTCGTCCTGGTCCGGGCAGTCGTCGCGGACGTCGCCCTGCTGCGTCTGCACAAGCGCGTGCAGGCGCTCGCCGGAGAGCCGTCGCCGCATATGCAGCCCGGCGCTTGGGTGCCCCACGTCACGCTGGCCCACCGGATGAGCGCGGATCAGGTGGCCTCGGCCATCACCCTGCTCACCGGCATACCAGGGCGTCGGGGCTCGCAGGGCACTGGCGAGACGACGCAGGGGTACGCCGTGTCCGCCCGCCGGTGGGACGGGACGGCCAGGCGGGAGTGGCCTCTGCTCTACTAGGGCCTGCGTCCGTTAGGCCCGGCGCCGACCACCATCGCGCGCTGACATGTCCGCGTAATGGGACCCAGGTATTACACCGCGTTGGGATATGCCAAACTTGGCGTTATGACTCCGGCGGCCAGTGACGCGACGGCCGGCCCGTCGATTCCCCCCCGGCGCAGCGCTGCCGGACCCGCGCGCGTCGCCAAGCAGGGCGGCCAGGGGCAATGGGCCCTCGGCGAGCGCGAGCCGCTGAACAACAACGAGAAGTTCAAGCGGGAGGACGACGCGCTCAATGTGCGCGCCCGGATCGAAAGCACCTACAGCAAGCAGGGCTTCGGCTCGATCCCGTCGGACGACCTGCACGGCCGGTTCCGCTGGTGGGGGCTCTACACCCAGCGCAAACCCGGCATCGACGGAGGTCGCACGGCGACGATGGAGCCCGAGGAGCTCGAGGACGAGTTCTTCATGCTGCGCATCCGGGTCGATGGCGGTGCGCTGAGCACCGACCAGCTGCGCGTGATCGGAGAGGTGTCCCGCGACTACGCCCGAGACACCGCGGACGTGACGGACCGGCAGAACATCCAGCTGCACTGGATCCGGGTCGAGGACATGCCTGCCATCTGGGAGCGACTCGAGTCCGTCGGCCTGCTGACGACCGAGGCCTGCGGTGACTGCCCGCGTGTCGTGCTCGGCTCGCCCGTCGCGGGCATCTCCAAGGACGAGTTGATCGACCCGACCTGGGCGATCGAGGAGATCCAGCGCCGCTACATCGGCTCGCCGGACTTCTCCAACTTGCCCCGCAAGTACAAGACCGCGATGACCGGCATGCTCACCAACGACGTCGTCCACGAGATCAACGACGTGTCTTTCGTCGGTGTCGAGCACCCCGAGCTCGGGCCCGGATTCGACCTCTGGGTCGGTGGCGGACTGTCCACCAACCCCCGCCTCGGAGAGCGGCTCGGTGCCTTCGTCGCGCTGGAGGACGTCCCCGATGTCTGGGCCGGAGTGACCTCGGTATTCCGCGACTACGGCTATCGCCGGATGCGGCACAAGGCGCGGATGAAGTTCCTGCTCGCCGACTGGGGTGCGGCGAAGTTCCGCGAGATCCTCGAGACCGAGTATCTGCACCGGGCCCTGCCCGACGGCCCCGCCCCGGTGGCCAGTGCCGACCCCGGCGACCACGTCGGTGTCCACGAACAGCGCGACGGCCGCTTCTACATCGGCGTCGCCCCCACCGTCGGCCGGGTGTCCGGCAGCACGCTGCTCGCGCTCGCCGATGCCGCCGAGGCCAACGGATCGCACCGGGTGCGGACCACCCCCCACCAGAAGCTCCTCGTCCTCGACGTCGAGCCGGCTCGGGTCGAGGACGCCGTCGAGGCGCTGCGCGCCATAGGTCTGGAGGCTCGTCCGTCGCTGTTCCGCCGGCACACGATGGCCTGCACGGGGCTGGAGTTCTGCAAGCTGGCGATCGTCGATACCAAGTCCCGCGCGAGCGAGACCATCGCCATCCTCGAGGACCGGCTCGCTGACGTCGTGGACCGGATCGACGTGCCGATCACGATCAACGTCAACGGCTGCCCCAACTCCTGCGCCCGCATCCAAGTCGGCGACATCGGGCTCAAGGGCCAGATCGTCACCGACGACGACGGGAATCAAGTCGAGGGATTCCAGGTTCACCTCGGCGGGACACTCGGGCTCGACGCGCAGTTCGGGCGCAAGGTCCGAGGGCTGAAGACGACGTCGGCGGACGCCCCGGCATACATCGAGCGTGTCGTCCGCAATTTCGTAGCCGATCGCGAGCCCGGTGAGCGTTTCGCCACCTGGGCGCTGCGAGCGGATGAGGAGGCACTGGTATGACGGTCACTGTCGGCGCTGCGGCGCGCTCCGTCACGGCGACCCGCGACTGGGCCGCGATGGAGCCGACCGAGCGTGACGAGATGCTGGCCGAGATCAGTGCCTCGCTCGAAGGCTGCAGCGCCCTGGAGATCGCCACCTGGGCCGCCGAGTCCTTCGGCACCGACCTCGTCGTTGCTGCCTCCATGCAGGAAACCGTGCTGCTGCACCTGTTTTCGCAGGTGATGCCCGGCGTCGAGGCGGTCTTCATCGACACCGGCTACCACTTCCCCGAGACGCTGCAGACCCGCGACACGGTGCGCCGCACGCTGCCCGTCACGGTCGTCAACGCCACGCCCCGGCAGAGCGTTGCCGAGCAGGACGCGGAGTACGGCGAGAAGCTCTACGAGCGCGACCCCAACCTCTGCTGCTTCCTGCGCAAGGTCATGCCGTTGTCGGAGCAGCTGTCCGGCAAGGCCGCATGGGTGACCGGTGTCCGCCGCGACGAGGCCCCGACCCGGGCCGGCGCGCCGATCGTCTCCTGGGACGCCAAGAACGACCTCGTCAAGATCAACCCGCTCGTGTCGTGGACCGACGCCGATGTCGAGATGTACCGGCACGAGTACGAGCTGGTCCGCAACCCCTTGATGGACAAGGGATTCCCGTCCATCGGCTGCGGCCCGTGCACGCGTGCCGTCAAGCCCGGCGAGGATCCCCGCGCCGGTCGCTGGTCGGGCACGGCCAAGACGGAGTGCGGCATCCACTAGTGGGCGCCCGCATCCGGCGCAGCAGGCCGGACGCGGTCCTGCTGGTGTCCCACGGCAGCCGCGACCCGCGGGCGCAGGAGACAACCGCGGCACTGGAGTCCGCGCTCGCGCGGCGGCTGGCCGAGTCCCCGGCGTCACCCGACGGTATGCCAGTCCCGCCCGTGCACACCGCCTTCCTCGACTTCGCCGCTCCCACACCGGAGTTCGCGCTGCGCGAGCTTGTCGGGCGCGGTCATCGGGCCGTCCGGATCGTGCCCCTGCTGTTCACCCCCGGCTATCACCTCACCCATGACCTGCCCGCGGCGATCAAGGCCAGCGGCGTCTCCAGCGCCAGCACGGCTCCGTGCCTGCTCGGGGTGCCGGGGGAGGGCCGCCACCTCCTGCTCCGGGCGCTGGGCGAGCGGCTCGCAGCCGCCCTGGGCGACACCGGCCACCCAGACCCTGACGGCGTCGTCCTGGCAGCTGCCGGAAGCAGCTCGCGTGCCGCACGCTCTTCGGTGGAGTACCTCACCCGCGAGCTCGGGCGCCTGCACGGCATACCGGCGGTGACTGCCTTCGCGTCTGCGTCGCCGCCGGACACTGCGCAGGCCTTGCGCCTGCTCCGGGCCGAGGGGGCGGCGAACCCCGCTGTTGCCTCGCTGTTCGTCGCCCCGGGGCGACTGCCCGATGCGGTCCGCGCATCGGCCGCCGGTGCTCCGGTCGCGGAGCCGCTGGGTGTCACGCCGGCGTTCGTGGAGGTACTCGCGCTGCAGGCAGAGCACGGCGTGAGGCAGGATGCCCGGCATGACTTCATACGCAGCAGCCGGTGACCGCTACGACTCGATGACCTACCGGCGGTGCGGCGCCAGCGGGCTGATGCTGCCCGCGATCTCGCTCGGCCTGTGGCACAACTTCGGCGACGACAAGCCGCTGGACAGCCAGCGCGCCATCGTGCGGCGGGCGTTCGACCTCGGGGTGACCCACTTCGACCTGGCCAACAACTACGGGCCACCCTACGGCGCCGCCGAGACGAACTTCGGGCGTATCTTCGCGCAGGACTTCCGGGCATACCGCAACGAGCTCGTCATCTCGAGCAAGGCGGGCTGGGACATGTGGCCCGGCCCCTACGGCGACGGCGGCTCGCGCAAGTACCTGCTGACCTCCCTGGACGCCTCGCTGCAGCGGATGGGCCTGGACTACGTCGACATCTTCTACCACCACCACTTCGACCCGGACACCCCGCTCGAGGAAAGCATCACCGCGCTGGACCAGATGGTGCGCTCGGGCAAGGCGCTGTATGTCGGCATCTCCTCCTACTCCGCTGCCAAGACGCGTGAGGCGGCAGCCATCGCCCGCTCGCTCGGCACCCCACTGCTGATCCATCAGCCGTCGTACTCGATGCTCAACCGCTGGATCGAGAAGGACCTGCTCGATGAGTTGGAGACCCAGGGCATGGGCTGCATCGCCTTCACGGCGCTGGCGCAGGGCGTGCTCACCGACCGCTACCTCGCCGGCGTGCCGGAGGACTCGCGCGTCGGCCAGGGGAAACTGCCGTCCGAGCACCTCGACGAAGCCATCCTGAAGCGGGTACGTGCGTTGGACGAGATCGCCCAGCGGCGCGGTCAGAAGCTCGCGCAGATGGCGCTGGCCTGGACCATCCGGGACGAGCGGGTCACCAGCACGCTGATCGGCGCGTCCAGCGTCGCGCAGCTGGAGATGAACGTCGCCGCGCTGGGCAATCTCGACTTCACCGAGGAGGAGCTCGCGGAGATCGACCGCTACGCCGTGGAGTCCGGGATCAACATGTGGGAGGACGTCACCGGGGAGTGAGCCGGAAGGTCGGGTGGTCGGCTTCGTCGGGCAACTTCGCGAAATACTGCTCGACCTCCCGGCCGGCCTTCTTCCGGTAGGCGAGCAGGACGCCGCTGCGCTCGGTCCCGGTCACTTCCTGACTCTGGTACGGCGCGAGGTTGCCCTTCTGCCCCAGCCGGACGAGCCGCGCCGCGCGCACGTTCTTCACCCAGTCGGATTCGCCGCGGGTCGAGACGACGTAGAGCGACCCGTGATGCTCGACCGGGATCACCGGAACGCGCTGCGCCGCACCCTCTCGTCGCCGGGCGATCTCAAGGGTGTGGACATCCCAGACCTTGGTACGCATCGCGATCCGGTTGACCACCTTGGCGGTGAGCCTGGACGGCTTGAGGTAGGCCATGGACCGATCCTCCTCGTCCCGGGGTCTTCTGGCGAGAGTGAGAATCTGGCCGGTTGCGTTCTCCGGCCCGATGACTAGCCGGCGGCCGTCAGCGCACAGCGAGGGTGCAGCGGACCTCCTGGTCGAAGCCGATCCTCCCCCGGTCGTCGCGACAGTCCTGCAGACGCTCATAGGCGTCGGCACGAACGGTGTCGCGCTCACTCTGCGACAGCGTCTCCCACACGCCGCGTTGGCCCAACGACCACGACCACCGATACCACTGGTCCTCGTCCTCGAAGCGCACGGGGATCACCGACGTGACGCTGGCGATGTCGGTGAGTCCGGCCTCGCCGAACAGCCGCTCCATCGCTTCGTCCGACGCGAACGGACCCTCGGGATCCCTGAGGCGGGGATCCCTCATCCCCGCCGGCGCCCGTGACATCACCGTCGCGTCCAATGCCGCCCATGCGTCTCCGTAGCCGCCGAAGGTCGTTACGCCGACCCGTCCGCCAGGGACGAGCAGCCCTCGCCAGGCGCGCAGAGCACCGACCAGGTCAGGCAGGAAGAACAGCACCAGCGAAGACGCCACGACGTCGAACGAGTGCGGCGGCAAGTCCGGGTCCGCCGCGTCACCTACCATCACGTCCACCGCGACACCCGCCTCCGCCGCCTCCCGCCGGGCCGCGTCGACCATCGCCGGGGACAGGTCCAGCCCGGCCGCGCGACCGGTGGGCCCGACCATACGAGCGGCGCGGATCAAGACTGCGCCGCGGCCGCACCCGACATCGAGGAGCCGCTCCCCCGGCTGGGGAGCGAGCCGCGCGACGAGCTGCTCCGCGATCGGGCCGAACATGCTGACCCCGACTGCGTCGTATGTTGCCGCGGCACGGTCGAACACTCCGGCGATGGCCCGCTGGCGGTCCATGGATGCCCTCCTCTCCGTTTCTGCTTGACCGACCATAGGACGGAGCGGGCACAGGCAGAAGACGTACGGTGAGGCAATGCTCCGCAGATGGCGCTGGGCCGTGGTGCTCGTGGGGGTGGCGGTGCTGGCCCTGTTGCCGGGCGTCGTCGGAGCCGCGCCCGTGCCGCCCAGCGCCGCGTCTGCTTCTGCGCTGCTCGCCCGCATCCTCCGCTCGGGCGCCGTACCCCATTCCGGGTACGCCGAGAGCACCGGCGGGCTGGCCTTGCCCGTCAGCGGGCAGCTGAACTCGCTGACCGAGCTGCTGGGCGGCCATACGCAGCAACGGGTTTGGTGGCGCGGCGCGCACGACTGGAGGATCGACACGGTGACCGCGACCGGTGAGAAGGACACTCACGAGGACGCCCAGGGCCGCACCACATGGGACTACGAATCCAACCGGGTCAGCGTCCTCGAGGGTCCTAGCCCGCGCGTACGACTTCCCACCACGTCCGACCTGCTGCCGTCGGAGCTGGGTCGCCGACTGCTGGGGGGAGCCACGCCCGCCGAGGTGATGGCGCTTCCGAGCCGGCGCGTGGCCGGCCGCCCCGCCGACGGGCTCCGGCTACGGCCGTCGGCGTCCCAGACGAGCATCGACCGGGTGGACCTGTGGGCTGACCGGGTCACCGCGATACCGCTGCGGGTCGAGCTGTTCGCCAAGGGCGATGACCGGGCCGCGATGGCTGCCACGTTCCTCGACTTCGCTTCGGCCGTCCCGGCAAAGGCCGAAACGGCGTTCAGCGCCCCGGTCGGCGCCCGCATCCAGGTCGCGCGCCAGTTCGATTTCGTCCGGTTCGTCGACCTGCTCAGTGGCGTGACGCTGCCGCACCGCCTCGGCTTCGCGACGCGTACCGACACAGCCCTTGGGTCCGGTTCCATCGGCGTCTACGGCCGTGGCGTCACCCAGTTCGTCGTCCTGCAACTGCCCGACCGGACCGCCACCAGCCTGCGCAGCCAGCTCGACCCGGCGGGAAGCGCCGATCCGGAGCGTCGCGTGACGATGCACATCGGGCCGCTCGGCCTTGTCCTCACCGCGCCGGACCCGTACGGCCGCACCTGGCTGCTCGCGGGCACCGTGACGACGGCCGGACTGGCACAGGCCGCGGACGAACTGACCTCCCGACAGGTGGCGGCCGGATGATCCGGACACGAGCCCTGACCAAGCGGTTCGGCTCACTCGTCGCCGTCGACGCGGTGGGCCTCGACGTGCGCCCCGGCGACATCTACGGCTTCCTCGGCGCCAACGGCTCCGGCAAGACGACGACCGTCCGGATGCTGCTCGGCCTGGTACTGGCGACCTCGGGCAGCATCGAACTGCTCGGCCAGGCGATGCCCCGCGCGTCACGCTCGGTGCTCCCGCGGGTTGGCGCGCTCGTGGAGGGCCCTGCGGCATACGGTCACCTGTCCGGGCGCGCGAACCTGATGCTGTATGACGCGAGCGGCCCCCGCATCCCCCGCTCCGGCCGCGGCCGACGGGTGGACGAGGTGCTCGAGCAGGTGGGGTTGGCACAGGTCGGCCGGCGGCCGGTCAAGGCTTACTCGCTCGGCATGCGGCAGCGGCTCGGGCTGGGTGCTGCCCTGCTGCGAGAGCCGGAGCTGCTGGTGCTGGACGAGCCGACCAACGGCCTTGACCCGCAAGGGATTCGCGAGATCCGGGAGCTGCTGGTCGAGCTGCATGCGCGGGGGACGACCATCTTCCTGTCCAGCCATCTGCTGGCTGAGGTCGAGCAGCTGTGCACGCGCGTGGGTGTGCTCGACCGGGGGAGGCTCGTCGTGCAGGAGGACCTGGCGGTGCTCCAGGCACCGACGGGGCGGACCGTGCTGCGCACCCGCGACGGCGACGCGGCGCTGGCCCTGCTCGACGGGCGGGTGCAAGGCCGCGACGGTGACCGGTTCGTCGTCCGCGGCGACAAGGACGAGGATCCTGCCCAGATCAACGCCATGCTCGTCCGAGCAGGGGTGCGGGTCAACGAGATCGGCCCTGAGCGCCGCAGCCTGGAGGACATCGTCGCCGAGCTGACGTCCGGCGGCGAGGACGTTGCTCCCCGCGGCGCACGCGGCGCACGCGGCGCACGCGGCGTGCGAGCCGTCCGGTGATCGCGGTCGAGCTGGCGAAGCTCTTCGGGCGCCCGAGGACCTGGCTGACCATCGCCCTGCTGGACGCGCTGCCGACCGTCGTCGCAATCCTGCTGGCTGTTACCGGCATCGGTCCCCGTCCCGGCCAAGGGCCGGCGTTCCTCTCCGCGGTCCTGGCCAACGGCCAGCTCTTTGCCGTCGCGGCCCTGGCGATCGTGCTCCCGTTGTTCCTGCCGATCGCCGTGGCGGTCGTCGCCGGGGACACGATTGCCGGTGAGGCTTCGTCCGGAACGCTGCGGTACCTGCTGGTCCGCCCAGTCGGGCGCACCCGGCTGCTCGTGGCCAAACTGGTCTCGGTGGCGACGTTCGTAGTCGTCGCCGTGGTCGTCGTGGCGACCACGGGCTACCTCGTCGGCCGTGCCCTGCTCGGCAACCAGCCCCTCTCCGCGGCGGTCACCAGTGTCTCGGGCTCGTCGCTCACGCCCGGGCAGATCCTCTGGCGGATCGTCCTCGCGGTCGCGTTCATCGCGTTCTCGATGCTGGGCGTGGCGGCGATGGCGGTGTTCCTGTCCACGCTGACCGACTCCCCGCTCGTGGCCACGCTCGGGGCGCTGGCCTTCCTGGTCGGGTCCTCGCTGCTGCTCACTATCGACGCGGCGGGGGCGTTGCAGCCGTATCTGCCCACGCGATACTGGCTCTCGTTCGTCGACCTGTTCCGCGACCCGATCCTGTGGAGCAACATCCAGCGCGGCGTGGCGCTCCAACTCGTGTATGTCGCCGTACTGCTCGCCGCGGCGTGGGCGAACTTCCAGACCAAGGACATCAAGAGCTGAACGACGGCGAGCGCGACGACGTCAGGGGCCGAGCCGGGCGCAGTCCTTGGTGGTCAACGCCTTGAGGGGACCGGCGCCGAGCTCCTCCGCCACCATTGCGCCGACGACGGGATCCGCCGGCAGATCGGAGTGCCGGACCGTCGTTCCGGCACAGACGCCCTGGACGGTCAGGTTGAGGGCGCCGTCGAGTCGAGCCGACTCCGCCGGCAGCACGACGTCGTCGCGGGTGGTCCAAATGGAGACGAACCGCGGCCCCGGCGGCGTCTCGTCGCCGATGTTGAGCGCCGCCAGGACTGGGCTGGTCGGGCTGAGCTGCTGACAGGCCTGCGGGCAGCGTCCCTGGAGGAGCTGGCCGAGCCCGGCCAGCTCGGTGCCGTGCTGCGGGGAACCCAGCGAGACGACCCGGCGAGCGATGGAGCCGCCGCCCTCCTCCCGCACCCACAGCCGGGCCACGACCCCGCCGGCTGAGTAGCCGACGACGTCCACGGAAGCGGCGGACTCCTTTGCCATGGCCGAGCGAGCGGCGTCGCCCAGCGCCCGGGCTTGCCCGGCCAGGTCACCGAGGCCGCCCTCCGGCAGCGGGACGACCTGCACCGGCCGGTCCAGCCGGGACAGCCGTCGGACCAGGGACGACAGCGAGCCGGTGGACCCGCCATACCCGGGCACGATCAGGATCGGCCCCGGACGGGACTGGTCGACCGGGCGTACCTCCGTCCCGCGCAGTCCTGCGGCAACCTTCGCCGCCACCACCAGGACGACCGCGGCCAGGAGTGCCGCGGCGAGAAGCACCGTCCTTCGCCGTGCGGGAGGCATGGACGACAGCACGCCCCCGATTGTGCGCTCCCACGCCGGGCGCCCCATCGGTGGCTGCCCGCGGGCGCGCAGAATGGCCGGGTGCTGCCTCCCCTCGACGCCGGACGCGCGCTCACGACGTTCGTCGCCGATCCGCTCGGCATCGCCCTGGCGCTGGCCCTGTCCATCGGGTATGCCGGATGCGTCCTCCGCGTTCGGCGCCGGGGCGGCTCGTGGCCGGTGCTGCGGACGGTCGCGTTCTACCTGCTCGGCGTCGGCAGCCTGGTGGTAGCGCTGTGTGGCGCGCTCGCGGCATACCGGGGGGTGCTGTTCTGGGTGGCGGGGGCGCAGGCGACGGTCCTGTCGGCGGTGACGCCGATCGGGCTGGCTCTCGGCGACCCGGTCGGACTGGTGCGGTCGGCGCTGGGCGAGGGTAGCGCCGCACGCTTCGAGCGGGTCCTGCGCGGACGGCTGGCCCGGGTGCTGATGTTCCCGCTGCTCAGCTCCGTGGTCGCCGTGGGAACGCTGGTCGTCGTCTTCTTCACGCCGTACTTCGCGGCCTCGGTGGGGAGTCTCGGGGTGCGAGAGGTCCTCTACCTGCATCTGCTGGTGACCGGGTCGCTGTTCGTGCTGCCCCTGCTCGGCGAGGAGATGCTGCCGGCGTGGTGCACCCACCCGGTGCGGGCGCTGATCGCGTTCGCCGATGGCCTGCTCGACGCCGCGCCCGGCATCCTGATCATGACGGCTCCGCGGCTGCTGTCCAGCGGTGTGCCCGGGCTGTTCTCGCGGCGGTGGGGGCCGGCGCCCGCGGTCGACCAACGGCTGGCGGGAGGCACCATGATCGTGATCGCGGAGCTGATCGGGCTACCGTTCCTGGCGGCCGTGCTGCTCACGTGGATGCACGCCGACGATGCCGAGGCGCGCGAGTTCGACCGCCGGGAGGACCTGGCCGCCGCCGTCCCCCCCGCCGTGTCGGAACGAGACGGCTCTATGCGGCCGGGAGGTTCTGAGCGGCCGTGGTGGGAGACCGATCCCCGGTTCCGCGACCGCTATCGGTAGGCCCGGTCCCCCTCGCGGCCCCACGAGATGCTGACGCTGTACGCCGACCGCTCAGTGCCCGGCGTCCGGCTCAGTGCGCGGCGAGCGGCTCCGGCGTGGATACGCCCACGCCGCCGAGGGTTTCGGCGCCGTACCGCTGCTTGTCCGTGTTGAGGTCGAGCGGCAGAGCGCCCTTGACCGAGCGGGCGGCGTCGTCCAGGAGCCGGGCCGGCACGAGCCAGGACACCTCGAACTCGATCCCGTCCGGGTCTTTGGAGTAGAGCGCCTTCGTGGTCCCGTGGTCCGACGCTCCCACGAGCGCCCCGGCCTGGCCGAGCGCACCAGCGATGCGCTCGAGCTCGTTCAGCGTGTCGACCTCCCACGCCAGGTGGTACAGCCCGACCGTGCTGCGTCCAGCCGTCGTATTGCCGGCCTGCGGGCCGAGCTGGAACAGGCCGAGGTCGTGATCGTTGGTGCTGCCCGCCGCCTGCAGGAAGGCGGCGCCGGGCAGGTCGACCACGACGCGGAAGCCGAGGACGTCGGTGTAGAACTTCGCGCTGCGGGCGGCGTCGCGGACGTACAGGACGGCGTGATTCAGACGTTGGATGGCCATGTTTTCAGTCTACAGGGAAGGTAGTTGAACAGTCAACTAGATCACGGACGCCCTACGGCGCGCCCATCACCAGACCCTCGATGGTGTGCTTCTGCACGATCGGCACCAGTTCGTCAACCACGCGCGCATGCAGGTGCCTTCGCACCTCCTCGGGCAGCGCCTCGTGGTAGGCGCGGGTGAGCATCATGTCGTGCAGCTCGGCATGTCCTGCGCCCGGCGCATCGACGCCCAGGACGAGCACCGGACGGGCGAGCTGCGACTGATTGGCGGTCCCGCGGTGGATCGTCAGGGCGGACCTTGCCGAGACGTCGCCCATCTGGGGCATCTTGAGCTGGCCGAGTCCGGCGTAGCGGGGCCACTGCCGCTGGTCAGGGAACATGCCATGATCGAAGTCGAGCCCGCTCTCGTATTGCGTCCCGACCGCGATCTCGAACGGGCCCATCTCCGGCGTCGTGTCGACCGCGGTGAGGTTGACCGCCAACGAGGTGAGCCGGCGCTGCTCGTAGGTCTCCGGCGGGGACGGGAAGTCCCGGTGCCAGGGCTGGTTCATCGCACCGGCGAGCGGGACGTCGAATCCCAGCTCGACGATCTCGTAGTCCGGGCCCAGCACGGCTTCGCAGACGGCCGTCACCCACGGGTGGCTGACCAGCTCGACGAAGCCCCGCATCTGCTCGGGGTGGATCTCGACGTAATACCGGTGCGGTCCCCGCCCCACGGCCCCGCCCTCACGGGCGATCGCGTCCTCGAAGGCCGCCATCACGTCGGCGTGCATCTGCGCCGCCCACTCGCGCGAGAAGGCGCCCTTGCAGGCGATGATCCCGTCGGTGTAGAGGCCGGCGACCAGCTCGGTCGCCGCCGTGCCACCAGGACCCGCGCTCGACTGACTACCGCTCACCGTGCTCGTGGTCATCGGTCCAGGGTAGCTGGGCGTCCACCGAGGCGACATGGTTCGCCCGGTCCGTTGCAGGCGGCTAATCGGTCGGGTCGTGCACGTACTACCTCGCGCTCCCGCGGGACTACCCTCGCCGGGTGCGCGCAATCCAGTACACCAAGACCGGCGACCCCGACGTCCTCACCCTGGTCGACAAGCCGCTCACCGAGCCGGGCCCGGGGCAGGTCCGCCTGCGGATCCACCGCTCCGGCGTCAACCCGACCGACTGGAAGTCGCGCCTCGGCGGCGGTCCGGCGGCCGTGGACCCGGCCCAGGTGCCGGGCCAGGATGGGGCTGGTGTCGTCGACGCCGTCGGTCCGGGCGTAGAGGCCGCGCTGCTCGGACTGCGCGTGTGGGTCTGGGAGGCGGCCTACCATCGCCCCGAGGGAACGGCGCAGGAGTATGCCCTCGTGCCGGCCCGCCAGCTCGGCACGCTTCCGGACCAGGCCTCGTTCGACCTCGGGGCAAGCCTCGGTATTCCGTTCATGACGGCGCACCGCTGCCTGACCGTCGCCGAGGACGGACCGCAGCGGCTCGGCCCGGGCGCCCTGGCCGGCCGGGTCGTGCTGGTGGCCGGTGGCGCCGGCGCGGTGGGGAACGCCGCCATCCAGCTCGCTCGCTGGTCCGACGCCACCGTCATCACCACCGTCAGCAACACGCGCAAGGCGAACCTGGCCGCTGCCGCCGGGGCGGACCACGTCCTGGACTACCGGGAGCAGGACGTCGTCGCCGAGGTGCGCAGAATCGCTCCTACGGGGGTCCACTCCATCGTCGAGGTCGCGCCCGCTGCCAATGCCGGCATCGACACCGCCGTCGTGGGCCTGAACGGATCGGTCGCGGTCTATGCCAACGACGGTGGCTCGGAGTTCACGATCCCGGTCCGTGCCCAGATGGTCGGCAACGTCCGCTGGCAGTTCGTGCTGGTGTACACCGCGCCTCACGGTGCCAAGGCGCGAGCGGTGGAGGACGTGGAGGCAGCCGTACTCGACGGCGCGATCGGGATCGGGCCCGAACGCGGCATCCCCCTGCACCACTTCCCGCTCGCGGAGGCGGCCGGGGCACATGCCGCAGTGCAGGAATCCGTCGTCGGCAAGGTCCTGCTCGATGTGACCGACTGACCGAGCGAGCGACAGAGCGAGCGTCAGCCGCGGTCGGTGAAGGGGCGCGGCGCCGTGACGGCGTGACCCGTCGAGGCCTCGATGAGTTCCGTGGCGACGGTGGTCATCTTGACGTTCCGGTGCTGCGACGCCGTGCGCAGGATCTCGAACGCCTCGGCAGCGCTGCACCGTTGCCGCGCCATAACGATGCCCATCGCCTGGTCGATGACGGCGCGGGTGACCAGCGCCTGCTGCAGCTGCTCGCTGAGCTCGGTGGCCTCTGCCTGGCGCATGACCAGCGTGAGCAAGATGGACGCCTGCCGGGCAAAGGCGTTGGCGTGGGCGATCTCCGCAGCGGTGAAGTGGTGCGGCCCGTCGGAATACAGGTTCAGCGCACCGATCCCTGTCCCGTCGACGATCAAGGGCAGGGACAGCGAGCTGCGGACTCCCTGGGCGACGGCGTGGCCGCGGTAGCGATCCCAGCGGTCGTCTGCGACCAGGTCGGGCACCTGGACCACCTCGGCGGTGCGCATCGCCTGGAGGCACGGTCCCTGACCGTGGCCGTACTGGAGCTCGTCGGCCTGCGAGGCGAGCTCTCCGGACGAGGCGACCGTGGAGATCTCCGTCCCTCGCCGCAGGGTGATCCCGCACGAGGACGGCGGGACCACGACGGCCGCAGACAGTTCCGCGAGCTGTTGCAGGAAGCCGATCACGTCCGGACCCTGCAACAGCAGGTTGGCCAGCTCGGTGTAGGCGGTCACCAGGCTGCCGCTTGCGTCGTTGGTGATGCCAGGGTCAGGGGAGAATGAGGCAGATGTGTCGGACATGAAGTGTGAGGGTCCTTCGGGGCCGCCTACGCAGCTGGGACGACAGGCGCCAAAGGCGGCGTCCCCACCATCGACGGCGCGCGGAATACCCTCAGTCCCCTCACGGTAGACCCAATATCGCGGGTCGCCCGTCGGGGAACCGTTCTGCGCTGGTCCGTCCCGGCTCGGACTGTTCGGGTGCTAAGCCGGTTTCCTGACCCCCTCGCCGACCACTGCCTCGCCTACTCCGGCCGCGGCCACGACATCCGCCCCTACCGCGTACGCCCCTACCGCGTCCGCCCCTACCGCGGCAAGCGGTAGCTCCCGGCTGGTGACCAGTTGCTCCGCGACGAGGTGGAGCCGGCGATTGCTGTTCTGGCTGTAGCGAACCAGCACCCGGAAGGCAGCGTCGCCGGAAATCTTGTACCGCTCCATCAGGATTCCCTTGGCCTGACCGATCAGGTCGCGGGTGTCCAGTCCCTGCCGCAGCTGTTCCTGCCGCTGCGCCCCGGCCATCGCGACCGCCGCGTGCGAGGCGAACAGCAACGCGATGTGCTCGGCGTCGTCTCCGAAGGCGTCGCGGTCGGTGCTGAACAGGTTGAGCGCACCCAGGTCTCCGCCGTCGACGTACAGCTGCACGGCCAGCATGCTGCCGACGCCCAGAGCGCGGGCGCGCCGGGTGAAGTCCGGCCAGCGCTGCTCATGCCGGGTGTCCGACAACCGCACGGTCCTCTGCTCGTACAGCGTGTCCAAGCACGGCCCCTGCCCGCTGTCGTATTGCGCACGGTCGACCGCCCGGGGCAACTCTGCGGTCGAGGCACGGGTGCTCACGCGCTCGTGGCCCTGGATCACCGAGAGGCTCGCCTGCTCGGCCCCCGGCACGGTGGTCGCGGCGCCGTGAACGATGGCGTCGAGGGTTGCCTGCACATCATCCTCGTCCTGAAGCTGGCGGGCGAGTTCGCTGAGCCGGTCCGCGAGGTCCTCGTCTGTCCCCACGCCGGTGTAGCTGGTGGAAGGTCTGCCCCTCGCATCGGGCGACCCGCGGACCTCGGTATCGCTCAACGGCGCTCCTTCGAGGTAGGGAACTGGTCGGGCGTTGGCGTCCTCGTGGTCAACGGCGGGGATGTGACAGTGCCCATCGTGACCGACTACCCAGCACACCGCAGTCCGCATGGTCGTGTCTAGATGCTGGTGGGCCAGTTTCGTGACCGGTTACCTCTCAGCACGAGCCGGCTCTCGGCTTTGACAGCCCGTCCATAGGCAACCCTCACGCCGTGGAAAGGCCGACGACGAATGCTTCTTGGACGCGAGCCGCCGACAGGGCGGCACGATCAACGAAGGAGATGATCATGGTCGATCAGCCCATTGCCCGACGACGAACGAAGGGCGCTGTCCGGGCCGTCGGTTTGCTCGCCGCAGGAGCCATCGCTGGAGGGGTACTCGCCGGCACGCTCAGCGCGACCGCGTCCACCTCTGCGGCGGGCAGCCAGAACACCGTCACGTATTCGGCGGCCGCGGACACCCCGCGGGCGCCATGGGCGGGAGGGTCGATGCCCCAACGCAGTGACGAGAAGTCGGTTTCATCGGCGACAGCGGCGACGCTCCGCGCGGCGGCGTTGAAAGCTGTGCCGGGCGGCACCGTGTACCGGGTCGAGACCGACGCCGGTGACGCGGGCTACGAGGCGCACATGACCAAGGCCGACGGGTCTCGCGTCACCGTCAAGTTCGACAAGCAGCTCAAGGTGACCAAGGTCGAGGCCGGTATGGGAGCCGGAGACCCGGCCCGCGGTGGCCCCGGCGGTCCTGGCGGTCCTGGCGGTCCTGGCGGTCCTGGCGGTACCGGTGGTCCGGGCGGCAGCGCCCCGACGGGCAGTGCGGTCTGAGGGAGGTCTGCCGACGCGATTGCTCGCTTCGGCCGATGAGTGAGGTAGCGGTGAGGTCGATCGACCTCACCGCTACCTCATGTCACGAGCCGCTCAGCGCCGGGCCTCGCTACTCCTGCAGTTGACGGGCCAGCTGCAGGCACCTCGCGTCCCTGTCTGACAGAAATAGCAGCGTTCGAAGGCTCAGAACCGGTACGTCGTCTGGCCGTGCGAATCGCCGAAGACGATCACCTTGGCGGCCGTGACGCGGTAGACCCGTGCGCCTCCACCAGAACCGTCGCCCGAGTCGCTGAGTTCTATGAATTCCTCGCCGCGGACCTCGAACTTCCAATCCTCGCCGTACTTGGCGTACCAGGCATCCGCCAGTGCCTGCAGCGCATCGGCGTCGGTCACCCGCTGCGCCGTGCCCTCGAGGACGACGTCCTTGCCGGCGTCCCAGCCGTTCATGCCTGTGCTGCCGGTCGTGACGGCAAGGTGCGGGTTGGCGTCGAGATTGCGCTGCTTCTGCTCATCGGAGCCGGTACAGAAGGCGAAGGCGCCGTCGTCCCAGACGCCGACAAGGGGTACGGCGTGAGGTCGCCCGTCTGCGCGCACGGTGATGATCCAGTAGAGCTGTGCGTTGATCAGGAGGCGTTCGATGTCCTCCCACGGTGGCGCAATGGCCGAGGAGTCGCCGTACCTCGGATCGATCGTTCCAGTTGTCATGCCCTTATCGACTCCGGCTCAGGCGGCAATTCATCGGGCTGAAGGTGAGTCTGTGCCTTCCGACTGAGCGGGAGCGGCATCCGGGTAACCCGACTGCCACCACGAAGTCCATCGATCGCGTTCACCTGCAAAATGCTCGTCAGCCAACCCGTAGGTGGTCAGGATGGCCATGGCGTCGACCTGAGGCCCCTGGGACTTCCCCTCGCCCGGGGGCTTACTACCCATGATCAGCAGACCGGGGCCAAGGTCAGGCAGGGTCAGACCACGTTGCCGATCGGCCGCGTAGTAGACGTGCCCAACCTCCGTCGGAATCGACGAGGCCAACGTGGCCGATACATCCGGGGCGCCGGTGCCCGCGAAGAACAGAGTGCGGCGCTCCGCCGCCGGATGCTCCTCGTGCATGAACTTCAGCTGCTGCATGAACGACAGCCAACCCTCGGTGATCTCGTGGTAGTAGTCGCTCCATTCCGTGCCGGCCACGTACGGCGCTCGCACCATACGGACGACCGTGCCACCGTCTCGCTCCGAGAGTTCAAAACGGTCTCCGTCGCGCAGCTGCAGCGTGTGCTCGGCCTCGTTGGCTTGGGTGTCCTTACCGAACATCACCCCAATCTCGGCGGCCAGACCGTCGTAGTGCCAGCCCATCCAGAGCCTGATCAGCTCCGGGTCTCGGAAGGACTGCCACACCAGCTCGATCGGTGCACCGACGGTGACCTCGACGACGGGCCCAGGCGCTTCAGTCATCCGTCACTCCCTCTCGCCGGGGCCGGATGGCCGCCGATCACCACTCGATAGCGTTGGCCGCCGCTTCCAGCGGCGAAGTCGGACACGGCCGAGCGGACGGCCTCGGCCAAGACATCGGTGAAGCGGTGGACGTCCGCCGGCTGAGCGAACGAAACGTCCGTCTCGATGGTGAACGTCAAGAGCCTCTTCGTGGCCCGATCGGACTCAGCTTGTTGGCGGGACACGTCGCGGACTGTGTCGGCTGCGACCTGAATCAGGTGGTCGGCGGCAAACCGGTCCCGCGAGCGTACGGTTCGCCGCTTACCCATCAACTGCGGATCGACCACGAACTCGGATGCGGTCGCCTGGAGGATGCGTTCGGTGCAACCCCGCCGAGCCCGCGTCTCCACCAGCCGCAGCAGACCAGCGCGCTCCAGAACGCCCAGGTGATAGTTGACCTGCTGCCGGGGAAGCCCTAGTCGAGCCCCCAGCTCGGAGGCTGACGCCGGCTGGTGGAGCAGAGCGAGCAGCTTCCGACGCAGCGGAGACAAGGCAGCCCGCACCTGACCCGAATCCTCCAGCAGCGTCATACCGGTCGTCATGGGTCGATCGTGGCATTTGACGAAATCTTTTGTCAATAGCCCGGGATTGAGCCGGAGGTGCTTGTCAAGGCAGCTGCCTGCTTCAGTACGTAGCCCACCGCCTGCTCCAGCAGTCCGACGGTCTCGAGTTGACTTATGTCAACATCCTGACACACACTGTGATGTCAAGTAATTGACATGACCCCAACGGCGTTGTTGAGGCTCCGGCTCCGATCGCTCAAGAGCTCGGATCCCCAGGTCACCGCCCTCGCGCCACAGCGCACCCCTACCAAGGAGACCAAGCCCCATGAGTGGTTCAGCAACGACCATCACCGTCCCCGTCGATGAGGAGCAGGTCGCGTTCGTCAACGTCTTCACCGTCGATCCCGGCCGACAGCTCGAGCTGCTGCAGGCGTTGGACGATGCCACCCGGGACGTCTTTATGACGCTACCGGGCTTCATCTCCGCTAACCTGCACACCAGCCTCGACGGGCAGCGGGTAATCAACTACGCCCAGTGGGCCAGCGAGAAGCAGTTCGAAGAGTCGCTGCAACGAGCGGACGTGCGTGAGCACATGGCCAAGGCCGCGGCCATCGCTACGTCCTGGGATCCCACCCTGACCCGGGTACGGTCCGTCATTGGGGTGGCCGGTGGTGAGTGAGTCCAAGCCGCTGTCGGGCCGCACGGCCTTGGTGACCGGCGCCAGCCGGGGTGTCGGCGCAGCTATCGCGCAAGCTTTGGCCTCGTTAGGTGCCACCATCGTCGCGACCTACCGCACCGACCGTGATGCCGCCGACGACCTGGTCACCCAGCTGACGTCTGAGTACGGGGTGGTGGCGCACGCGGTGCCGTTCGACCTCACCGCACCCCCCGAGGACCAAAGCGGCGCCGACGGTCTCCTCGACGCGGTGGCCCGGCTTGCCGACAACGTGGATGTCCTCGTGGTCAACGCCGCCGCGCCCTACCCGCAAGCGCCACTACGGGAGCTTTCGGCCCAACAGCTGGTCCAGAAGGTGAGCTACGACCTGGGCGCCACCCACCGGCTGGTGACGGCCCTGGCGCCCGGGATGGTGAATCGCGGGTGGGGGCGGGTGGTCTTTATCGGCTCCTTGCACCGCGACGGGCCGACCGCCCCGGGAATGACCGCGAGCGGTGTCAGCAAGGCGGCATTGGACACCTACGCCAGCTACGCCGTCGACGAGCTCACCGGCCCCGGAGTCACCATCAACACCATCCACCCCGGCTACCTCGCCACCGAGGCCAGTCGGCACCTGCCGCCCACGGTCCCGGCTCTCATCCAAGCACTGACCCCAGCGCAGCGAACGGGTGAACCACGCGACGTCGCCGGCGTGCTTGCCCTGCTCGTGCGCGACGAAGCCGCCTTCATCAACGGCGCCAGCATCCCCGTGGCCGGCGGACTGAACCACCCGGTCGCCCTCCGGCGCGTGATGGCCGCGATGTGATCCCAGATCGACCCGAGACGGACACCGGCAGAGCCACTACCCGGTGACGCTGAACGGTTCCTAATTCGGGTGCAAGTAGCGGGTGTTCTGAACTCAGGCGTCGCGACAAGTTCCCGCGCGGCTTGCGTGACCGCGGCCTCGCAGGTGCCGGCTGCACCTTTACCCGGCAGGCCAACAGCAAGGGCCGGGTGGGGTGCAGCTGGTACCGGTGCTGACAAACTACGGACTCCAGGCGGACCGAGCATCGGCGGCTGACAGTCCCGAGCGGTCGTGAAACGCTGGACCTATGTCGACGTGGTGGGCCCCGTGGGGCTCGAACCCACAACCCACGGATTCTCGTCCGGTCGTCCTCGCACGCCGTCTGCGCTGCCATGAACGCCGAGTGTGAGCACGAACAATCACACTTCGGGGCTGGCAGTCGTTGTCCTCTGACGCCGTCTTCCAGCCATTTCGGGGGCGAAAAGTGTGGGCTCCCAGCGTTCAGCGGGTTCCCCGGTGAGAAGGTTCGACCACAGCCCTTCGGCTGGCCGTCGCAGCGGAGCATCACCAGGTCCGGACAGGTTGCGTCAGGGGTCGAGCTCGCTCGATCGCGAAGCGACGCCGCAGGCGCCCTTGATGCGTTCTGGGAGGTCCGGACACTTACTGGCGATGGCTGGAATCGTGCTTGCATCCTCGTGGGCGGCTTCTTGGTCCCGAAGCCTGGCCTGGCGGCGTGGTGGTGCAGCGGCTAAGACGTTGACCTGCGGTGATGCTCCACAGCCGTCCGTGAGAGGGCGATGCAATGTTGCCCCGTTGTCACGCAGAATGACACTCAGAGGGCTCGGAGGGTATGGCCTTCATCGGCTCGGTCGCTAGACGACCGTTGGGACGCAGTTCGCTTGCCATGAGTTTGCCTGGCTTTCTGAGTCACCTTCGCGCATATTAGTTCTTGTTTGTCTCGGGGCTTTGGGTGGAGGGAACGCATGGCACGTCGACGGTCGTACGCCGCGGTGATCGCTCAAGCGCAGCGGGAGAGACAGAGGGTCTATGCCGCCCAGGTGCGGGCTATGCAACAGCTGCAGCGGGAGATGGAGCGTCAAGAGAAGGCTGACGCTCGTGCCGTGCAGGTGGCCGACAAGGAGCAAAGAGCAAAGTACGTAGAGCGTCGCATGAGCGGGGTCGAGGCGTTGAATCGGGAGTTGTTGAGACGATCCGAGGTCTTTGAGGAACTGTTGTCGGCCACGCTGGACGTGGACGACGCGATTGACTTCGACACTCTCAAGGAGCCGATGCAACTACCCACATGGGAGCCGACGGCCCTGGATACCCCCCAGGTGGAGCCGGTCGAGGCGGCCTTCCTACCTGGTCCACAGACTGGGCTAGGGTCGTTATTCGGTCGGGGAAAACATGATCAGAAGGTCGAAGCGGGTAGACGCGCCTTTCAGATTGCAATGGCTGAGTACGCGCGACAGGAGGCTAAGCGCCTTACTGCCTTGGCGCGCGCGCAGGATGAGTTCCGATCCCATGTGCGAGAAGCTGAGGCGCGACTACAGCACCAACACGCAGAGGTGGATGAATTTCGAGCGGCTTTCGAAGCTGGAGAGGCCGCTGCGGTGGTGGACTACTTTGAGCTGGTGTTGCAGGCATCGCAGTATCCACCAGACTTTGCTAAGAGCTTCAGGTTGGCGTACGTCCCCGAGTCGCGGCAACTTGTTGTCGAGTATGAGCTGCCATCTCTTGCCGTTGTGCCGTCTGTGAAAACGTATCGGTATGTCAAAGCGACGGATCAAGTGACTGAATCAGCACGGCCGGCTGTGCAGATTCGCAATCAGTACGCCAGCGTCGTTGCACAAGTCACTTTGCGAACCTTGCATGAACTATTCGAGTCGGACGGCGGACGGAATCTTAACGTTGTGGTCTTCAACGGTGTGCTCCACACCGTTGACCCGGGGAGCGGGAAGGCGATTAAGCCTTGCTTGGTCACCGTCCGTTGTACCCGAGAGGCCTTCGGCGACCTGGACCTCGCCCATGTGGAACCCTTGGCGTGCCTCAAGTACCTGTCAGCTGGAGTGTCCAAGAGTGCTGCTGAACTGGTGCCGGTCAGGCCTGTGTTGGAGTTTGACATGGTTGATCCACGTTTCGTAGCTGAGTCTGACGCGCTGGGCATCTTGGACGAGAGGGACAACTTGATGGAGTTGAGTCCAACCGATTTTGAAGTGTTGATTCAAAACTTGTTTACGAAGATGGGTCTGGAAGCGAAGCAGACGCGTGCGTCGCGTGACGGTGGCGTTGATTGTGTGGCTTATGACCCCCGGCCAATCTTCGGCGGGAAGGTAGTCATTCAAGCTAAGCGCTACAAGAACACGGTTGGTGTTTCGGCTGTCCGTGACTTGTTTGGCACGCTGCAGAATGAAGGCGCGAGCAAGGGCATTCTCGTTACAACCAGCGGCTACGGCCAAGCGTCTTTCGACTTCGCAAAGAACAAGCCTATCGAGTTGATCGACGGCGCCAACTTGCTGTATCTGCTCAAAGCGCATACTGGGATGGACGCAAAAATAATTCCCTTGGATGACTGGACCGATCCGCGGCCGGATACGCCGGACGTCGGAGCGTCCGCTTGATGTGAGCACAAGCTGGCGGTGGTGCTATTGCCCTCGATGCGGGAACTACTCGTAAAGCAGCGAGCACGGTCATCTGGTGCGGCCTTTAAACTGATGATGACAAGGGCTAGACAGGCTGTATGAAAGCTCGAGCCCAGTATTGCGGAGAGATTCGGGCTCACCGAAGCTAATGCTGTCTAGATGCCGAGACCTTCGTCCGCGGCCGGGCATCGACGAAGACAGGAGTGACCGTTATAGCAAGTTCCCTTTCTAGTACTCGGCAAGTATCTTCGATTGTTTTCCATCGGTCCGGCGCGCAATCAGGATCGCTATATCCAATTGCAAGGTATACCGCAAAAGCAATCTTCTCGGACTTCAGGTATTGGGGGACCTGCTTTTCGGCGCCAGAGAAGAACCTGCTACTGCCAACGTGCTTCACTTCTAGGAGGGCACGCGACACCCAGCCCTGGGAGAACTTGAAATCGACTGGACCGCGCCCTATGTTCACTTCTCTGTTAAGGTCGACATTTGCAGCCTCACATTGGCTCCGCCACACTACTCCGGCCAGCGCCTGCGCGACTTCCTCCAATTGATGTTCCGTTTTTGACTTATTCCAGAGAACTCTCCAGGCTTCACGATCTTCAACCTCCTCTTTAAAGGCATACGCCAATTTGAGCACGAAGGACGGCACGTCGATTTCTTTGGTCGGCGCATCTATACGGGGGGCCTGAGCGGCCAGTCTGCGGCCTTGCTCGTACCAGGTTACGAGTCCCTTCGGATCTCCTGCCACGTCATACGCCACTGCGTGATGAGACGCGTTGAACTCCCGCAAGAACGCAATAGCTACGTCAGGCTCCCTCATTGCTATAGCGCGGGCGGCGGCCAACTTCTCCGAGCCCGAAAGGCTCTCAGATAGTTCTAGATTCAATTGGAGGCGCATTTCGCTGCCGACGTCCACGCTGTCCCAAAACTCGCCAGGCGCAAGAACGGGGATGTCCTGAAGGAAACCATCTGGGCATAGCACGACTGGCGACTTCAAATATGGGTTGTACGGAAGTCTCACGAGTCCAGATTGCCAGCCACCGCGGCGCTTATCCCAGCGAAGATTCTTTACCATCAAGCGCCGGGTGGGCAGATCCAGCCTTTCGGCGACTTCTTCCGTGTAAGCGACGAATCGTGACTTCAAGATATTGCACAGGGTGTCGCTAATAAGATCAGGACCCATGCCCTTAACGAAAATTGCAAATCCGGCAATGCTGGCTAGTTCAAGTGCCCCCGAATGGCCCACGAGGTTCAGTGTTCTCGCCATCTCGACTGCTAACTTCGCACCCACGCCCGAACCCCTGGGGTCTCCCAAGCTCAGCCCGAGTGCAAATTCGTTAGGCTCAGGGCACATCAGCATTCGCACCGCGGCATCCCATGCAAGCGAGGATTCCACGCCAGTTGAGGCAATTACGTGTGTCAGGACCGTCTCGTAATAATGCACCAGTTCGTCACGTGCACCTGCCCACAATGGATTGTCGTCATGAGCGAAGATCAGGAACGGATCAATGTAGAGCGGCGTGTCTTGATTCAGAAGAAGATCGAACCAGTCGTCGCTTGCTGTCTTTGTGAGACCAAAGTATTCGCTGAACCTCATCAGTCGTCCTCCGTGTTTGCTTGGCAGGACCAAGACGCTCTGGGAACGAGTTGACGCCTACTCGTCTCGGAACAGTTGCGGAGGGAAGTGTAATAGCGTGTTGTCTCGACTGCATCTCCGCCGGCGGCGAGGACGGCGCGAAGCGCCGCCCACAGCCGAAGGCGGCTCCTTGATCTATTAGAGCTGAGTTCAGCAACGCCAGGAGTTCTAGCCTGTCCTCCGTTGGGTGCATTCGCCCGACTCCGGGCCGCATGAAGGCGCCTGGAGACTCTCAAAGGCTGCGTCCCGCGCGCCATCTCCTGCTTGGGGGTCGCAGTTGCGGACCCTCTTGGCGGGCGAGGGGTGCTCGTCACTGGCGTGATGGCCTGCGCTGTTCATGATCAAGGCGCGCGGCGCGGTCGAGATCGGGTTGTCGTGCTTGGTCCTTCCGGTGGGTTCGGACCTGACCGGTCAGGGGAGACGCCACCGCTGGGCGGCTGTGGCGTTGCACGCGTACAGCTGAACCGTGTTGCCGTCCGCCGTGCCGGAGTGGTAGTCGTCCAGGCACTTGCCGAGTACCCGCAGCGTCCCGTCGCTGGCGGCGGTCCAGTGCTGCGCGGCGGTGCCGTTGCACGCGTACAACTGGATTCGGTTCCCGTTGACCGTTCCGGAGTGGTAGTCGTCCAGGCACTTGCCGAGTACCCGCAGCGTCCCGTCGCTGCCAGCGGTCCAGTACTGCGCGGCGCTGCCGTTGCAGGTATAAAGCTGGATTCGGTTCCCGTTGACCGTTCCGGAATGGTAGTCATCCAGGCACTTGCTTGCGATGCCGATGATCAGACCGGTGTTCGGGACGGAAGTCGGGGTGATGTGGTTGTAGCGGTACGCGCCGTAGCTGGCGTAATCCGACAGCGGCACGTTGGTGTACGAGCGAGTACCGGTAGTGGTGCTGCCCTCTTGGTAGATGTTCACTCGGGTGTGCGCCCCGTCGTACCACCCCACGAACAGCACCGCGTGCGAGGAGGTGAGGTCAAGCATGTCGCCCGGCTGCAGGCTGGACTTGGAGATGGCGGTGGCCACCGAGGGAAGGGTGCTGGTCACGTATGACCCGTTCAGGCCCCAAGCCATCGAAATGAACCCGGAGCAGTCCTCGCGGTAGGTGCCGTGGCTGTCGGTATGACACGCAGTCTGGCTGTACGGGACGTGAGCATCGACCCAGGTCTTCCCGCGAGACACGGCTGTCGCCCCGCTGAGGCTGGACACCCCGGAGGTGCTGCAGGTGACCATAGGGCTGACCGTTCGGGCTAACGCCGCATCCGCTGCTGCTGAGGGGAACAACACAAGGGACAACAGGACCGAACCAAGAATCAATGCGCGCTTGATCATGAGATGGGCTCCAAGGGCCGGTTCAGCGGGGCGGATATCCCGGGCACTACCAACCCGAGCGCCGGCCAACTTAACCGGATAAATCGGACATGTCTACAGATTGCGACTGACCGGCCAATGCGACCCGCCGCTACGAGCAGGGTGACGAGCTCGGAGCGGCGGTGAGCCACGCACGTCAAATGTGGCAGGGGAAGTGCGCCGGTACCGGCGAGCTGCGCGACAAGAGACTCGGTGCGCCCGCGGTCAGAGCCGCTGGAGGCATACGTGACTGCGATAAACGCGGGATCAAGGTGCGCCAGCTCGCGGACGGCGGTGGCCAACGCCGCCTCTCCAGCGGGGGACCGGGGCGGCAGAAGCTCAATCGAGACGAAGCGTCCACCGCTGACGTGCTCGCTGACCGTCGGCCTTCAGCGACCATATCGACCTGGACGGACGCCTCGGTGGGTGTCCTGCTCTCTCGCGCCGGTGAGGATTGCGCGGCATGTCTTCCTGGCCGGCGCTCTATCGTGGTGTGATGCGGGGTGCGGGAGACAGCCTGTCGGTGGGCGAGCGGATCGCGTTCTACCGCCGTCGTCGTGGGCTGTCACAGGCCGTCCTGGCCGGCTTGGTCGGCCGCTCAGAGGACTGGCTGAGCAAGATCGAACGCGGTGATCGCCCGGCACGCCGCCTGGACGTCCTGTCAGAGGTCGCTACGGCCTTGAGGGTCACGCTTGGCGATCTCCTCGGTCAACCCGTGCTCGTGGAAACCGAGGTGCCCCGCGACCAGGATGTGCCAGCAGTCCGCGATGCTCTGATGGCTCCTCACCGCCTGTCGCGTGTCCTCTTCGCCCGCGACGACGCTCCTGTCGCGGATGCTGAGTCCGCAGCAGCGCTCGCGGAGTCGGCTTGGACAAACTTTCAGGATGGCCGTATTGGTCGTGTAATCGCTGCGCTTCCTGCGCTCATCGCGGCGTCGCAGGCATTGGAGGATCAGGCGTCATCGTCGCAGGCACAGGCATGCTGGGCTGTCTCAGCGCGTGTCCATCATCTCGCGGCGTCGACAATGTCGAAGATCGGCGAATCGGACTTGGCATGGATTGCTGCTGAGCGAGCGATGCACGCGGCTGACCAGGCCGATGATCCGTTGGTGTTGGCATCGGCGGCTCGATCCGGAACTCATGCCTTGCTCTCGGTTGGGCGGTACGACGATGCCATGCAGCTTGGGGCGACCGCCGCACAATGGCTCGCCTCGCAAGTAAGGAACTCCGGTCCCGAGGCATTGAGCTTGCTGGGGATGCTTCATTTGCGCTCGGCGGTGGCAGCTGCGCGGCATCAGGATCGGGGAGCCGTGGTGGATCTTCTTCGCCGGGCGACCGAGGCCGCGTCGCGTCTGGGCGAAGACGGGAATTACTGGCAGACCGGCTTCGGGCCGACGAACGTGCGCCTTCATGAGATGTCGACGGCGCTTGATCTTGGCGATATCGCGTTCGTCGTTGAGTACGGCTCATCGGTTGACGCGTCGAGTATGCCGGTCGAGCGCCAGGCGACACACCACATCGATGTCGCTCGTGCTCTCAGCTACGTCGCTGACGACGAGGGCGCACTAGCCAAGCTTCTTGAGGCTGAGCGGCAGGCCCCGCAGTTGGTCCGCCATAGCTCGGCGGTACGGGAGACGGTCCGCAGCATGCACAGGCGGACTCCAGCTTCGGCCTCCCGCGCCGTTCCTCTCCGCGGTCTCGCTGAGCGTTGTCAGGCAGTCCAGTGAGCGTTGTGTCCGTAGTGGCCTGCGCAGCTGGAGGTCTTGAGAACTTGCGTGAGGGGCTGGTCCAGCCCCTTCTGGCACGGGGCCATCGCGTCTCGGTGACGGCAACACCCACAGCAGCTGAATGGTTGAAGGCCGCAGGTCAACAGGCCGAGATCGAGGCCGACACGGGTTTCCTGCTCCGCGCCGCACCTCGTCTTCCGGGGGAGGACAGTCCTCATCCGAAACCCGACGTGTACGTGGGCGCTCCCGTGACTGCGAACACGCTGGCCAAGTTGGCGCTCGGCATCGCAGACAACCAAGCACTGACGATGCTTTGCGAGAACGTCGCGACGAGCCCGATGGTGATTTTCCCGCGCATCAACGCGGCGCACGCACGGCAGCCGGCGTGGGTAGGTCACTTGGCAGCTCTGCGGTCGGTGGGGGTGCAGTTGATTTACGGCGAAGACGTGTGGCCGCTTTTCGAGCCTCGCTCGGCCGCCTCGTCCAGGGCGATCCCCTGGACCGCAATTATCGCTGCCGCCGAACGCCTGATGTAGGGGGTCGACCGCACCGCTTGCCACAGTCGAGGACCCGGACAGTTTGTCCGGGTCCTCCTCTTGTGGAGGGCTTGTCATTGGTTCTGCCAGCCCATCACCAGGAGGGGCTCGAAGCAGAGCGAGGCGAGATCCATGGCGAACTACTCAGTGGACAGTCGGCGGCAGCCGATGACGGCGACCGGGATCGTGGAGCCGGTCAGGGAGTGGGAGGTCAGGCCGGACGGGAGTCGCCGCCCGTCTGATCGGCAGGCGCGGGATGAGAACAGCGGCTTGCCGTTGTGGGGTGTGGAGGTGCTGTACCCGCAGACGACGTTCGGGCGGGTCTCGACGGTGACGGCGAAGGTGAGCGTGGGCAGCCTCGACGAGCCGGTGGTGCCGCCGTTGTCGCCGGTCGGGTTCACCAGCCTGTCGGTGGAAGTGCGCCTGTTGAAGTCGGGTGGGTTCTCCGAGTCCTGGTCCGCGGAGTCCATCGTCCCGGCCGCGGTTCGTGCCGGGTCGCAGGACAAGGCCGCGTAACCCGCCATGAGCGTGGTCGCGACGGCGGTGGTGCTGTTCCTGCTCATCATCCTGTTGATGCGCACCCACACAGTGAGGTTTGGCTCCGCGTTGGTGTGCATCACCTTCGGCCTGGTGCTGGGGATGACCGGCGCCGGCCCCGCCCTCAACCACGGGCTGCAGTCGTCGGGGCACTGGGTGTGGGTGCAGGTGAACCGGCTGTGAACCGGCTCGGAGGCCACGCGAGGGACCGGGCGCCGATCCGGCTCGACGTCGCCAAGGTCCATGTCCCGCTCTCCACGGTGATCGCCGCCTGGGCCGGGCGCCGCCTCTGGGCCGGAGTGGTTTGGGTCGTCAAGCGGCCACTGCTCATCGTCAGCACGGCGCTGCTGGTGCTGGTGTGCCGGTTCATCGCCGCCCACGGCCCCGGCCCGCTGCTCGCCGCTCTAGGGGTTGTTGCGAGCACCTTGGGCGGGTGGTGGTGGGTCGCTCGGGCCTCCTTCACCCGGCACGTCACCTGGCCCACCCGCGGAGCCTGGCGCAGGACACGCATCTACCGCTACCGGTGGCAGCCCGGCACTGTCACCGCCGCCCTCGATGTGCGGGTCGACGGGGTCGAGTACCTGCCCAGGCTGGGGCGGGTGACGTCGACGGGGTCGGTGGATGTGGTGCGGGTGCGGATGCTGCCCGGTCACACCCTGGAGGACTGGGCCTCAGCGGCACCCCGCCTGGCGCAGACCTTCGGCGCGTTGGAATGCCGCGTTCGCTCCGTGCCCGGGTCCGTCCACGAGCTGGTGCTGTGGTTCCTGACCACCGACCCCCTGACCGCACCCGTGCCCGCCTTCCCGGCCGCGGCCGCCGTCGACCTGGCCGCGGTGCCCGTCGCCCTCGCAGAAGACGGGACCGTGTTCACGCTGCGGGTCGCGCACACCCACGTGCTCGTTGGTGGCGAAACCGGGTCCGGCAAAGGCTCGGTGCTGTGGTCGATCCTGTCCGGCCTCGGCCCCGGGATCAGGGATGGGCTGGTGCAGGTGTGGGCGGTCGACCCCAAGGGCGGGATGGAACTCGCGTTCGGCGCACCGCTGTTCGCCCGATTCGCCTACGGCGACTCCGCCGCCGACGGGTCAGGCAAGGGGACCGTGCCGTGGCAGTGGCAGATCGCCGCCCTCCTCGACGAAGCCGTCCAGGTCATGCAAGCCCGGGCGTCCGCCTGTAGGGGAGTGACCCGGTCGCACACGCCCACGGTGGACGAGCCGTTGATCGTGGTCGTGGTCGACGAGCTGGCCTCTCTGACCTCCTACGTCACCGATAGGGTGATTAAGGCGCAGCTGCTCGCCTCCTTGTCGCTGCTGCTGTCCCAAGGCCGGGCCGTCGGGGTCACCCTCATCGGCGCCACCCAGGACGCCCGCAAAGACGTGCTGGGGATGCGGGACCTGTTCCCCACCCGCATCGCCCTCCGCACCGCCGAAGCAGAGCAGGCGGACCTGATCCTGGGTGCCGGGTCCCGCAACCGCGGAGCGTTCACCGACCGCATCAACCCCACGACGCCCGGCGTCGGGTACGTCAACGTCGACGGCACCCCCGAACCGGTCCGGGTCCGGTTCACCCACATCACCGATCACGACATCACCGCGCTGGTCGACCGCTATACCCCCGGCGCCAAGCGACTCACGGTCGTCGACGACACCGGCGCGACCGACGACGCGGACAACCTGGCGAGCCTTGAGACCGACAGCCACGTTGACGGTGACTCGACCTGGCCGGAGGCAGCGGCATGACCACCGGGCAGGCCACGGCCTGGATGCGCGATGCAGTGTGCACCCGTCGCCCCGACCTGCCGTGGACAGCGGATGCGGTTCAGGTCGGGACGTGGGACCGGCTCACCATGACCGTGCTCTGCGAACGCTGCCCCGTCCACACTCCATGCGTCTCGTATGCGGACGCGGTGCAGGCCGATGGTGGGTTTTGGGCCGGCGCGCACCGCGACATCGACACCGACCCGCTGACCGCCGTAGTTGCTGGTGGCCCGCCGTGGGTGGCCTCGTCGCTGCCCGGGCTCGAGACGCTGGACGGCGCCGCATGACGACTACCGTCTCACCGGGTCAGGTGCCGCTGACCGTCACGGCGGAGATGGCTCACACCCTCGCGGTGCACGAGCGGGTCTGCGTCCACCCCGTCTTGCGCACGGTCACCGACCGGGCCACCGAGGACAGCACCCGTGTCGCGATCGCGTGCGGGTCGACCCGGGACTCCAAGTGCCCGCCCTGCGCTCACAAAGCGAGGGTGCTGCGGATGCATCAGTGCGCCGAAGGGTGGCACCTCACCGAAGAGCCCACCGACAACCCGCACCTCGTCGCCGAGGACGACCAGGCCGAGGACCTCGACAGCATCGATGACGACCAGGCCGAGGACGACCAGGACGAGGATGAGGCGTCACGGCGGGTGCGGTCGACCCGGCGCCGGCAGGACGCCATCGACCTGCCCAAGGTCCCCACCGAGAACCGCACCATCGGGCAAGCCTTTGAGTCCGGCACCGGGAAGACGTACCGACCTTCAATGTTCGTCACCCTGACCCTGCCGTCGTACGGCAAGGTCATCCCCGGGGTCGGGGCACCGGAGTCACCGGGGACCTATGACTACCGGCGGGCGGCGTTGGACGCGTTGCACTTCCCCAAGCTGGTCGACCGGTGGGTGCAGAACCTGCGCCGCTGCGCCGGCTACCAGGTCCAGTACTTCTCCGCCATCGAAGCCCAAAGACGCCTCGCCCCGCACCTGCACGCCGCCATCCGCGGCGCCATCCCCCGGGCCACGATCAAGGCCGTCACCAAGGCCACCTACGCCCAGCTGTGGTGGCCGCCCTTCGGTCAGGCCGTCTACGTGGACCGGTTGCCGGTCTGGGACAGGGATAGCAACTGCTACCGGGACGCGGACACTGGGCGCGCCCTCACGACCTGGGAGCAGGCCTTGGACGACCTTGACACCGACCCGGACGCCACGCCGGCGCACGTTATGCGGTTCGGGCAACAGGTCGACATCCAGGGCATCCTCGGCGGAACCCCCGACGCCGACCGCGCCGTGCGCTACCTGACCAAGTACCTCACCAAAGCGGTGGCCGACACCCACACCGACCCTTTGACGGGCCAACCGGACCCGCGGATGACCGCTCACGTGAACCGGCTGCACCAGGAGGTGCGGTGGCTGCCGTGCACCCCGGAATGCGCTAACTGGCTCCGCTACGGCATCCAACCCCGCGACCCCGGACCCGGCCTCACCCCCGGCAACTGCGTCGGCAAAGCGCACGAGAAGGAGAACCTTGGCCTCGGCGGCAGGCGGGTCCTCGCCTCCCGCAAGTGGTCCGGGAAGACCCTGACCGAGCACCGCGCCGACCGAGCCGCCGTCGTCCGGCAAGCGTTGGAAGCCGCTGGCATGGACGCGCCCGAGGTGGATCGGTGCTCCACCGACGTGCTGCACACCGACGGCCGACCCCGGTACGTGTGGGAACAGGTCCCGGTCACCGCCGCCGACTACGTCGACGTGCTCACCGCCTCCATCCTCGAACGACGCCGCTGGCGCCACCAATACGAGATGGCCAAGGCAGCGCTAGGCACGGGTCCGCCTGGGCCTGTGGACAACTGTTCGGCAACACCAACCGTCGCTCCTGCGGCATAACTGAGAGGCATTGCGATGGAACGGCTTTGGACAGTGCACGAGGTGGCGGACCTGCTGGGTGTGCCCGTTGGGACGCTCTACCAGTGGAGGACCAGGGGCTACGGGCCTCCTGGGATCCGGGTGGGGCGCTACCTGCGCTACCGCCTCGCGGACCTGGAGGCATGGGTCGACAGCCAGCCGACTCAGGCGGCGTAGTCGTGGGCCGCGCACCGTTGCCCCTGGGGCAGTGGGGAAGTATCCGCGCCTACCCGGTCGTCAACGATCGGGGCGAGCAGGTGCGTTGGCGCGCGGTCACGCTGTTCCGCGGCTTCGACGGTGTGACCCGTTCGGTCGAGCGGTGGGGCCGGTCTAAGACGGCTGCGCAGAGTCAGCTTCGGACCGCCCTGGCGGAGCAGACACGCCTTGCCGGTGGCCATGGGCTTTCGAGTCTGGACCGCTTCGACAAGGCGGCTGCGCTGTGGCGGGAGCGGATCGCCGGCATGGTCGACCATGGCAGCCGGTCCCCTGGCACGCTCGCAACGTATGACGGGCACCTGACGTCCAAGGTGCTACCTGCGCTGGGGCGGGTTCGGCTCGGTGAGATGACACCGCAGCTCGTGGACAGGTTTCTCCGCGAGCTGGCATCTCGGGTCGGTGTCCCGACGGCACGTACCTGCCGCTCGATCGTGTCCGGTGTGCTGGGCGTCGCCGTCCGGTACGGCGCGCTGTCGTCGAACCCCGTTCGGGACGCCGGCCGGCTCGAAGGGGGCCGCCCGGAAAAAGAGCCAAGGGCGTTGACGGGCACGGAGCGAGCCGACCTGTTCGCGTCGCTTGCGGCGGACGAGAGCGCGGCGCGGTATGACGTGCCCGAGCTGGCTCGGTTCATGCTCGCCACCGGGTTGCGGATCGGGGAGTGCCTCGGCCTGCTGTGGATGGACGTCGACCTCGACGCCCGCCGCGTCGACGTGACCTCCACCGTAATCCGGCTCAGGGGAGAGGGGCTGATCCGGAAGTCCACCAAGTCCAAGGCCGGGCTCCGCTCGCTGCCGTTGCCGACCTGGGCGATGGCCGACCTACGTCGTCGATGGGCGCAGGGCGTGCGGCTCGATGAGCCGGTCTTCCCGGACGTGCTGGGCGGCATCCGGGACCCGAGCAACACCCGGCACCAACATGCCAGCTGCCCACCCCAAGGAGTTCCGCCACGACGTGATCGCGGTCGCCCGCCGCGGCGATGCCCCGATCGCCCAAGTCGCCAAGGACTTCGGGATCTCCGAGTCCTGCCTGCGGAACTGG
>JAABUK010001959.1_pt1 | contig 37946 bp, 53 predicted proteins | sample 5559141 | NCBI WGS metagenome assembly JAABUK01 (sample SAMN10711869, study PRJNA513367) | rock metagenome | isolation source: Antarctica rocks | place: Antarctica: Victoria Land, Pudding Butte nord | collected 2016-01-03 | reverse complement strand
AACTCTGCTCCGTAACCCTTGACAAAGTCAAAGCGCCAGCCTTCAAATCCAATGTCATGCTGCAACCACTTCATCCAGTCCACAATGCTGGATCTCAAAGTGTCATTGGTGTGGTCCAGGTCTGCAACATGCACAGCACATTTAGGTATGTAGATGTTGTCTAACATATGGTATATGTTGCAGGCACACACATGTGCAAAGCTTGTGTCAGATTCTATTGCATTTTTTTTATAAATCATGGTGCACACACCCTCTCACTTCAGGATGTAGGTACGACAAAGCTGTGCAGTTGCGCTGCTGAGGTACGCAAAGCAGTGTTGTCTCAAGGTGTGACTACAACAGTGTATACTAAGAAGAGGAGAACAGACTCCTGCACATCCCAGATGTGACAGCTCATTTGACCAGACAAGGCTGTATGCAAGCAATTTGAGATAGATACAGATGATGCCATCAACAACAGTTTCAAGCAGCTGCTGTATAAATGCAAGCTCATGAAGTTATGGCACCAGGTTTGATACCTGGGGCAGGGCCATAGTCATCTCCTGTGTCTGGGCTGCCTTCACCACCAAAATCAGGGTCATCGCATGTGATTGCCCACTTGCCCCAGTCAACCTTTTCACCTTTGTGAGTGACGTCGTCCCTGAATGCTCATTTTGTATCTTGAGTGTGTGTTACATACAAATATGCGCACACTTGAGCTGTATTGTTGTATCAATACATTGGACACAGAGAAGCGGCAAAATTGGCAAACCCCTTCATAGACCCGCTTGTGGATTTGATAAAGCATCTGCCAGACAAAGTGGATGCGCATCAAGAATCAACTGACCTGAAGGTGTTGTACACACCATCCTCACCCTTCTCATCAGCACATCGATGATTGATGACAATGTCGGCGAGCGGCACAATGCCAGCGGCTTTTAGCTCCTTGCACAGTTCCTGAAGCTGCTCTTTGTTGCCATACTTGCTGTCAAGGTTGTAAAGCTGACCAGGCAGGTAACCTTGATCTGCAACTGACTGGCTCGGTGGTGGTAGCCATATGTGAGTGAAGCCAGCATCCTGAGAAAGCACAATGCTGCGATAACCATTCAAGATTTCTGATTGCTTCAGTGCACAGCTGCAGATAGCATTACGATCAGCAAGCGGAACCGATGCTTGCCACTGTGTGACCACTGTACCTCGGGCCTTCAACATTGCTCAACAATGCCGTCGGCCTGCTGCATACTATCATCATATCCATACCTTCATATCTTGAATCTTGGACTTCACCACATTCCACCAGTCCCCCACTTTGCAGCTGTCCCAGCCAAACCCTGAACAGCATTCTAACTTGTGATAGCAGCCAAGACCACATAAATTGCGGCAACTGAGCTGTACAGTACATGAACCGCTCTTGCAAGCGTGTGATTCTGCACAGGGAGGTCGCGCTGTCTCGTCACCTTGGAAAAGGATTGCCTCCTCCCTACGGACGTGCTTGGTTGATGGACCCTGGGCTGCCTGAGGTTGTTCGTGTTTCTCCTTCTGAGCTTCAGGGGCGTCAAGAGCTGCGACCATACACACGGTCCTATGCTGATTGTTACATGTTTGCTTGCGTCTAAGCTCCACTGCCCGGACGGGGTTCCTGCATCTGGAGTGCCACTGGACAGCAGATTGTTGCCTAATAGGGCCAGCCTTGTGTGGCACAATTTCTTTTCCGCACAGTGTCAACCCCATGATCTACCTAGCGTTGTCTATGAGCAAAATGCTACGATCGAAGGTTCCTCGAGCGCCAGCTCAACCAGTCTGAACAGCTGTCGCAATATAAACTTATTTGAACGAATTTGCCCCTCAGCAATTGGACACTTTTCATTGGTTGCCGACTCATGTGCCCATTACCATTCAATCACCGGTCAACACCTATTCTGCGGAAACAGCACAAACGAGTCCGGCAAACAGCCTAACGGTGTACTTGTGTTTAAAATAAACTCTGAAGCACGATCGCGAGGGATCGTGTGTGAGCAGGGGCTCGGGGACCACGCCTGAGTGTGCAATGCATTGTGAGTCAGTGTCAGTGCGAAATTATTTACAGGTCGCGTCTGGCTGAGCTGTAGCTGAAAGCTGGAAAAATTCGCTGGCTGATAGGTCCGCCGGCCACGAGCATCAAGCAGCAGGCAACAGAATCCAAAGGAGAGCCGAAGTTCATTACACCTATATCAGTGTACTTGTGTTGTTCAGGCCTTTTTCCAGCCCCGCAGTATAGTGCATAAAGGCTCAGCAGCTGCTGACAGCGATGTTTCTGACTCAGAATTTAGAATTTACAAACAGAACATCATATGTCCACGGCAAACTGCTGTGCTAGATGTCAAAGACCCATTGCAGGCACTTTAATTTTGCTATGCGCAGGTTTGATCTGCAGACACCGGTGGTACCTGTCCACCGTCATTCTGCTGAGCAAGCCTTGCGACAGTGAATTCATGCAATGCGAAGCATACAATGTGCAGCACTAGTGTGGCAGCATGATGTATCATTGTGCTAGCATTGATGACACCAATACTGTATACTGTACTGATACAACTGTATACAGTCTTGACAGTCACATGACGCAACATCATTGAACATGATCATCATTATTTGATTACAGCTGTACAGTGATCAGTCATGACCTTTCCATTCCTGGCTTCCCGCAGCTTAGGCACAGCGACAACGACTTGTGAGCATTGTAGACAGTATGTGTTGCAATTGGTATTGGTATACGTATTCACTCATGATAAACATGAAATCGTTTGTACATACGAAATACTACAGTAGCATAGTAGCATATTGGCTTCTCAAAATCTGTACACCAGAGGCAGGTCGAGGGCGCCATTGAACACTCATGCCCATAGCTTCCAGCTGCCTGTCGCTAGTAGCTCAAGTTTTAGTAGCTCAAGCCTAAGGGTAGCCCAAGCCTTAGTAGGCTTAGTCACGAGTTCCTGTATAACGAATCATTACACTGTGGGCATCTGCTTGTGCCTAATGACTCGTGACCAGCAGCGCTTGGCTCAGATGTAGCATCCGGACACAGCTGACATTGTATACGGACTCAGCACAGACAGGCTCGGCCGTGAGTCCACGCTCTGCGCGTCAAGGCTTGCGACTGGGGACAACAGGAAGCCTTAGTAAAGACTCTTCCCAGGAAGGGGCGGATTGCTGAAGTATACTTGATAGCGCCCTTCTGCATGGTCAGCGCAGTTCCTGCTAGCTACTCCGCAGACGCAGGCCCTTTGCATGCTGTACATCAAATAGTTCTTCAGAAAGTCTCGCTCGAGACAACACCAAACTTTGAGATCGTACATTGGGTGCTATCAGACCGTCCCTGAACATTCGCAGAAGAGCATCAGCGTTGACCGGTTTCTGCAGGTACACTTGCTACACAATAAACTGTCACGGTAGCTATCATGCTGCTACACAAGGCATTGTTTGTATTCGACGTGTGGTCAGATGCCCATTCAACGCGTTATTGCCTGTACAGCTATACAGCCATATATGGCATGCACGCTGTCGCATGCACGAGTAATTTTGCTCGGACGAGTGTCTCGCTGGTAAAGTGGATCACGCTTGGCTGTTGCAGGCAGTATGGGCGACAAGGCCATTTCGTCGGATTACCCTGTCAATTCTCAGACGCGAGGTCTGACACATGAAGAGTCAACAGGTGACCTGCTTCTGCTGTTGCTCACCACTAAACCTGGACTCTGCTCGTCAATCAGCACGGCCTTATCATTCAATTGTCCATGTGCAGGCTCTGCTCAAGGTGGAGCGAATTGGAAAACCCCAGTGTCACACAGCAACCCTTTTGCAGACCTGAATGACACCAGGTCCCTTGGCCAGAACACCGCTGACCCAGCATTCAACGCAGCTCAGCAAGCAGCTGATCCACAAGGAGGTAGTGCCCGCACCGGCACACCTGGTCAGGGACCAGCCAAATCTACTGATGACGGCAGACACTCAGCACAGAGTCTGACTGGCAATTATGTGAGCAACACCAAGGATAACATGCAAGGCAACGAAAGCTCTGCAGCAAACACAGCTGGTAGCTACAGTCAGCAGGCAAGCAACAATGCACAAGCCACTGCTCAGGGTGCACAGAAAGGGGCAGGGGACTACAGCAAGCAGGCTCAGGGCAGCGCTCAAGAAACTGCTCAGTATGTTCAAGATAGTGCTGGGGCTTTTGCACAACAAGCTAAGGAGAGTGCTCAGGGAAGTGCAGAGTGGGCACAGGACAAGGCAGGCAGTTATGCCCAGTCTGCACAGGACAGTGCTGGCAGTTATGGTCAGCAGGCCAAGCAGGGTGCACAAGCATCAGCAGGATCAGCACAACACACTGCTGGACAGTCTGCTGAACAGGGCAAACAGACTGGCCAGAAAGCACAGGACACTGCTGGAAGCTATAGTCAGCAGGCTCAGGAAAACGCCCAGGCCTATGCAGGATCTGCACAAAATAAGGCAGGACAGTATGCTCAGCAGGCTAAGGACAGTGCTCAGGGTACTGCTCAATATGCTCAGGACAGTGCTCAGGGTACCGCTCAATATGCTCAGGACACAGCTGGAGACTATGCCCAGCAGGCAAAACAGAGTGCCGAAAGCACGGCAACCTCTGCACGTGACACTGCTGGGCAGACTCAAGACCAAGCAAGCAAGTACGCTCAGCAAGCTAGGGATGGTGCCCAAGACTGTGGCAAGTCTGCACAGGACTCTCTGGGAAGCTATGCACAGCAAGCTAGGGATGGTGCCCAGGACCGTGTCAAGTCTGCACAGGATACTCTGGGAAGCTATGCACAGCAAGCTAGGAATGGCGCCCAAGACCGTGTCAAGTCTGCACAGGACACTCTGGGAAGCTATGCACAACAAGCTAGGAATGGTGCCCAGGACCGCGTCCAGTCTGCACAGGACACTCTGGGAAGCTATGCACAACAAACTAGGGATGGCGCGCAGGACCGTGTCAAGTCTGCACAGAACACTCTGGGAAGCTATGCACAGCAAGCTAAGGAGACACTGACAGGTACCACATGCTTGTTCACACACTGCCCTTGCTGATAAGGCGTGGTCCATGTACCAGTCAAGCGCGCTCGAGTATCCCTTGTCTTAGCTGATACGTGAATTCTTGCAACCAAGGCTCCTCCCAGATGCTTGTGATAGCAATCCTGACACCAGATGGCAAACCAATGCCTGGCTTCCTGATATTACAGGGACTGCACAGTCTGCACAAGAAACAGCTGGAAGCTATGGCCAACAAGCCAAGGAGGCTGCCCAGAACACTGCAGACTCAGCACAGGGTAAGGCAGGCAATATTGGTCAGCAGGCCAAGCAGACTGGTCAGAGCGCACAGGACACCGCTGCTGACTACACTGAACAGGCCAAGGGTTCTGCCCAAAACAGTGCTGAGTCAGTACAAGACCAGGCAAGCAAATTTGGTGAGCAGGGCAAGCAGGCTGGCAGTGATGCCAAGGGCACAGCCTCTGACTACAGCCAGGAGGCAGCAGACAGCACCCAAGCCACGGCACAGTCTGCTCAGGGCACAGCAGGAAGCTATTACCAGCAAGCCAAGGATGCTGTTACAGGTACACACTTTGGAGCGCATGACAACACAGGTCAACATGTGTATTTTAGCTTGCACAGCCTCATTTGCTGTGGACTACAGGTCACAGCTTTCAGTCCCAAACGTTTGGCTTTGCACCAATCGAGTCTAGATCACAGCTGCACACTCAAGCATGTGCCTGACCAGGAATGCCTGCACAAGCATGTCAGGCTGCCGTGTTACAACTAGGTGCAATCATGTACTTTTCATTTAGTATCTTACACTATGGGGTGTGAAGCCTCTTGTGATCAGGCATCCTGGCTTGAAGCACAGGTGGATGTGAACACATGTCACCACAAGGCATCACGCTATGGCAGCATGTTTCCAGCTGCCAAGCAAGTAGTTTCTGACCTGATTGTGGATGGTGCATCAGGCGGGGTGAGGTCAGCACAAGACAGAGCTGGCCAATACAGTCAACAAGCCATCAGCACCGCTCAGAACGTCACTGGAGCTGCCCAGCAGATTGCTAGTAACTACACCCAGCAGGCCAAGAGCAGCGCTCAGGATGCCAGAACCACGATCCAGAAGAAGGGCGATGACTGGACTCAGAAGGCCAGAGATGTTGGTGACGCTGCACAGGAGAAGGCACTTGAAGCCTCAGAGCAGGCTAAACCTGCTGCTGGAGACGCAGCCCAAGAAGAAGTGAAGGATGAGGCCGGTGGTTACACTCAGCGTGCTAAGGAAGCTACTCAGGAGGGTTCTCAGTCTGCACAGGAGGGCATGGAGACAGTGGCCAGCAGCAGTGCAGACTACGCTGATGCTGCTAGGCAGGCAACAGTGTACAGTGCTGCAGCTGCAGGTATGTTGCTGCGTCATGCTTACTCACTGATCTGTTCTTTATTCTGTCAAGGTCTGCTGTCCTTAGCAGCAACATGCAAACGCTGAAGGTCACGTAGTGGACATTTTCCAAAGGTTCTCCTTGAATGTCATGCCCAGCTTGCTCCAATCAGAAGGGGTTTAACAGATTTAGCAACTCACTTGCCTGCATGCTACAGATGCACCAAGTTGTGGTCAATGCAAGGCAGCCAATATGAACACCATAGAATGTTTGATGTGATGAGTCAACAGAATTGTTACTTTGCGTTTGCAGTCAATGAGACACCTGGTGGGGAAGGGGCGCAGGCTAAGGCCCAGGCTGCCAGTCAAGGAGCTGTCGGATGGGCTGTCAACACGGCAAGCAGTACTGTAGGCTTTGGCAAGAGCCTGACCGAGGCTGCTTTCCGCGGTGTTGGCCGCACGACCGGCACTGCTGTCAACACTGCTGGCAGCATTGCTTCCAGAGCAAGTAAGGCCATCCTTGTCCTCTGCATCGACTTCTTTGCTGCAAGTGATGTCTGTTCAGACGTGCTGCATTGCTCCACCATTTAGGCCTTCACCAAGGACCTCTGCAGTGAGCTTTTCTGCTGGAAAGCAGCAGAAGTGCCCATGCCATGTGGGTCTGGAACAAGACTCATGCTGGCTCAGTCTCACTCACTTGCACATCAGTTCGTCAGCCTGCGGTGCAAGCAGAAGCGGCGGTCAACACACCTCTTCAGTGTACATAGCATGAGTAATTATATAATATAACATAACATAACATAACATAATATAATATAATATAATATAATATAATATAGTATAGTATAATATAATATGTTATAATAATAGCATATGTGATAGCATGTGTTGGTGGTATGCAGGCCAGATGGTGGGCTTGACAAAGAAGGCTGAGGAGCTGCCTGCTCAGAAGGCTGGTGTTACCACCAGCACTGGTCCTCAGGTCACTGCTGCACCCCATACCTGCATCACCCTGCATCACCACCTGCTCATACCTAGCAACTCCATGAGCCTGATCTGCAGCCCATACCTGCATCACCTTGCCTCAATGCCTGCTCATGCCTAGCAACACCATGTGCCTGAGCTGCAGCTACACCTGTTTTGCCTAATCTGTTGTTGTACAGAAGTCTTTGATCTGCACAGTCGCACTGTGTCAGTTGCAAACATTGCGTCAGTTGCAGTGTAATGTACTGCCAAATCACATGACCTACATGGTACCTGGGCCAAGCGGTCGTGCAGAAGCTGCAGGTGTTGCACAGTAGCTTTGACCTGGTCACTTGTACGTTTAGTGCCTTGAACTCTATGACATTTTCCCATTTATTGTGTGTTGACAGGAATTTCAGAGTGGTTGGTTGATTGATTGGTTGGTTGGTTGATTGGTTGGTTGATTGTTGTGCTTGCAGGCATCTAAGATTGAGGACATCCCAGGGCGGCCTCAGAGTGTGCATGGCAAGGTGATGGAGACAGCCGAGGCGGCTATTCAGCGCTTTGACCCCTTCTCCAAGATTCACCAGCATGTCTGCGGCTTCCACTTCTATGCTCATGACATCACCAGACAGGTCAGCACTGCATTGAGCTCACCACACACATGCTCATGACATCACCAGACAGGTCAGCACTGCATGACACAACCTTGCCAACAGCCTCCCTAGGAATAACTGTACACCCCAGCATTCATACTTCAGTGAACGGTACAGTAGTGTGTGTATAGCAGCTAGGCAGGTAGCTTAGTGGCTGTACTATACTAAGCTGGGTCTGATCAAGCAGACATTAAGCAACATGCCATGCAATGGGTGAAAAACGCAAGAGTCTGACACTGTGTGTTGCTCAGGTTGAGGCTCACCATTTCTGTGCCTGCCCCAATGAGGATGTGCGCCAGTGTGTCATCTATGACTCAGACAAGCCCAATGCACGCTTGATTGGGCTGGAGTACATCATCTCCAGCAAGCTCTTTGAGGGGCTGCCTGAGGAGGAGAAGATGTACTGGCACAGCCACAAGTATGAGGTCCAGTCTGGCACACTGCAGGTGTGTGAAACCACTTCCAACACTGTCTTGCAGCCAATGCTAGCTGTGGAGTTCACGGCAGTGTGGTACATACAGCTCATGAATGTCCAGCTATACAGATACCTGGCTTGATATGGCATGACACAACATCGCATGCATAGCTGAGAGTACACTAGGTATATTCAGGCTGGCTGTCTTTGTGTTGCAGTATATTTGGAAACTGTTGCTGCTGTCTTGCTATGAAAAACTGTTGTGGCTGCCCAGACCTGGACTATGTTGCACATCCATGCGTAGGTTCGAGGTTCGTAAGTAAGAAATTCATGCTGTCTTGTTTGGTTGCAGGCCCCTAGGGTGCCAGTCCTGGCAGAAGATCTGGAGATGAAGAAGCTGATCAACACATATGGCAAGACCTTCCACACCTGGCAGGTGGACCGTGGCGACACATTGCCTCTAGGTACCACCCTCCGCCTGCATTTCTTGCCTTGCTCTTATGGCTCCACTCCTGCTATTGCAGCCCTTATCTCACAGTGTCTTTGCTTGTGACTGCACACCTCTATAACCCCCCAAGGGTCATCTGTCATGTGCACATCTGCTGTGCTGGAGTCTTTGTTCTAGGGTCCTTTGTTTATGTGTGGCTCAGTTGTTGGGAGTAACAAAAGCTGGCACAGAGTGGTGATAGTGCTGCTTAGGTGCTGATCATATGGTGTTAGCATACTCCCACAGACAGTGAGATGGCTGCTGCAATGTGTCAGGTCCACCACAGCTGATGATGGCATTCTCTGAAGATGGCCAAGCAGACCCTCTCATGATTGCCAAGCGTGATGCGGAGTATGGGACCAACAGTAAGGAAAGGGAGGAGCACAGGGCCAAGAACCTAGACTTCAGCTACCAGCCCAGCAAGGCTGCTGACCACTGGTTGCAGGGCCAGGGAGCTTACCAGCTGGAGACTGTCAAGACAAACTTCAAGAGCGGTACGCTTCAGGCTTTCAGATCATGTGCTTTGACAAGAGACAGTCTTGATTGCAAGTGCACCATGCGCCTGTTGGATCATGTACTTTGACAAGAGACAGTCTTGATTGCAAGCGCACCATGCACTGTCGGTGTGTCTTTGTCTCTGCTTCAAAGCACACTGCATCATTTGTTCAGGCTTGCAAGCGCAGCAGTGTGATGCAATACTCCTATGATCCAGGCATTTTACCAAGCTCTGCAAATTAGTGTATCCTTGGGAAAGTGTATTTGGATCCAACCTATTAAGGAAGAGCAACAGTGTGCTGTATTTTTGCTGTTGTCCCATGCTGAGGCTGATGATGTGTTGCAGACCCAAGTAGTGGAGCTTCTACAAGCAGGGAGGAGTAGAGCGTAATAACAAGCCCTGGTCGGTCATGCATCTGGATCTGCTTTTGTATAGCGTTGTGTTGAAACTGCAGAGTGTAGTACAGGTAGATTGCAGGTTGTAGAATGTATGCTGGCAGCATATGCAGTGTAGCATCAGCATTGACGTATTTGAGACCAGTTTTGGCTTAGTCTGGAATGACGATTTGGTTGGTTGTGAATGCTGAGTGTTGCAGAAGTCGCTGTATTAAAGGTTTGCTGAGAAACATTCGCAGCTTCCAGCAAGCTCTAGTCACTTTCATGGATTTCAAGTAGCAAATTATCGAAACAGCTTTAAGGTACTATCACTCTCTAATCATACTGACTGATGTTCTTCACTGATTGAACGTGAATGGTTGGTACACAAATTGCATGACATCGGGGGCTCCTGACTGACTGAAGTATATCTGCTGATGTCCAAAATTTGATCTTGCACTGGACCAGCACCCAGCAGCAGCAGTTGCGCTCCAGGACATGTTGATATCGACATTATGTCTATGATAGGAAAAGGTGCTCCTTTCAAGCAGTCCTGATGGGACAGGCACTGGACTGCTGTATATATATAACTGAACATTGCAGATGCCTTGTCTTAGTTCAAGGTGCCACGGCAGTTGGGTGCTCCGCATTTGCATTGCAATTTGTCATCACCTTCCTCCTCTTTGAACCTGCACAGCCATGTCACCATGCAGTGAATACCCTAGTCTGCTAAACAAGTATATACCCTAGTCTGCTGAACAAGCCTGCAGGTGCACTATGTGATTCAGCAAAGGCAAGCTTGTAAGGCAAGGTCGGGCTGCAGTGATAGTGCTAAGCACACATGACACTCATGCCACCAGTGAATGACATCTCACTGGCCGTCAGCTCAAATCACCACACAAGCTGGCACACAGCAAGCTACAACCATGCTCTACATCAAGCTTCAATGATACATTTCCTGCAGAGCGTTGACAGCTGCCTATATTGTCACCACCAGGCTGGGAGTTACCTGTAGTCGTAGGTCAGCTCCTGACCGGGCTTGATGTCTGTGCGTGCAAAGAAGACAAGGCGGCTCTCTCCTTCCACCTCAAGCACCTTGGTGTACATGCTGGGCGCACAGCAGTGATTCTGCAACATTCCCAACATATTTTGGACACTCCCATATCTGACATGTCAGCCTTGCTGTTACAATTGAGATGAGTAACAACAATGTGCTGTCATGTGCAGCAGGCATATGCACCCTAGAGACCCTGCTGACATACTTACCATCCTATGACAGTAGCAACATCATACACAACGCCGTTGCCTGATAGCACCTGAACCAATTTTGGTGTGTTCATGCCTGTTTGTACTCCTTGCAAGGTCACATGAAGCCAAGTTAAAAAAACACAAAAACAAAACATGAACACTTGCATGGAAGCCCACACATTCCCCAGCAGTACCCACAATTTGTCATGAGAACTCACCGTGAAGCGGCCAACAGCTCCGGTCATGGTGGCATCTATGACGACGTCATCATTGACATTGAACAGGTAGCAGTCTTTGCCAATGCGGTTGTACAGCTTCTGGCGATCATCAGACATCTTGGGGCGCAGCAGATCCCCCCGGTACTCCACTACCATGCTGTCCTGCTTCATCTCTGCCCGTGCTATCAAGCCCCAGCCATGAATCCCAGACTGCATCACCCGTGTCAGGCAGTCACCTTCTGAACATGTTGTGTTGCTTGGCATTGCACTCCACTGTCCAACATTGCTTGCATAGCAGCAGCTGTCACGTGCAGTGAGCATAAATGACGAGTTCTGCCGCTTGAAATTACTCGCATGTCAGCACTGCTTGCAAGAAGGCAGACATGATGTGTAAGAGCATCTGCAAGAATGACATGCACTTTGGCACTTCCCAACATTGACATGGCCTGCACAAGACTGCCTTGTCAGGGCTTGACAATATGTACACTTGCAAGCAGTTGATGTCCAGTGACCGTGTGGGATGTGAGTGGGTGTGAGCTGACCTTGCCAAAGGTGATGCGCTGCCGTTCTGTTTGCTGGCACTTCTGCAGCCGCTCCTTCATGGTCAACCCCTTCCTGTCACCAACTGCCTTGCCTCCTGCACAAATTACACACCATCAATATGGCTGCAGTATGGCTGCAGTATGGCTGTACTGCCCTGGTGCATCTGGAAACAGACTAACTGCATGTGGCTGCATCAGGATACTGTGCAAATAAGGCACATCAAGTGAAGCTGGCGCTCAAGGCCACAGCTCTAATTCTGAGCAAGAAGCCTACCTACTCAACAAATTGGCAGACAACAGTTCCACTAGACGCCGATGCTTCTACAGGAACACTGTGCCTTTCAGACAATGCCAAACATCAATCTTGGCAGCATTGGCTTGCAACATGAAGGGTACCTGCAGCCTTGCCGCCAGCTTTGGCTTGAGCAGTCTCCTGTGCGGCAGGGGTGGGGGCACTGCTCTGCCTTATGAGGCTGCCCCGCCTGGTGGTGCCCTCAAGCTTGACAGAGGGGGTGGGCTCAGCAGCAGGGGTGCCACCTGCTTCCTCCACCTGGTGCCCCTTGGCCACCAACCACTCATCTGGGCTCCATGCTTTGGACTCTGGCAGCTTCCAAACCTGCATTCCATGACAGCCATGCATGATGATTAGACACTGTGGTGTCACAAGTTTCATGCATGCAGTGAGTCATTCAGGCACATGTTAATCAGAATATATTGACAGGTCTCAAGCACTGGCATCACCCTCACAAATAAGCACTGATTAGGCGCACGTTTTGCAGTGCGGACACTGGGCATGCCACACTGCAGGATTTGAGGCCAATAGTATCAGCATGATAGAAAGCAGCAAAACCAGAAGCAGAAGGCAGGCGGACTACCTTGTGTTGCAGAGGTCCACAGACCAGATGTGGCAGGGCATGCAAAAAGGCCCTCTTGCCAAAGCGGGGTACTGGCTGACCCTGCCTGCCACCCCCAGTGATCATGGGCCCCTGCCACTTGGGCCCACCGGGCATGCCTGACATACCCCCCCACGTCTTGCCCACACGCCTGGCCTGCTTGCAGATGATGCACATGCAGCCATCCCTGTGCGCCTGCAGTGCATTACTCACCATGAGGGTATGTACCAAATGACCTGTATTGTTCACACATGAGGGTATGTACCACATGACCTGAATTGTTCACACATGAAGCAGTGAAGACATGCAGGGTGACAGAATGTGCACGGGATGCATCAGTCATGTCAGTGTGCAAGTCTGATGGTGTGACTGCATCCAGTACATGCAGTAAAGATGGATTCCTGTCCATTCAGAATGATGACACCAGTGTTTAGTCAGTACATGTAGGTGATGAGGGGAAAGCAGACAGGATGAGCGCAACACACAGCAGCATAGAACAAACTACTCACCTGCTTGCCCTGTGGCTTGGCATAGAACAAACTACTCACCTGCTTGCCCTGTGGCTTGGCAGCTTGGGAGCCAAAGCGCTCCCTAGACACGTTTTGCCGCCTGGCAGCATGCAAAGCAGGCGCAGCCTTGGGTCTAGCAGCCTTAGCAGTGTCAAGACCAGCATCCACCAACCAGTCCCCCATGGTAGGGCCGGGTACCCCACCCCCCTTGTCCACCCTCAAGCTGGCTTTCCACTTCTTGCTGGCACCTTTTCCTGCCAGGCGTTCAAACTCGGTGGGGGTGCATTCCCGCCCTTCTCCCAGCAGGATGCATGTGCGCTTGACATCAAAGACAGCGCGGCTGCTGTTGCAGACTATGGGCACTGTGTCAGGCACAGGCCCCCTCGCCACAGCTGGGGCATCCGGCTCTGCAGCTGTGGGCGCTGCCGCCTCCAAGGCAAGCATACCAGTCTCAGCGAACGGCGGTGGAGCTACTACCACAGCTGTGGCCACAGCATCTGCTGGTATGTCCCGACCAATGGGTGTGATTGGTCGGCCAGGCAAGTCCTTCCAAAGCACAATCTCTTTGCCAAGATTCAACCACTCCACTTCATTATCCTCGTAGTGCACAAGGTGCTCTCCTTTTGCTGTCTGGAAGCCCTGGACTCTGCCATGGTACCAAGCATGATCATCTGGCCACCAGATGGCCACCTGTTGACCTACTGCTGCCTTGCCCTGCACCACTGACTGCTGCTGCTGATGCTGCTGCTGCTGATGCTGCTGTTCATCAGGTGTCTCTTCAGCAGCTTGCGCCAGCACTATGTCGGTACATGGGGCACTCTGACTGGCCTCAGACGGATCTGCTTTGAGTTCAGGCGGTTCTAATTTGGGCTGGATGTGCTTTGGCTTGCATCCTGGCAAGAAGGAGACCCAGCACACCCGCTGGGCATCTATTTCTGCTCCCAAGTCAATCCATTCACCCTGCAGTACCGGCAACACCTCATGCCTGCAATCAGTTTTGATGCACAGATGTGAAAACAGTGGTCAGCCTTTGCTTCACAGCTGGCATGCTTGTGATTTGTGCATGGACTGAGCCCAGTGATCCTCTATGACAGCTGATTACCGAACAGGATTATCACTATGGGATCCAGATGACTGTAGCCACCATCTTTTGAAACATCTCTCTCTCAATGTAGAAACGCATTTTTACTGTCCCCAGACGTTTCTGAGTTTAGATTTCCAGTGTAGGGATAATGTTTCTGAATTAAAGTAGACGTTTTGGGATTGAACAGAGCTGATGGCAGCTTGAGGGCAATATGGCAGCTGCAATGCAGATGGCTGAAGGAACAGAAGTGTAAGCTACCTGCTGGTCATAGGAGTACCACACATTGTGCTTGCCATTGCTCCTGTCGTAGGCACGCACCACAGCATCATACCACTCGGCATCATCTGGCCAGAACACCTTGCACTTATGACCCACCCAAGCCTCAGGCTGCTCCCTGGGCATCTCAATCCCAAAGTCTGCATTTGCCAGAACCCAGGTGAGGTCCCTACTTGCTTGGCAGTGCATCTGAGCTGATGCTGCATGTTGCTGCAGGCTCATTGGTTTGCTAGCAATGTGCACAAGACTTACAAGCACAATGGGTGCTCACTCCAGAGTCAGAAGTTGCACATGAGCAGGAGTACAACCTTGTGTCACAGCTTCTGGTAAGCAAACGAGTGGCAAAATTGCTTGCATACAATGTGCATGTAGAGGTACATTGGATGGCACAGTCAGGGGAGAAAAGCCAGGTTGTGGTGAAAGAATGGCACCTGGACGTGGCACAGAAGCAGATTTCTGACGTTTGAGGTCTCTGTGCAGTGCTGGAGTGTTGTCCTGGCTCCTGGACCTTTTGCGTCTTGGGGCCGCTTCTGCAGTACAATGCAAGGATCCTGAAGCATCACCATCACAACGAACTCTGCATAGCTGCAGTCAGATTTGGCTTGAACTCTGATATGCTTTGAGGCTTGAACTACAATATGCTTTGTGGCTTGAACTATAATAGCTTTGTGGAGTGACAACATCTTGTGTGCTTGTCATGAAACAAGATGCATGCAATAACAAGATGAGACCATGCCTCAGATGTGTTGTGTCCTGAATGCAACCTCTATGAAGAGTTTGCATGAATTTCACAGGAAATTTTCTTGACTGCAGCCCTCAGCTCTCATAACACAACTTTCAGCGAGCCTTGCTTCTCAGCACAGCCTTGCCAGCCAGTGGGGCAACACAAAATGAGGGCACAGCTGGGGACTATCATATCACGGCGTTGCAAAATGCAAGCAATTGGGGACAGGTGCAGGAGAAGCAAGCTGCAGTCATGCTGGACAGGGTGGGGTGGAGGGTACAGGCTGGGGTGCAGGCGGGGTAGGCCTGGCTGGCTCGACTGTGAGAGGAAGCAAATCCTGCGCTCTCTAGTATAAATTTTAGCATCACTGGGCTTTGCAGCAGTCAAGCAGAGCAGAGTGCACATTGCCAACTCTTTCAATATGACACATCGTCTTGAGTTACGGTGTGTTTGCCATGCAGACAACATGCTGCAGGAGAAAGCTGCACATGGACAGCACAACACTGTCAAAGCAAATGCAACCTTCACTCCAGACGCAGCATGGCACCATCTGCTGGGGTGCAAAGGTTGACAATGACCAGCAGTAACCTTACCAAGCTCGGATGAAGTTGCATGAGCAGGCGGTGAGGCCTGTCTGTGTCCCACATCCACATTCACATCCATCTTCACAGCAGCTTGTCCAGACTCAACATTGGCGGATTGCCACGCCAAGGGCTCCTTCTCAACCTTGACATAGGCGTTCACAGGATCCATGACATCCACCTCTACCATTGTGCTATCCTCCTCCTCCTGAAAACCAACACCTGAGCCCTGCTGTACCTCCTCGTCTTTGACTGCACCTACCGCGCCCACATTGACAGTGCTTGCCTCTCTCATGGGCGTGTCTGCCTGCATGCCTGACTGTAAGCCTTGGTGATTGCTTGTGCCATGACCCACAGGCGAGCTGCCCTTTGCTGTGGGATCAGCACCGAGCAGTTGGCCATGTTGTGCCCAATGCGCCTGCCCATTGACCACACCTTGCGCTGGACTCCTCTCCCTTGTGCCAGCCAAGCCAACACCTGCCTCACGCGGAGGCTGCTTTGGCATGCTTCTGCCCTGAGTCTTGTCAGCAGCCTCGAGAGGTGCTGGTCCTGAGAGTGCTGAGTCCAACAGGTGAGGGCGAGCTTCCAAATCTGCAGGGTGGCCATTCTGCAGCGGATCTACTTCAGCGCTTGCTGCTGTCATGCGCACTGACGACTGCTGCTGCTGCTGCTGCTGCTGGTGGTCATGGGAGTTTGTGTGGTGCTCATGCTTGATGGGAGCAGCATCTGCCACATCCAGCTTGGCCACCTCTTGCTCAGGCTTGTCCTCACCCTTCACCGACATATCTGCACAGCATCAGACCACCACCATTCACTGACAGCTTCTGGTCTGTTTGCATGCTGACGGTCAAAAAGATTGCACAAATCATTGCGACTTGCAGTACACACTGACATCAGTACAATCTGTACTGCTTTCCATATTTCCGTATCCATGCGCAGCGTCGCGCTTTCTTGCACTAGAATGCTGCCTCATGCTATCAAACTGAGCCCAATCATTGGTCACACAGCCAGTTACACCAGTGAAACAAATGTTGACAGTTCTGCAGCTGCACAAGCAACAACAGCAGCATGACTGCCACAGCTAGAAGCAGCAGCAACACCTGAGCAGCTGCAGGGTCACCAGTCTACAGCAAAAGCACTGGCAAGTTATGCTGCAACATAGGGGGCAGCGACATCGAAACACAGCAACAGCCTGAGCGGTAACAGCAGCTGCCAGCTTGAGTTGACTAGTCATTCTTTATGTGGTCCAAACTACCAACAATGGGACATTAGGCTCTTTTTTAAACAGAACTCCCACCAGCTTGCTTTTGTCGCACACCACATACACCTGTGCTTTCAAGCCAGGATGTCTGATGAGTCACAACTGGCTCCACACCCCAGACGGTAAGTAATAAAATGAGTTGACTTGTACCTTGAGCAGGCTCAGACTCAGGCTCAGGCTCATCAAAGTCTGCCAGCAAGTCTTCCATGACCTCCTGGACAGTTTGATGCAGGTAGGCCTCATACACCTGGGCAGCCTGTGCATTCCCAGCCAGCGCCGCCAACTGCTTGCGATCCAGCTTATGCAGTGCCAGCCACTCTTGCATCATCTGCACGCACAACATGCTCATCAAGTCTTGTCCATCTCACGAGCTGCTGCAACAGAACAGCAGTGAAGGTCTGCCCATGCATTGGCAGCATCTGAAGGCAAGATGCTAGAAATAGAGAGCATGTCTAAGGTGCAGTGTGAAAGCTTGGGAACCCCAGCATATCGCCTGCACAACACCCCTGTGGATAGTTGTCTGCTTTGTAGGTATTCCAGTATGCGCTAGGTAGTTGCAAGTGTTGCCCAAGGTTTACTCCTAAACGTGAAGCTGCACTCAAGGGGTGTACACTGACAGAGCAAGTGCCGTATACAACTTTCAACTACATACGACTCAACTGCTGTTCTTATGATGCATCTCAGCAACAATGTACCATGTGCCTCTGACGCATGACAGCTCAACATGCAGACCCTACCATGTCTTGAGAGCCATCCTCGGCTTCAGTCCAGATACTGCACTTCCACTTCTTGGCATCCCCCTTGCCACACACCTGCTCAAACTTGGAGGCACTGATCTCAGACTCTCCGTGCTGCACTCTTTGTGTGCGCACAAGCAGCAGGCCGCTTCGGCCGTTGCAGGTCACGTGAAGCACCTCTGGTACCCCTTCTGGCAGTGGAATCAGCTCTATTGCCTGCAGCCGAGAATTCCAAATAGTAACAAATGATACTATGCTGGCACAACAGGTCGTGGAAGCCAGGTGTCACAACAGACATGTCAGCAGCAGCATTAGCAGCAGCGCGTATGACAGATGGGAGGTCGGCTGCCGACACATTGTACCAACACCTTGACAGGGGTGTATGTGAGTTGCCATGAGCCCAGATTTTTTAATGTGTGAGAGTTGGACTGACAGCTCGTGGTGAATCTTGTTGTCATGCAACACCAACTGGTCTGCCAACCAAAGTACCACAACGGGAATCAAGAACAGATGATCTGGTTTCATACCACAGGTGGCTCCTCATCTTGAGATTCCTGATCAGTCTCCTCCAGCTTGATGGCTTTGGGCTGCCTGCCTGGCCCTTTGGGGGCCTTGGGGGCAGCAGGGGCTCTGTGCTTCTTGGGGGGTCGGCCCCCTGCGCCCCGACCCTTGGGGGGCTCAGGCAGGGCCAGCATCTCCTCCTGGGGAAGGGCCACAGGTTTCTCTGGGATCCAGAACCCCTTGTTGGTGGTGTGGCCCATACCTGTTCCATGTGAACCACGCTCCCAACCCTGCAGGCACTCAGTAACAGTCTCAATCATCATGTATGCCCATTCAGAACATGCTGCAGTAGGTCCGCCAGCACAGCATACGCAAGTCAGCATAAAAGCCAAGTCAAGACAGCCAGTGGTGTCAACTGAGCAAGGCCCTGCATTCATATGCAACAGGCATGATTGAAAAGTGGCTGATTCCTGTAGCAGTTGCTGTCACCAAAAGATGTAGGATGCAGTACCTTGAGTGACATGGCCCTGGCACAGCCTGCTGGCAGGTCTGGAAGGGTGACAGTAGGCAAAGGCCTGAAGGGCTGCCCATTCCACAGCCCATTGGTGTCGTCCTCGCCCTCCTCCTCCTCACCTTGTTTCACAACTTGCACTCCTGCAGACGCACACATGCACGCTCTAATGCCTGGACCAAAGAGACATCTTGGTCTGGCTGTGCATGCTGCCCAGGTGACACTGCGCACCCTGCTATATGTAGTCGTAAGTCCACCAGTAACGTGGTGAGACAGTCAGCCATACCCAAGGCTGAAGTTACTAGCGTTGAACAAGCTGTAGTGGTGCTGGCAGAGAGCAGACTCAATGGCTGACTTGCTCGAGAGAAAGGACTGCATGACAGGCATGGATGCAAACAATTATGAAGGTATAGCAGTGGCAGGAGCAGCACATACCTGCTAGTTCAGGGTGGGGGGTGCAGTGCTTGGGGCAGTAGCTGATGAGGCGCACAGCCCCATCCTCCTGCCCATCGCTGGCATCCACCATGTTCATGTACAGCCCAGCAATGCGAGCGCACAAGGGATGGTACGCTGTGTAGCAGCTGCTGCACTGAATCTTGGCCCCCACTCGCTGCCTACATTGGACATCAAGCATGTCAGCCAAAATGTTTCAGGCCACCCCCAACAGCAGAAGCTGACCTTGTGTCAGAGCCTCTCAGATGGGGACAGCAGGGTTAAGCCCTGATGGGGCCAGTCCTTGCTTGCCTGAGCTGCCTAGCTGAGCTTAGCAATGCAGTTGCACCGCATTGCAGATGTGCAATCACATTGAATGGCAGATGTCTTGGCTTGTGTGTCCTCGTTTAACATGATTGTTGAGGCCACCACACAGAGACATGGGCAGCTGGACAGACAATGCAGCAGGGAAGTGACTGACTTGCAGATGCAGCAGTTGAGCTCCCAGCGTTCTTTCTGGATGCTGCGGATGTGGGTCACAGGCTCCATGCGGCGGTCATCCCCCACGCTGACCTCAGGGATCCACTGCAGGCATGTGGCATGACACCACAGCCCTGGCTCAGTTGTGGGTTTCAGGGCACCCCCCTCAATAGGGCACAGGCAGCACTGGGGTGGCTTGCTGTCATCCTGCACGCACCGCAGCTGTGAGCAGGAACACTTCATGGAAAGTACACATGACCCCAGACATTCTTTGCATGATTGCTTGCTATGCCCATATGCAGGCTTGAGTGTTGCTGACAGCTACTCATCACATGTCACAGTGCTTTGACATAATCAGCGTTGCTGCAGAGACAACACGCACAAGACAGCTTTGATGGTGTGTGCCCTGAGGCGATTCCTATACAAGCCATGTACCATTTGCAGGCTTGCTATTGCCAAAAATGATGCACCCCTACAACATGAGCTGATGCAGTGGGATGAGTTTTTGAGTGGATGTTACCTTGAGTTCACAAGCTCTGCAGAGCCACATGTCATCCTCGCCCGGCAGCTCTTGCACCCCATAGCAAGACTGGTGCACCGTGATGCCACACATGTCACAGCTCACCAGCTGATCCTGGTCATAGTCCACATCGCTGTCGCACACTGTGCATCTGTCACCTGCCCACCTCACCTGCACACAGCTATGACTTCTCACCAACCCATGCAACTGCGCACCTGCCGAAGGCTTGTGATTCTGCAGCCCACTCAGTGTGCATGTCATTGAGTACTGCGATTGCCACAGGCAGAGCTGGAACAAAACAAGAATTTCAGTTTCCAGAGGCGTTTACCTTTGATAAGGAGTGAAGCCAAAGGTTGATCACGGTCTGGAGCTAAGCAGGGCTCACGCATTGTGGTTGAAAGCAAAAGAAGGGCCAGAAGGTTTACCTTGACAGGGTGATGCTTGCCGTTGTCGATGTCATTCCATGGGGCATACACAGCAGCCAGCAGCTTCTCAGTGGCCTTGTGGGCAGGCAGCAGAGGCAGCGCTGCAGGCGCAGCACTGGGCCGAGCAGATGGCTTCACATCAATGCCTTGCTGGTCCAGCCACTTACCCACTTGCATTGGATGGCTCCCTACATGACCAGGGCAAATGATCAGTACCCTGTCTGCATTGCACTGGTACAACACTCACACGGTACATGTATGTTTGGACATGGGTTGTTATTGGTGCAAGATTGCTGGAACAGATTGTGGTGCAGGACTGCAGCTCAATTTGACATCTCAGGTTTAGATTAGAGATCATCATCCAGCTGAGTCATGATGAATCAGCATAGCAAATTGACATTGGCTGCTACGTGGCTTCGGAAAATTTGCAAGAATGAGCAGGCACCTGCCAGAAGCTTGCTGCATGGTAGATACACTTATGACAAAGTGAGGCAACTTGTCATGGTTGCACACCACATGCACCTGTGCTTTCAAGCCAGGATGTCTGATGAGTCACAACTGGCTCCACACCCCAGACTGTAAGTTACAAAATGAAAATGGTGAGGCATCACTTCTGGTAGGACATAAGCTTGAGCTCGTTGTGAATGGTATGTGACAGACCTTCTGGGACTTCAGGCACACAGCCAGGCTCAATCCTGAGGGAGGCCTTCCACTTCTTGGCTGCCCCAGCTCCACAGTGCTGCTCATACTGGGTGCAGCTGAACTCCCGCTCCGCTTCAGGCTTCTTGCAGCAGTCAGTGCACATGCAGATGACGCGCTGAAGGCCCAGCAGAAAGACGCCACGGTAGCCGTTGCACATCACAATGATCTGCACAGCAAAACACACTTGGCTCTCTGCTGCTGGCAGGACATTAGTCTAAGACCAAGGCTGTCAGCTCAATGCAGGCAGCAAACATGGAGCAACATACTGACTACATGCACAATAGCAGCAATCAAAAGCCTCAATTGGAGCCATTCAAGCTCGCGGTCTGTGTAACATGACCTCACCAGCAGACCCTGCTGCAGCACAAATACATTTGAGCACTTGTTGGACGCAGAACTGTATTGCTTGAAAGACAATGACTCAGCCGGCCAAAACAGACTTGACCAAGCTTGGCGATATAAATCAGCGCACCTTCTTGGCTGTGTCTGCATTGACAGCTTTGGCAGCTGGTTTGGGGGAGGTGCCGGCACTGTCATCATCCACAGCTGCTGCCTCGGGTGCTGCAGCTTTGATGGTGGTGCTGGGTGCAGGCATCGACCCGTTCTCCACCTTGATGAGCCCTACCGCCAGGCAAGGACGTTAACAACAGGCTCATGACAGCTGTCACATTTAGCTTGATACAGGCTCGTGACAGCCGTCACATGTAGCTTGATACAGGCTCATAACGGCTGTCACATTTAGCTTGATACAGGCTCATGACAGCTATCACATTTAGCTTGATACAGTCAGCACAGTTATGAAAGCATATGCACACCTTGGCTGCCTGACAGCACTTGATGAGTCAAACGGGTGATGTGCATGAGAGCTCAAAGACAGACCTGAAGCTTTTGCTTTATGGTGCAGGTCCGCCCATACTTTGTGCTTCTCCTCATACTTCTTCCGCTCCTGCTCATAATGAGCAGACTCCTTGCGCGCATCGGCCTCGTACGGTGCCTTCTCTCTTGCAGTCAGGGTGCGCCATGTCTCCCCCACTACCCTCGCCATATCCTTGAAGTCAATACGCAGCCCATTGTCCACACTGTACTGCCTTCAGCAGCATCGTCATCTCTCAAAACATGCTCTCATGTGTACAATATAGGAGGAGTGCCGCCAACATGAAGTCTGAGCTGCAGCTTACATGTGCTTGCTGTCAGCGCAACCCAAATGCATGCATGGTGACGCCCTTAAAACCTGATCTAGTAGTTACAATCAATCCATACATCAGGAGACAAGAGGGGCATGCAGCTGAGCAAAATGTATCAATCTTGGCAACCTTGTCCAAGAAGCAACATGGCAAACTGATGATCTGCTTACTTGTGGATCTCCACTGAGAACAAGTTGTAGGCAGTGCGAGGCTTCTTTGGCTGTGCCTTGCGCACTTCATCTTCTGCCTTCCTGAGGGCTGCCAGCCTGCTCTTGGTGGAGGTCTTTTCACGACATTGAGGACAATGGTAGGGTTCATCTGAGGTGCTGTTGATTGCCTTGGCAGCCAGGGCATCGCAGTGAGTGTGGACCCAGAACACACAGGTATCACATCCCACCATGTTCTTGTCAGTTTGGTACCACACCTGTACCATTGTAGGGTCAAATGTGGCGTAGATGTAGTGGAGACTGCATCTTGTATGCACACACAGATTTGGTCTGAAGAACTGTGCAAGGAGTTGGGATAACTACAACCACAATGTATCAGCTTCATGTGGTGTGTTTGGTGGTTGTCCAAACTGGACTGGTGTCAGCATTATGAATGTGCCTGGACCAAGCTGTGCACTGCAAATTGAGCTATAGCTGGGTTGGCAGGCTGACCTTATTGCAGACCGGGCAATAGTTCTTGTTTTCATACAGTTTTTGGCAGTTGCCGCAGCGACCCTCATGCTGTTCTGTATGTTCAAGCTCAGCTTGATTCAGAGTTATGCCACAGCTGCTGCAACTTGGAGCGTCAGACTGCTGGTCTCCACCCTGCACATAAAATTACAGATGCATACAGGTGGTATGGCAGACATAGCCGGCGCAAAGTCTGGGTGAAGAAGTCACCTCAAGGGAGTCTTCTGAAGCACCCTGCAGCGCAGCCTTGAAGCCTCTTTCGACCAGCAGGACCTGCAGAAAGACTGCAGTCAGGTGTGCACACCACCAAGGCTGCTGCACTCCAGGTGCGCTTGCAGCACTGGTTGCTGTGGATAGGACAGGTGGGTTGCAGTAGTACTTGGTATATACAGACACTGGTTGGGCAACAACTTCGAGAACGCTACCTCTTCGATGGCAGCCTGAAATGCGACGCTGCCGCGATCTTTGCGGCCGGCGTAGAGGCTCTGCAGGTTAAACGAAGCAAAGGCTTGAGAGTCACGTGATACAAGGGCAAACAAACACACCTTCAGAGAAGACACTGGCCTGGGTCCTCATGACAGTGATCGATGTGGTACGCACACGTTTACTTAATGCAGATACTACGTGCGCAGGCTTGCGCCAAGTACAAAGCGCCAGAAGACACTCATAAACGTGGTAATGATCGAGTACACAGGTGCACTAACAAAACCGCGATACATGAGGGCGTAGGCACCCTCCAAACTTGCAGCATTGCACAATGCACACAATGCAGGACTTCTCCAAAACACGGCTGACTTACCTGTAACTGTTCAAGGTGTTCGATCAGTGGAAGAACATCGCCTTCCTTCGCCCAGCAAAAGTCTCGAGGACGTTTCTGCATACCACAGGGGTGTTAGTCGACGATTGCTGATGCCAGTCTGCATGTATGCTCATACCAGCTCAAATTCAAGCCTGAGCACACTTCCTCGTGACAGGCTGAGCAGTTCACTATATAAACCGAACCAATTTTGCCCACCTTGTTTGCGGGTGGGCCATAGAACATCACACACAGTCTCTCTGGCTGCATTTGCCTTCTGATGGTCTCTGGGGCTTCTTTAATGGGGTCCAAAACGATCGCCTGTGACAGAAAGTCACAAGTGAACGTGCTGTTGCTACATAGAGGCTTCGCCAAGGACTCCTCTGCAGCATAGAACGCCTGTTAACCCACCGGCCACCAGGGCTCCTTCCTGTTCACGTTTTTCACTAGGACCAGCTCGCTGACGGCAAAGTCCTCCAACGCATAGGAACTGCCTTCCATTGAGACGGTGAACAGAACAGCTTGTGACACCACAATCTGTAGACGCTCAGCCACCGAGCGATTTGCTACATAGTAAGTACGAAGGCAGAAATGATCATCGGAAGCTTCAGATGCCTCGCTTGCAGGATCTGAGCCTGTACCAAGCAATCCAGCGCCTCCCTCTGCTACCTTTTGCTCGTGAACTGCTGTTGCGCCTTCACATTCCAGATTTCCACATTACTCATAGCACGGGTGACTAATACGGATGTGGATTCGGAGCGAATTGCAAAAAATTACATACATCGACAGAAGGTACGCTGCAACATTGACACGGGCTTTACTGAGTTCGGACGTGATGAAACTAAAAAGGGGCCGTACTTTCGGTGTCCATAAAGTTGTGCCAGCGAAACAGACAAGCAACCTTGGCCAGGGATCTCGTTTCGTACATTGTCCACTTTGCGGAGCCAACCTGGCCTGGCATACGATAAACACGCACCTGGATACGGCACATGCTTTTGTCAACGATTCTACATGCAGCCGGCCTGCCTCAGGTGCAAGTGGCGGCTCCAAATGTACGCAGACCTCGGTTTCAGACCCTGTCAGGCAAGCTCCGAAGCTGTATCAAACTGTATCAAATACCAAACTCAAGAATCTGCCATGAACTACTCATGCTGCTGCTTTTGTTGCTTAGGGGCAATATGCAACCTCGAGGACCCCAGCAGGACAACACCACAACAGACTCTGAGTCCCAGCCCAACCATAGACATCCGCAACCCTGGTGGCAGACAGGTGAACCTAGCAACCAATCATTGGCATCTGCAAGGCTCACCACCAATACACGGCAAGCCACTCCGCTTATGAATGACGAGCTGCGTTCGCTGACACCTTGCGAGGTTGTCCGGGATGCTCTGCCTGCAAAGCTGGCAAACACTCTGCTCAAAGGCCTAATGTCAGATGCTGCAACCTGGACTAGAGGGACTTGGTACATGGGAGGCAAGGAACACACTGCGCCACGTACTAGCGCATACTACACTCTTCATGACACACAGGTATGCAGCCAAGCATCACAAGTCCAGCTTAGCAACTTGAGCACTCCAGTGGTCTTCAAACATGGTGTAGGAAGCAACAAACGTCTGTGCATTTGATGATAACGCTAAGGATGTCTCTTCAAGTGTGGAGACACAGATGGCTGCGCCTGAGCTGAAGGAAGCTGCCTCCATTGTGTCTGATCATGTCAACCGCCTAGCAGGGCGAGTTCAGAGCAGCCTTGCCAGCAGTGACAGGTACATGGTCCAGACATTCTTTTGTCTGTCATGTTCTTTGGGCAGATGGACCTTGACTATATCGACGCCAGATTGCATCTGTAGGCACATCTCTCATTCGGCACAATTGACTGAACAGTTTGAAGCGTTGGAAACACTGCCTGTCGTGGTTTGTTCAGTGAATGTAGTCTGAGCTTGGAAAGCATGCTATTTGCCTGTGTGTCAGCATTATTTGTGCTACGTCAAGAGCAAGACTCTATGTCTATGTCTGCACCATTGCAGGGATGGCTGGCATTGCTCATACGCCCTATGCAACATGTACCAAGATGGTCAAGAAGGTGTCGGCCCTCATGCCGGTAAGGCTGCTACCCCACCACTGCTACAGCCTCTAGTTGGTTTAGTCATCTTGCTTTGAGCACAAGCATGGTTCAAAGTGCTTGTGATGGTTGCAGTGCTGATGTGCTCAGTACCTGTGCAATCAGCATGATAAGCTGTTGTCACAACCAAAGTGCAGAACCTTGAGCTTGATATATCCAGGCAAGCCATGCAGAACACATCTTGATCTGAGTGTTCAGGGACTGAATGCAGCATGTACCGCACGTACCCGCACGTACCTAGCTCAACTTGAGCTGGAAAGCGTGACCATTATTGTTAACATTAAGGACTGAATACAGATGAAGCTGGTGGCTGTGCAGATCGATTGACCACGCTGGGCCCACGACCCATCATTGCCTCGCTGTCTCTTGGTGCTACCCGCATCTTCAGGATCAAGTGCATGACCCCACAGGCAGATGCTACCACAAAGCCACCTACGCCTGTGTCAGGATGGCAGCAGTCAGTGCAGCTGCCTGCATCAGGGCCTCCGCATGCTGCTCAAGGCAGAGTGATCCACAGTCCTAATATGACCTCATGCGATGCAAGACCTTCAGCAGAGAGCAGCTGTCAGCACTTGCGTCAGAGTGGCAGGGCAGCACAGCGACAGGACTTGGTAGGTATGCAGGATGCAGCAGATGGGTCAAAGGCATCCCAGCATTGTATACAAGAGGCCATGCAAAGCGCTGCCTCCAACGGGCAGCAAGCAGCGTTGCATGGCGGCAATGAGGCTGCGCCACAGCAGAAACAGCAAAGCTGTCCCAAGCCTGGAATTCAGAGTGTTTGCAGTGCGGATGTGCAGCTGCCTCACAACACTCTGGTCATCATGTGGCCTCCGATGCAGGAGGCCTGGAAGCATGAGGTCAGCCCTGCAAACACACTTTGCTTGTCTTTATATAGCCTGACCCCTACTTCTGCTCTTGCTTCTCAAGCAATGCAACTCAAAAGTATCCCTGCTTTGCTGGCTGCCATCCCCCCTCATGGTCAGATGGCCGGCATTCGTCAAACAAGACCGTGTCATGATGATATGATATGCTTCACTGCACTTGTTTGTGTGGACAGGATACAGAAAGTAAGAAGGGGATCACCGTGGCGCCCTCTTTCTGCTTTGACGCAATATACATGATGTTCACTCATTGCATACAGCTTCCCAGATGGTGCATTGTATCTTGTTCTTGTGATTTTCACAATCAGTGACTCAAATTTGGAGGTTTTGCAACAGGTTCCCAAGTGCAAGCATGTGGAGAGTCACCCCATAGCCGGCAAAGCACGCATCAACCTCACTTTCCGGCGCCTGAAACCTGAATGGGCAGAGAAGTCACCCTGCTGCAGATGCAATCAGCAAGCTGTCTTGAAAGCATCTTTGCCCAGCAGTGCGACCAGCCAGCAGCGTTACTACTTTGCCTGTGACAGCACAAAGGGGCCCGGCTGTGGCTTCTTCTCATGGGCCCAAATTGCACAGATTTGACTGTTGTGTAGAATAGGGCATTGATGAAAACGTGCGTCAGAGGCATGGTCTACCTGTGATTTCAGTTTGATTTTATTGCCTTGAGTCCTGAGCAGATTGGCGCATGGTGCTGACACGTGTGTAATCTTTTCAAGCCTTGTATGCATGTGTTCAACATGATATAACTTACAGAGTTGTTTATTTGAGACTGAGGTAAGGAATAAGTGGCTCACCAAGCTGAATATTCCTCTGGTACCTAGGACATTGTGGAATGGGTTTTTTGACTCTTGATGATACCATACATCAGTGATGCAGTCATGACCAGCCCCCTGCAAAAGGACCCATTCTCCACTCACTGACTTGCATGCCATGCATCAGGACCTTTGCTGTTGGAGTAAGTGCGTGAACATGTGTCATAAAGTTTGTGTCATTTGACTGTCTTGCCCTCACTTGTGTGCAGACTTGCCACGAGTGAGAATGAGAACACATGACAGCGGCGTCAGCATGCGCACTTTCTGGTAAGATGGACCACGTCCACAATTGTCAGGTCTGCTTACTTAAGGTGGCGCTGTCAGCCGTCCATCAGCAAACAGGAGAATGTGGACTGTGTGACGTCTGCTTTACAACAGTAAACTTGCAGTCACTGAGAGCTGACACTGTCCCTGATCGTACCATTCGAAACAAAGTTGGCTTGCAAACACTACTGTGTGACAAGAGGTCTGCGCTATCTCAAAAAACTCCATAACTCCTCCTGCTTTGCTGGTGGATTTCCCATGCAAATCATTACTACCATGACGCACTAGAACACACTATCAGTACAACGCTGAGGCCCCTATCATGTTGAGACAACAAAACTGCATGGATGACAATACCCATGACAAAACTGAGTGTACACTGCAACCTAAATCTACACAAGGTACAGCTCATGAGATTGCTGCGTGCAATCTGGCCTTCCTATGCACAGTCATGAAAGTCAAAATCCTAAAGGCGTGTCAAAAAAACTGTTGATTGTCCTAATATAGACAGATATCAGCAAAAAGGGTAGACAACTTATTGTTTGCTGCCCAGAGAGCATGATCAGCAACCCAAAAAATCATTGGGCAAAATTCAGTACCTGAGCAGTCCAGTGCATAACAGTGGGCGAGCAAAAGCCCAAACAAAAATAAATGCCTGATGATCAGCACAAAACCTGCCCAATGGGGCATCTGTTGATCTGTGTGGCAAGATGCTCTTCTGTGATCATGACGACCCAAGGCAAAAAGCATGCAGCACCTGACATCAAGTCATGAGCCACTCCACTTTGCTTGTGCCAGTCAGAATGCCGAAGACAGCATGTTGATGCTGCAATCATGCGTTAGACAAATGCTGTGCTTGAGGGTTGCAATGCAAGCGCTGCAGCAGCTGCGTGAATGCCCCCCAGTTGTCAAACATCAAATCACCCATCCTCAAAAATGTGAGCTGTTGCAACCTGCCTGCACGTGCGCTGCGCCCAACAGCTGACTCGGCGATCCTGTCAAATGCCTGCTGGTCATACCGCTGCAAAGCGTTTTCACCTGACAACGGAATGCCAGCAGCCATACTTGCTGACGTGACTTGCTGCAGCAAGCCTGCAGACGTACAAGCAGTCTGTCAGCAAAATGCCAATGATGCGTTTGCCTGTAGCGGGCCCTTTATCATACTGATCACAGAAATGCTGCATTACCAGACAGGATGTGATGTTGAGGAGTGAAGGCAGAAATGCGAGGCAAATATGCAGCCCAATTGCATGCGAATTGGACGTTATTGACAGTTGTCATGCTGTGGTCATGACTTCAAGGACAGCGAATGAGAGCACCTTGAGGACTACAGCGGCCTTCAGGTGGATGCTCACAATCCCTCATCTCCACACATGTGAAGCTGAGATGCGTGTGGTACTTCTTGAGCACTTCCATGAGAGGTGCATACCCATCACGCTCACGAGTGTTGTAATACCCAGCAGTCAGCTCTGCAGCATGGGCTCTTGACTTGAACCACCAGTGCACACCTGCTAGTTTAGCTCCCAGATGGCACCCTGGCTCAAATACATATGTCACCTCATCATTCTTCCCCTGTGACAGGTAGCACGTCATGACAGCAGCATGTAGCATGCATCAAATACCTGCCAAGCACAGACTTTGCCCTGACAGCAAAATGCCGTGGCTGCACTTATTGCAGAGGGCATGCCTTGACACCAGATCTAAAAAGATAACAGAATCAACCTGATATCCTGAGCTCAGGGAGCAAAGTGCTCAGCAGGAGCACATCAAGTCCTGTCACCACTCCAGACTAAAGATGAGCTGCATGACTGAACCAACACTTCATAGCGTGCATATGATGCTTGATCACATCGCTAACCTTGAGCACTTTTGCAGCACGCTTTGCTCTGCCTGGCTTGTTCAGTGCCTCAGACGCAGCTGCCAAGATACGGTCAGCATGCTGAAGCAACAGGTTGCTATACCAGGACAAGAAGAAGTTCCCATACTCTGTGTCCCAGCTGCCCCCTGAGCTGACAAAAAAGGCTGTGTCCCATGCTGGTGAGTTGTAGTCGCCGCAGTCATGTGGCCCTTCACAACCCCTGCATGAAAGTCAATGCTTATGCCACTCTGCTGGCTGCTCTGTTCATTTCACAGCAATCATGACGCAGCATCAATGAATGCAGAGCTGAGTCATAGAGAACATGGGCAACATTGAGGCAGAGCTGCTGAGCATGTGAGCATGACTTGTATACAAGCTGTGATGATGGGTTTTGGTCACACATCCAGCAGTGTTCAATGCGATAGATGCTCACCACTCTGGTCGTCCAACAGCATCTGCTGCTTGCTTCAGGTCTGCTAGCATGTACTTGTCGTAGCATTGGAACTCGCCCACTCCTGGGAAGCGCCATCTGCCATCACCTTCTGGATAAGCAGGGTAGCGCAGCTCCCCAGCTGGACCCAGCCCAACTGTCACCTCAACAAGCTTGCTGCCTGACAAGAAAAGAAAAGAAAAGTTTACGCTTTTCAGCGATCATAAAATGAGACTCCTAAGGCGGCAGCCCGAGCTATGACCATAGGCCGTAGCCCATTGCCTGACAAGACAACAAATAAGTAATGGTCAAACTTTGAATGATCAAATATCAAGTGGCATGACATGAGAGAGAGATGGCATGGGCATGCCCATGGAGAAGTGTAATGTGCAGATGCACTGGCCATTGCGAAAGGCCACATTAAGACCACTACAGGCTCAATGTGGGGTCCAGGCAAGCATTGACATAGTCTACCTGCTAAGTCATCAAAAGTGTCTGCAAAAGCGCTGATAAAGTCCCTGTACATATCCACAGGTGTTCTGCCCCAAAACAGTGGCTCTGAGTCACAGCCCAAGGACAGGCACTCCTTGTTACGGTAGCCATGCTTGTCGGTGTAGAATATGTCTGGATTGCTGATACCAATATCAGAGATCCACTTTGGCAGGCTAATTTTGCAAGTGTCTCCAACATTTCCACCAGCTGCATGGAAGCTCATGACGGCTTGAATCTTCAGGCCTGCCTGAGCTGCTGTTGCAAACAGACGCTGATAGGCTGAAAAGTCATACTGCTGAGGTCCTGCGTGTTCAACAATGCCCCACCATACGTCAATCATGACGCCCTCCACCCCAGCCTTCTTCAGCATCTGTAGGCCTACATTCAGGGCCTGCTCACGCTTGATCACAGACACCTTCTGTCCCTCCCGGTCTGCCAACCATACTGTGTCAAGAGGCAGCATGACATAAACTGGGAAGTCTCTTTCACGAGGGGACAGCTGAAGCTCTGGCAGACCCTCAGGGCACTGCTGAGGAACAGGAAAATCAGCAGGAAGCTCAAGACCATCCAGCAACCTGCAAACAATGGAACAGGTTATAGCAAAAAGGCTCAGGACCTAGCCTGCATAACAGGCGGTACACGAGGAGTAGCTTACCTTTGCAATTCTACGTCACCCTTCTCGAAGTCTGAGCATGGGATAGGGTGGCAAGTATGAGTGACAGGTTCTGGCAGATCTAGCAGAGTTTCTTGCAGGGCACAGGTGGCAGATGCCCTGGCTACCCCAAACTTCGGGGCTCTACAGCGGACCCGAGCAGGCATGGCACACTGCAAGCAATATGCAGGATCAACAGGGGCCAGAAGTGTTTCAAGGCAACAAGACTCTGCCTACATGAATGAAATTTCCACTGTCATGGGCATAACGACCAACATTTTTGTCAGCACACCTGATGTATGCGACTGTGGTCGTGTCCACTGCATCCATTGTCCTTGAACAACTTGCCGCTGGGCGGTCTCGTGTTGAGCAGCATTGAGTGGTACGCTGAGCAGCTCTCACATTGCAGCCCACAGCCACTTGCAAGATCGGAGCAATCTAATCTAAGCACGGTGGAGATCGCGTCATTCCCAGGCTGCTGCGCAGCGCAAAGGGCAGGAATTGACACTCTGTACACGTCAAAAGTACATGACGGTGAACACATGACGGCGTACAGAAATGTTAGTAATTGTGTTGCTGCCTCTATGCTTAGCGTGTGCCGTCTGCATTGCCAAGGCACAAACCTCCGCATAGTAGTCTAGTAGTCTACCGACATGCTGTTGTAAGCAGCAGACAGAACAGTGCGTCCGGCAAAGACACAGCACTGTTAGCTTGTTCCAGACGCACGCATCTTTTCGAGCAACACAGCTTAAACCCTCAGACCCTAAGGTCTCAACTCCGCTGAACTATATTGCATCGCCTTGACTTACGCAGCACAAAGCCCCAGCCGATATCGCGGCATCCGCTGTTTATCAAACAAGCGGTTGCCCAGGCATGCAAGGTGGTTATCGTCTTTTAGCCAGTCTGATGCCCCTCGCAGCACAGAGCACTGGTCAGCAAATAAGGCAGTACAAAAGTGTAGTTGTCAACGGGAATGTCAGCAAAGCCATGCGACAACTGAATACACACATCAAAGAGGAAAAGTTGCTTGACAAGTGGCGGGCTGCAGAAATATATGTAAAGCCATCGCATCAACGTGTGATCCAGCAGAAAGAAGCGAAAAAGAAGTTGAATAGGCAAAAGTTTAAGAGCATGATGTATTGGGTCATGCAAGCCAAGTCCAGGTAAATACAGAAATTGTTGCCTGCACAGTGCTCGACGCATGCACGTTTTCCCAAACTTTTGTGCCGCATCAATGTCATTCTGTATCTGCAGGGGCTTTTGAGGCAGTGCTGAATTGCGCCAAGCAGCAGCAGTCAATCATGGCTCAGCAATATGCTGAACACAGCATTTTGCAAAGTGGCAGCCACTGTTAGCGTCAGCAAAGCACCAGCTACCAAGGAAAGGACCAGCTTGCTTGACAAGCTACAGAAGCAGCACGATGTGTTGGAATAACTAAGCTCATTGCTTAGCTTGTCTGCCACGTGTCGATGCAGAAGCAGATCTGCAAGACTGCACTGATCTGCACAGCCTGTCTGTCAAGACTCAAAGCCAGAAACAATTTGCATTCAAGCATGGCCGTGTTAGGTTGTAAGCACAGCCGTGTTAGGCTGTGCAATGCATTGGCATGCAAATCGAAGGCTGCATTTACACTGTCTCTGAGCAAAGCTGCTGACATTGTATGCTGTCATGATTCAGTTGCAGCAGCTCCTAGGTCATAACTGAGAAATCCAGCAGCAGGCCACAAGCGCCCTGATCGACAATGATAGTGCTGCGTTAGTATGCAATCATGCATGCATGACAGCATTTAGCTCCAAACCAGATTTCTTTGATAGTCACTTGATACTGCACTCGATATGCCTTGATGAATTTACCGTTCGTTCGTAGCCCTTCACGGTCATCCTTCATGGAGGGCATGGTCTCCTGCCATGATCGTCCTGACACGAAGCATACTTGTAGCCAGACTTTTTTTCGAGCCCGACAAACCCGTACTGACATGGGAGGTTATATATTACTAATGAAATTTGGTCCTAGCTTGGCAATGACTACAGCTTGTATCGGCAGCAGCGTCTGACTGATTGCGAATGATTGCCATACCAGTGTCGAAACGGAAGAATTACCGTAAACATAATCAGCCTACCTGCCTGCACACAATTCTGACTCAGACTTAATCTAACAGCATATGTTGATGCGTCAATGCTTTTGACAACACCTGCTATGAGTGGTGATTGACAAGTAATAACATTATACATGGCAATGCAGCTGTAGCCTAATGCTGACTCTCACTGCTCCATGGGGTCCTCAGTAACAGGCTCAGCTGTTGTTTCTGGAGCAACACCGTTGGGCTCAGTTTCCATATCTTGAGGCTTAGCATCAGCCTTTGTCTCTGTGGCCTCAGGCTTGGTGTCAGCCTTTGGCTGCTCCTGCACACCCACAAAGTCTCAGGGTGTGGGCACAAACCAGACAATTGCTAGAGGCACACAAACCTGCCTTAGTGCTGGACGCTGGCAGTCACATGGCCTGGAAATACATTAATCACAGTTTGCATGCAAAAGCACTCAGAACAACTTGAGGAGCCAAGGGAATGTTCCTGCGCAAGAATTCCCAATGGTTCAGAGGCTGGTGCAGGAGTTCGACGGACATCCTATCACAGGCCTTGTTGATTTGCACACATGAGACCAAAGTGATGAGGCAGTGGCAATGACCTTGGGCTTGGGAGGGGGCTTGGTGAGAATGGGGTCTGCCACGCGGCTCAGAGTCTCCTCCTTCTTCTTGATGTCTGCTGTCACCAGAACTGGGTCCTCCGTCTTCTTCATGCTGTTCTGCAGATTCTGCTTCTCTTCCAACCATCCCAGAGCTGCCTGACATTCATCAAGAACCTGCACCGCAACAATGTTGACATGAGTCACATCAACACGGTCTTGGCAAAAACCTCTCACAACTCCTGCGCATCAGCAGATGTACAAGGAGTAGACACACAAGGACAGGATGGCACGCAGCATCTCATGAATGCAAAACATAGTGTTCACACACGAGTATGCAGCAAACTTTACTGATGCGTTTTGCTAAAACTTCCCGTTTCCACATTGATGAGCCAGAGGCAGCACCTTCTGCTTGTCTGCTGAAGCAATATGAGCAAGCTTGGGGTCAGATGAAGAGGCCTGGCTAGCGTAGTGATGAGCAGTCTCCCGTAACCTAGCTGCAGCTTGAGGCCGCATCTGGAACTCAATGCCTCTGCGCTCAACAGGGTCCCCGACCTGACGCAGCTCCTCCAGCTTGGCTATGTAGGTGCTCTTCGTCTCATCTTCTCCGTCCTCATACAGCCAGTCCTGCACCAGACAAGCTGTCAGACATGCTACCAGCCTCTGCCTACCATTTGCTTCATTATAAGCTGTCAGATGCAACAATCTGCAATGGTAAGCACTCAACAGAGTACTGAGTCTGAACTCGGCCTTGGTCAGATAGGTTGACCAAGACAGATGAAGAGGTGTTGTGTCGAGCATGATCAAAAGCAAACACATGTATGCTGTCCGGCTGGTATGTGTAAGTGGGTTGGGCAGATTCCCTGCCTGAATGAGCTGGTCAGATGGCAATCTGAGGGGGATGGAGTGTGTCACAGGAATGTAAGTCTGTCACAAAGTGTGGCATGAGGTTCAAGATCCTACCTCCATCTGCTCCAGTTTACGGCTGGTGGACTCCTTGAAGTCATCTGTCACATAGTCCGACAACTGGTCATACAGCTTGTTTCGCAGAGAATACACATATGCCTCCAGAGCATTCTTGGCCTCATTTGTGGCTTCCTGAACCTTGTCTTGAAGAGCCATATGGCATTCCTTTTCATACAGAGCCTGCATGCCAGCCGGATGAAGGCCATCAAGACACCGCAAATATGCCTGGCCCTCCGCAAAGTCAACAACAAACAAACACAAGCAAGGCATGCTGAATATGCCACACACAAGGGAGCTTTGCTTTTTTTCGTAAAGCTTTTTTAGTTGTAGACCATTGGCAATTGGTTGAATAATCCAAACACACCAACTATGTTGGGGCCTTCTGGTGAATATATGCTGCTTGCACAAAATTAGATACTGAAACTTGAGTCTATGATCACCAACCAGCAATGTGTTAGCAGACAGTGCAGACGGTGATGGTGACTGGGAATGTAGTGCCTACCGTGAGCTGTTCAGTCTGCATGCCAGCTGTCTGGGCAGTGAAGCTGACATTGGTTTTCCTGGTGCGCTTCTTCTTGACCACCTCCTCTACTTCTTGAGGCGCAGCTGGGGTGGCAGCTGCTGCAGGAGCTTCCTTCTGCTCTGTCTCCATTGGTGTAGCTTCTGAAGGTGGGGCTCCATCCTGCATTGTGCCAACACTACTAGTCTTGCTCAACATTCACCAAATTTGCTCAGGATGTGCAACCTAATCCACCAAAAAATCAGGGCCAGAAACCTCAGAAACTAAGCTGGTGCCTAAGGAACTAATTCTGGCTCGCTTGCAGATTTGTCACGGACTACGCAAAGCACTGCCCAGAAAGTGGCTGACAAAGGCAAGACGACACTCCAGCAGGTTGTTGGTTGCTGCCGGTGTAACATAGTGCTCATGTTGGGTATACTACAGTGGAAACCAGGCAGGGCTGCTGCAAGCAGACAAAGGGCATGGGTCACCTCTGAAGGGCCGTTTGATCGCACATCGCCATCCATGGCCTCATCTGCTGGCTTGGCAGCAGGTGCTGCATCTGCCATCTTTGTATCCTGTAACAGTACATGCACTTGTTACTGCTCCAGAAGCAAGCTTGCTGGCAGACAGCAGCACTCACCACATGATTTGGCTTTGATGTCTCCATGTGCTGATGCATGCCAGCAGGCAGGGGATGACAGGCACAGCATTTGGTGGCTGCTTCAAGCAGGCTACTGCAACAAATGGGATGCATGCACGCAGCAAATTTGCGCTGCTTCTATGTGAAGCAATGAACAGAAAATTTTGACAAGAGAAGAGCACATTTACCTTGGCAACTGGTCTCTTGACCTTCTCCTCATACTCTTCCTCATCTACTTGCTGCACGCTCTCTACACCCACAACTCCATGCAGGTTCAGCCTGACCTTGACCTGCAGGTAGGCGACCACTTTATCAAAATCCACTAGTGCATTCGCTGCGTGCTTCATCAAGCAGCTCCTACATACTACATATCACTTACATTGAACACAGCAAAGCAGCTGTCATCAATGATACTGCTTCCATGCACATCAACAACATACACAAGAGTTGTGGCAGAGCCTTTGCGTATGCTTGTGCAGTCCAGCCTGATGGAAACAACACAGACTACTGGAAAAACATGTGCATATTGGCAATGGTGCCAGAACAGTACTTCCTGCCTGCTGAAAAATGGCTAAGCATACCTTGAGCTTGGGCTTGTCTCCAGCAGCAGGGGCCTTGGGCGGGCCCAGCATGAATCGACCAATGTCCTGGTCAAATCCTTGGGGAATGGGTGAGTCGGCGCTGTACTTCGCCTGCAGCTCAAACTGCTGTTCCCTGTAGAACAAAGCATCGCCTTCAAAGCATGGCCCTTTGTGTCATGCAAACAAGCAGAATGGTGGTATTGCTCAGGTGTGCTGCATTTGGCAGGCTACTTGCAGCTGTGTAGCAAGAATGTTGCTTGATGTGTGGCTGCTGCATGGCATGGTAATGCTGCTGGCTGTAACATGGCTGGGTGTAAAACTTTTTTCATGCTTGCAACAAACACCAAAAGTGAGACTGCCAGGCAGCATACCTGAAAAAGGTCAGCATTTTGGTGCTGGGAATGGGGCCTGCCCGCTTGAAGAGGGTCTCGGTGTGAGGTGCACCGTCCTTCTCCCAGGTGAACTCCATACCAAAAGGATAGCTGTCAATCACCTCAAAGTCTCGGACCCTGGCGCAGCCACAATGCACCGGTGTTGCGCCCATCATATGCTTCCCAGGCAACAGCCACATTGTCATGGAGTGTTGCAAGAAAGTGACTCATCTGCTCTATTTACAATAGTCTGACAAGTATTTGGGAAACAGCAACAGCGATGCTTTGTGCACAGCAGCAAGGCAGGGGCAAAAAGGGAAACGGGGGGGGGGGGTTGGGGGGTCACCAGCAGTGGCAGGCAGCAACATGTAGGCTAAGCAAGACATGACAAGTGATAAGGGGTGCCTGTGAGCTGCTGCCAACATGATGCTTTGAGACTGACCTGAAGATGGGACTGAGCATGGCACAGTTGAGAGCAGCCCCTCTTGAGACACACTCCTTAGCATTCAATGTTCTGCCAGGCTCCTTGCCAAAGAAGTCCTTGATGATCCTGAGCAAAGCAGGCACGCGGGAGCTGCCACCCACAACCTCAACTGTGTGAACGTCTGCTTGAGTGATCTGGGCATCCTCCAGAGCCT
>JAABUK010001958.1_pt1 | contig 37958 bp, 54 predicted proteins | sample 5559141 | NCBI WGS metagenome assembly JAABUK01 (sample SAMN10711869, study PRJNA513367) | rock metagenome | isolation source: Antarctica rocks | place: Antarctica: Victoria Land, Pudding Butte nord | collected 2016-01-03 | reverse complement strand
GGTGCCATTTGCATACCATGATGGGTACCTGTCTGTTCATTTTGAAGCCAACAAGTATCAGGACATCAAGCTCACTCCTCTGCAAGAGGAGGCTGTGTGGTAAGACATTGAAAACCACCTGTCAGTCGCTACCTCTTAGTCCCCACCTCTCATTCCCCACCCCCCCACTCTCTCATACCCCACCTTTCTGTCACCAGAAAATCCTTAGAACTTTAAGCTTTGTCCTGTGACTGCGGCTAGCATGGCTTTGATATGCTGAAACAGGTGCATCCACGTCATCATATCTTGATCAAGTGCATTGATATCATGACATCATGACCGATGCATTGATGTGCTCACATGAAGACCAATGCATTCATGGGTTCATGCCATGATCAATGCATTGACTGCACACCACACCTCTGACGCCACTCAGCCCCTTTGATGCGCCATGCTTGGGTCTGTACACATGCATCTTCATTGCTCATGCACATATGCTTGAAGTATGCCTTAAAAGCATGCCTTTGGCAAAGCTTACTTTTGGCAAAACTTGCAAAGTCTAGTGTCTGTCTAATGATTGAGTCATGCTTGGGTGCAGGGCTGTGGCTGCTTTAGCTGAAAGTCCAGAGTTCCACCTGTCCAAGAAGCTGCAGCCTGGGGATATTGAAATTGTGCACAACCCCACAATTTTCCACTCTAGGGGCGAGGTCATCGATGGCGAGGTCAGTATTGCCATGCTCTTTCCGTTCACTTGCTTAGGCTATTGCTTTGCTTCCAGCGAGGCAAGACCCATTGCTTTCGTCTGCAACAATTGCTGACAGACAGCTCCTCTGTTCTTGACACATTTGTTGACATGTTCTCAGTGCTAAAGTGCTACCATGTCAAGTCATTTTTGCCAATATCTTCAAGACAGCAAGGACCAATTGCTGACAGGTTGTTTGTCATGTAGACTCCAAGAGAGAAACGTCACTTGCTGCGTTGGTGGGTAGCAACAGATGCCAACAAGAGGCCCATCCCACCCCTCTTTGCCCCCCGCTCCAATGTTCAGGCTACAGGGGGGTTTGTGGTCCCTAAGGGCTCTCCAGTACGTCTGCCACTGTACCCATACTCAAGACATGATGGGTTGGGACAGTCACCTGCCACGCTGCAGGCATAATTCATCCCAACATCATGGGGACTGTTCAGACGGATGCATGCGCTCCATAGCGTGGGGCGATCTGAGTGTATAGTATTGCTGTCCTTTTTAGATCAATTCATTGATGCTCTGTTCATGCATGCATGCCATTTGATGATTTAGCGTGTTGCTGAAAAGTGTGAGTGCTTTGCATGGCATTGTATGCTTGCTTGGCAGAAGTCAGCACAGGAAAGAGCTATGGTGCGCCTGCGCCATCATATTGTATAAGTCTGCAGTAGTCAAGATTCTCAAGAAGGAAGATGCAGAAATGGAGAAATTCATGTGTAGCAAGTAGATGGAATGATCTGCCTCTTATTGCTGCTGTTAGGCAAGGTAGACTGGTTGCACCAACGCAGTGTTCGAGATCTGCAGAGTCTGTCAACAATGTACCTATGTTTTGGATGCAGCTGCTGCTTGATTGTACTGGTTGTTTGATGTAGACGTAGATTTGTATGCTTTATTGCTATGTAAAGATGAAGCGTTGTGATTTGTCTGCATTGCACTCCAGCCACTGCCTCTACCAGTGAGCCATGCAATGCTGCAACAGATGTCGGTAGCCTTCAGTCAACGGCCAACACCCTACTCCTCTAGAATATACTGCAAGTTGTCCTGTGTGTGCAAATGCCTCACTGCGCAAATGCCTCACTGTGATGATGACCAGTCAACAGATGATAATAGACTATACATGTGCAGCGACGTGCATCTGCGAACATCAATGGCTTGTGCTCAGGTAGCTCTTAAAATACCACTAAGAAAAGGCTCTTAAAAGACCCTAAATGGTCGATTAACTCTGACCAAAGTCATACCCGCATGGCGCAATCAATGCTTGTGTGATACCGCAGCAGTTGGACGCAGCTTCGGATACTTGTGCAATGCGTGGCGCGGCTCAGCATTCCTTTCATTTCTTTTCGCTGGCAACCGCCTGGCAGCAGTATTGCATGCATGGCATCTATCGTTGACCTTAGACACTAAGGGGTGTTGACGTCGACGCCATCGTGCAGTGTGACACATGCAACCCTGTCGATGCAATTTAGGCTTGCAAAGCAGGACTAGACCTATGTTATTATGCCTAAGCCAACATACATCTTATGCATGCACATCCCTTATGTCTCAGACCACCTTGAGGGTGACCAGACCAAGAACTCCTGTGAGTGTTCGGAGGGCGGGATTGCGCGTTGTCGCTGGCGAAGGCAGATCTGCTAACAGAACGAAATGGACTGCAAAGGACAAGTCTGCAGAACAGCCAAATTTGAAACCTCCTAAAACACCTTCTGATGAGGGATATGCTGCTGAACTGGTGCGCCACCAGCCTTCAAAGAGGAGTCGCATCTCACTTTTGAATTGCGCACCATCGGACACTGCACTAGTTGTCACCAGCAAAGCACGCTGTCCCAAATGGTGTCCTGATGCAGGTATGGCAGGCTTCGCAAGACCTGCAGCCTATGTTTGCTGGCATAGACCAGTTAGTTGGCCAGAACCTACGCAGGGTCCAGGCAGCCATGCAAAGGCACAGAATTGGTCCCCATCACTTCAGCGGCTCTACTGGCTACGGGCATGGTGACCTGGGACGTGAAGCTTATGATGAGGTATATCTCTTCTCCTGACATTGTCATGTGTGCTTGCTTCTTGCATGCTGTGCCCTCATAGTCAGTCGAGCACATTGTCAGACTTGGAGACAGTCAAAGCAAAGCACACGTCTCAAAAGTCTAGCGAAAATGGACATTGTGTTTGTGACTTTGCACCATGCGTTAGTCCCCTGACAAAACAGCACCCATCTTGCCAAACATGCAATATAATGTCTGTGTGCATGAGTACTTCAACAGCACATGATTTGTAGTTGTTTCATGCGACGTATGCTCAAGCAGCAGACTCTTGCTGTCGCATGCAAGCTCTCTGTGCAAAACCAGCAACACACATGCTGGATTTGCACGGCAGCAATCTTTCATTTGCGTTGCCAACTGCAAACCTTGCAGCGCACAACAATTATTTCACTGCTCATTTTCAAGCAGTCCAGCATGACCAAGCATGCAGTGTTGTGTGCCACGCTTGCTGTTCGGCAGATGTCTGCAGCAGTGTGAGATACAGAGGCTTCTCTAGCCTGCAGTCGTGCCATGTCAGACCTCTGACCATGGGGAAATACTCTGAACTGTACGTTGCTATTTGTATCAAATCACATTGTAATAAAAAGTAAAATATGTGTTTCATATGCGTTATTGTCATGGCCTCGATTCATTCCATCTAAATACTACGTATTTCATCGAAAATAACTATATGGTGTTGTATCAGTTGGGCCAACATATATATATATGTATATATACATTCATGTATTGCTATGGTTCTCATAGCAAGCTGCCATGTCTTGCAGGTATTGGCAGATGTGCTGGGCGCTGAAGCTGCCATGGGGCGCATTCAATTTGTGTCTGGCACTCACGCCATTGCCACTGCGCTCTATGCACTCTTGAGGCCTGGTGATGAGCTCCTAGCTGTGGCTGGTAGGTGGGCTTCTGCATGCATCCATTGTCTCAACCATCACTATGAGTCCTGATTAGGCTGTTTCTTAGGAGCACGGCAACTTGGGCTGCGAGATGCATGGTCACAAAGCATGTACACTGTGCACTTGACCACAATGCCCGTTGATGATCTGCTGGCATTGCCTTATAGGATAGCAGTGGCCAAGGCACACTTCAGCAAAGCTTGCTCTGGGACACGATAAGAACTGGGCCTATCCCCGGCAGCATTTGGGGAAAGTAGGATCACAGTTTGCCTTGGGAGATGAAGCGCTTTGCATGCTGAGACATGCATTGCACTGCAGGCCCTATGACACCATGGAGGAGGTGATAGGGCTGAGGGGAACCCAGGGGCATGGCAGCCTGCTGGAGTGGGGGGTCACCTACCAGGAACTGCCCTTAGCTGAACAGGGTCTCATTGATTGGGATGCCCTGCGCATAGCCCTCACCCCACGTGAGCACTGGTCACCACATTCTTTGCCTCTGCTCATGCAACACCTCTCTGCAGTGAGCATGAGACGCGATCACAGCAAGCCTTGTCAGAAGCTTTGTGATGCTGCACAAGAGCATGCAAGTCTCTTGGGCTGCAATGCAGCTCCTACCTGGCAACCCATGGCACAGCAACAGCTCCTCTGAAGACTTCCGTGCCCTCATGCAATTTCATTGCGCCAGCACATGGGCAACATACACATGGAGCTGGCAGTGACTCAGCAGTCACATGTGCATGCTCTGGAACCCACTGTGCACACAGCTGACATTGTCGTGACTATGCATGCACAAGAAGGGTGATGCAGGGTATGACCGTTCACTCACTCACTCACTCACTCACTCACTCACTCACTCACTCACTCACTCACTCACTCACTCACTCACTCACTCACACACTCACCCACCCACCCACCCACCCACCCACCCACTCACCCACTCACTCATTCAGCGTATGACCCCTAGTGTCAGGTTGGCATGACTGAGTGGCTCCCTGTTTGTCTACTGGCTGCAGAGACCAAGGTAGTGACAATACAGCTGACATCAATTCAACTGACATGGATATGCTCTGAGGCCTACTCTGGATGTAGCTGTGAATGTCATGATCACGAACGCACAACAAGAGTGTTGAGAGGTTTGTGCATTGCAGAGACCAAGGTGGCGTTGATACAGCGGTCATGTGGGTACGCCTCTAGGCCTACTCTGGACATAGCTGAGATTGACATGGCAGTGCAAATCATCAAAAGCCAGCAGCCGGACTGTCTGGTGGTTGTGGACAATTGCTATGGGGAGTTCACAGACACCAAGGAGCCCTGTGCTGTAAGCTCATCCTATCCTTCCTTTAATCTGTTGTTATTATCATCATTACCAACATCATTCTTGTTCCATCATCATCTTCATTCTCATTACCATTACATTCTATATAGCTGTTATTACTGTGTTGATTGTTGTTCATTTTACTCCTATGGCACAGGTAGGGGCTGACTTGTGCATGGGCAGCCTGATCAAGAACCCAGGCGGTACCATTGTGACAGGTGGGGGGTATGTTGCTGGCAAGGCCCACCTGGTGCAAGCTGCACAGGCTCGCCTGACAGCACCCGGGGTGGGCATGGATGCCGGCTGTGTGCCTGGGGATACTGTCCGTCTCATGATGCAAGGTATGTTGTGAAATGCAGTGGTGTACATGCTGGACGTGTATGTGTGAGGTACACAGCTTTAGTAGACAAGCTTTTGTAGGTGGACAAGCTTCAGTAGACAAACTTTGGCAGACAAGCTGAAGCAGGACAGTGTGCACATGCCATGGCGTGGTGATTAGTAGAAGCACAGAGTGCCCTGTGAATCATGCAGCACAGCTGCTAATGGCACAGCTGCTATTGGCACAGCTGCTAATGGCACAGCAAGCGTAGCATTGCACAGTACAGCGCTGCACAGTGCAGCGCAGCTACAGAAACGCTTTTTTTGGGTCTTGAAGTCATACCCGATACCTTATTTCTTTCATGCACAGGTCTGTTTCTGGCTCCTCAGATGGTGGGAGAGGCTCTGAAGGGCGGGCGCTTGATAGCGCAGGTGATGAGCCAGGCAGGCTACCCCTGCACCCCCATGCAGGGCCTCCCCACCCCCCACTCCTTCATCACAGCAGTGCACCTGGGCTCACCTGCCAAGATGACGGCCTTCTGTAGAGCTGTACAGAGATGTTGTCCCATTGGATCTTACATACAGCCAATACCAGGTACAGTCTTGAGCCTGTGAAGCTTACACTGCACTGCTGGCACTTGTCATCCACTGTCTCTGGGCCATTGCAAGCCTCTGTTCTGCCTGGCACTTTGCGGCACGCTCAAGCTTTGTTCTGTGCTGCTGGCATCCAGCCCAAGATGTCTGCGCATCAGCCATCGAGTCAGCAACTGTTCAGTATGTAGTGCAACAGGCAGTTGAGGAGCCTGCTAAACATAAACAAATTGCATTGTGTTAGCATTGTACAATGACATTGCTGCCTGATGTCTCTGCAGGAGTCACCCCTGGGTACAAAGATGAGGTCATATTTGCAGATGGCACCTTCATTGATGGTAGCACATCAGAATTGAGTGCAGATGGGCCCATCCGACCCCCTTATACGGTGTACTGCCAGGGGGGTACCCACTGGACCCATTGGGCTTTTGCTCTGGAGAGTGCTCTTGAGGCTATCCAGGCTGTGCATGACTGATACTCACAGCCAAGTTGTTTCCCAGTCAATGGCAGCTATGTACAGTTGGACTGGCTTTCATGGTCGTCGTTTGTGGCAACAGGTTTTGTCACAACGTGACACGAGTGCCCGATCAGTTGCAAGCAGTGCCTGAGGTCGTCAAATGTGCGCCGGCAAAGTCACTTAAAAGTTGGTGGAGTACTGCCAGAGTTAGAGTTCAGAATTTGTGCTGTTCAGACATTACTTCCGCCAGATTCATGAGCTGGCTAAGATGACAATGGCTGTTCAAAGCAGCTGTCTGCTGAGCATCTCTCATTGTACCAGTCTCATCTCGAACCAAACGATGCAGTTTGTGTGTTGCTTCACATGCAAGGTATGGATGTCTCATGTCATATCAGACTGCAAGCTCGCTATTGTCAGAGATGTGACCTACAGGCACTACAGTGCTTATGTCAACGTTGCCACGATGTCTCAGTGATTGCAGGGCTTTGAGACAGTTTTCTAAAAAGAACATCTGATGCATGAGGGTGCCTCAAAAATACGTTTGTTGACCTGCACTGTGGTTCCAAAACTCAAACTTTCCATACGTGATGAAAATTGCATTATGCTCTTGGACGGCTGCGCTATCTCTGGCAATGACACCTTAGCATAGAAGTATCTGTCAAAAGGCAGCACCAGAACTTGTTGATACAATGTGTCATACTCTGTAACAGCTAGTGTACAATTTGAGCACTGCAGTAAGTGGCAGCTGCCTCTAAGCAGCAAGCTGTCGTATAAACATCAAGAGTAGCCACAAAACTGAAAATAACAGCAAAATTTGACTCTACAGCTCTAAGGGAGAAGCCCCTGAGTCACCGATGGTTGCCAAACTACTGCCAGGAGGCCTCAATGGCGCGTTGCTCTTCCCAATCAGCAAGCCCATGGTGTAGATCAAAGCAGTGCATCTTGGATAATCCAGTTTGTCACCTCGCCTGTCTGTCACCCAAAACTTGAAAAGACGGCTTCCAATGCCATTTGCAAAATTGGTGTTGTCCTCTGGGACATCTGAGGTACCCTGCATTCAAGCACAAAGAGTGTCAGATCAGCAAAGCAAGTTGCAAACGGGACAATTGATGACTTGCCAGGCTGCCATGCATGGTGGTGCATGGCCATGAACAGACTTGAAACTGCACTGACAATTTTCCATCGCTACATTGACAAGTCTGGCCTCCTATCTTGCAGACAGCTGGAGTTGCAGCAAGCACATAAAACTGGCAAAGGCATGTATCACCCAGTAAGCATGAAAGTCACTGAGCCTGCCAGAGCAGACTTAAAAAGTACAAAATCAGCATGATGTGCCTTAAAGGCTCAACTGAAGAGGAGGTGTGGACAGTCTGCATGTCCAATGCCATGACTACATTTGAGTGCAGAATACTCCAAGATCTGACCTGGATGATGGCCTCATGGATAGTGACTCCCAAGCCAGTCATTGCAGAGGCCAACTCTAACAAGAAGCCCTTTTGGTTGGGTTCTGACACCACACTGACAACACTGTACTCATCATGCTCTTTGTTTGACAGGTATATAGGGCCTTCTTGGAACTCTTGAGCCTCAACAGCATGCTGATTGGGAGTGCAGTATATGACAAAGTCTCCCACCCTCTCAGCCACAAGCTCTGCTCGTTTCAGGTCAAGCTTGCGACCACCATCTGTGGTGATCCAGAAAGTGTTGTTGGCTATACCATCCTTTTGAGTCTTCAACCTAGGCAAGCAAGAGCATAGTGATATCGACAGTGCAAATGCTCCCCAGGGTCCCCAAATTGCTCTCGTCCCAAGTGACAACTGTTCAGGATGCGACGTGAAACGTACCTCGCGTTTTGAACGACCAGCTCAAGGCCGTTGATGACCCAGGCAATGACCCGCAGGAGTCCTGGATAGTCTTTGACTTCCACCCGCAGAATGGTAAAATCCTCGTGAGACTCGTTGTCGAGGGATACCTCTCCAGGCATGCAGTACTCGCCCTCAGCTAGAGGTTCAAGATCTATTGACAGCCGCTGTTTGCTGTCGGTGACTTGCGCGGTGTCTCCGTTGGAGCCAGCAGACAAGCGGGTTCGACTGTGCTGGGTCGTGTGAACCTTGGGAAGCCCATGCCGTTGCAAACTGCGACATATGTGCCGGCTTGGGACATCACTGAGGCGTAAATTCGTAGATCTGACGGTTTGACAACCAGACGCAAGGGATGTGCTGTTTAGCTCCATCGCCAAATTCATGGTGAGCGCGAGCACAACTGAGACCTGATCGGTAGGTAAACGTTAAACGGTGGCCTGGCAGACTGACTGTCAGGACAAATTGTCGCCCAACACAGCGAGGCAAGTAAACAAAGAGGTCACAGCACCTGCAGTCCGCGCAGGGAACGATTTCAACTTGAACGGAAAGGTGCAAAGTGCAGGAATGCGTTCGGGGCACTATACCTTATCACGTGGCCCTGGACAAGCAAATACAGTTTAGAATTCCTCGTTGCATTTGAGTCAGCACACTTGCCTTTCATGTGTGCAAACCCTTGCACCACACCATTTTGCAGGCTACACCCCCAATATATGGACATGTGTTGGGACCTAGTGGACCTAGTGCCTGAGTGCTCTGGTGCAGGTAAGCAACGTGGCCAATGACGTGATACTTTGGAATGATGGATTCAGAAACATCAAGGATGCGCTGAGCCCAAGAACTGCCGGGATCATCGTGAGGGAAAGGCAGACGCAGTATGCCTTCAAGCTGTGTGAAGCTGCACATTATCGCGCATGTCAGAGGCTGAATGACCCTTTGCACAAAGTCTGTCATAAAGCATCTGAAGTAATTGTTTCACTGGATGACACCAATGAACAACCATACGCACATTTCCACGCAGGTTAGAAGCTCTGCTTTAGCTGTTACCAAGTGGTTTTTTCATACAGCAGACAAGATATTCTGGCCAAAGTCGAGTCAAGAGTGTGCCCATCAGGCTGTCCAACATGTTGCTTGTACAGCTGTAGTTCTTGATATGCATCATCCCACTCCCCAGCAAAATACAGCAGCAGTGCATGCTCCAATTGCACTTCTCTGCATGCACATCCACATCTGCTGAGTTCCATGCCATGGCAGGCAATCAAATGAGCATTGCACCTGAGCGTTACTTCCAGGCATTGCTGAGCATGTCATACTAGCACATTTTGCATGTCTCTGTCACAGGATGCACATGTTGAGAGTCATTGTATGCAACAGCTGGTATGACTACATAGGCAATCGTGCCTGCATGACTAAACATGGCACAGCATATGTGTCCAACAATGGCCAGTCAAATGTTCCCAAATGCATTATTCGCTGCCAAAGACTTCATGCGCAAGCATGTGGAAGAGACAAAAATGCACAACAAATATACCTGGAGTGTGGCAGCAAGAAAAGCCGCCTTTCAGCAGCTGCCAATGCTCGCGCAATGTCAAAGCCATGCATGGGCTGCACACTCCCACTGGCTGCAACCTCTAGTGTGATGGGGATCATCAGGCCTGGCTCCGACTGGCAGTCCACTGCCTTGCACCAGTGGGAGTCTCTGAGGGCTGCCAGCAATGAAGCCAGCAGCTCCCTTTTGCTAACTGGGGTCAAGGCAGAGCCACTGGAGGAAGGTGAACCCAGGTCAAAGAGCTCAGCCACCTGAGAAGCAATTCTGCATTCCTTTGATCTGAACAACAGCAATCATTGGCACCTGACATTCACCCATCGCATGGTACAGCTTTTGCATGCTTTAGCAGGGTTCTGCTGAGCATGGTCATTTTGCTCTCAGCAGACAGAAGTTGGTTCAGTTGCACATACTATGGGGTATCTACCTGTAGCCCTAGGCTAGAAGACACGGCTTAAGTCTACAGAATCTGCTATGTAGGGTCACATTGCAAGACTGCTGTTGTGACTGTGAGCCTGGCACATGTATGTTTGTCCACGGCACCAGCCAACATATTATTGCAGCAAGTGTTGCTCTCCACAGGGCAGGCAGCTGTACGATCATCCAGTTTTTCTTGGATAACCATGCAGCCACCTCAGGAAGAGCATCACTATTGCGCTCACCTCAGTCATGGAATACATGGCCCCTTGACTGTAGGCATCAATAACAAAGGATTCACCTCCAGCCCTCAACAAGCCTTGCTCCGGCCAAATCATGCACTCTCGTCCACCTTCCAATGGCTGTGCAACCTGTGATGCCCACTGCACACGTTACCAGTGTATACCTGTGGAGCCATGCTTAGCACACAGCATCAGACTGCATGCTTGCACCATGCATGACGCTTTGCTCACAGCCTTCCATTTGCACCAAAATGTATGCATGTACATAAAGCATAGCGGACTGACACTGCCATCTGATTTGACTGAACTGGCCACAAAGTGCATTTCACAAGTGTCTGTGTACTTGTGATGCATGGGATGATGATGGGCTTACCATGGGAATGCCTAAGCGTCTGGCCACTTCCATGTACAACACAGCCAGCGCTGCTGGTGTCCCGCCTCCATTATCCAGAACACTGCTCAACTGTGCATCCCTATAGCCATGCAGAATAGACTTTGGATGCATGTCAATGAAGCATCACCAACACATTGTCCCACATGAGAGCAAGATTAAAGTGTCACAGTTGTGTATGCCATAATTTGGAAGTTTTGCTACTTGCAACTTGTTGGATACCAACCAGTGTATAGTCAAACAGGTCTGTACACACACAGTACGAACAGTGCACTACCAAATATACCTGGGTCCACCATGTATCTGCATGCGCTGGTAGCCATGCCTATCAAACAACACAGTGTTGATTGCTGCAAAGGTCTGCATAGGATACTCCCGCATGGCTTTTGCAACAGGCCTGTCTGCTACAGGACTCTGACCGCTGGTGTGATGCTGTCCTGTTTCTGGCACAGCTGGCTGCCTGTCAGCATCTCTTGCCTGGCTTGTAGGGCTATTGCTCATTGGTGGTCCGCTGGTGCTGGCATTGCTGTGTGAGGACTGCCTGTCAGCCAGTGTGGTAGTGTCTGAAACCTCTGACGTGGGAACGGCTGGTGATGAACCCAGCAGTGAGCGCAGCAGTGTCACTAGTCTTGACGCTACAAAACGTCCACCAGCAGCAGGACTGGTGTCGGGGGCATGTTTGCAATTCCTTGAAGTCTGGGTGGAGTCACCCTGCTGGGGATTGCTCGGGTGGATGTTGGGGTCGCTGCTGGGGGCAGGTGGCAGATCAGGCAATGATGTATGTTGTGCCATGAAGCATGACTTGACCTCTTCTGCAAGGGAATCCAGACGTGAAAGGCTCCAGCTTGATGCTGTACCCACCTCCCTGTCAGAGCAACCCACAAGGCATTTCATGAGAACATCCAGGACAAGGTGGTCTGTTCAGGCCATGATACCTGTCCAGCATGCTACAGAATTGTGCACAATATTGCGATATCCAATATATCTCACCTAGAGGACATGATCCAAGATACCTTTGACTTTCTGAATAGAGAATGCATTTAGGCAGGTTTAAACTGCCACACAAGCAGTTGGTCTGTTATTGACAACAATTGTAAGCTCGCTGCAGCAAGCTCAGCAGTATGTCCAAGCAGGCAACAGTGGCATGGGCAATTTACTGACATTGCGACACATGGAAGGCAACAGATATTTGAGCATGCCTGTTGACTACATGTAGCTCGACGTCTTGCTCATGCTCAACACTGTCTTTCTGGTGGGCGTCGTCAGACAGCACTTTTAGCCATGTGATCTCGTCCCTGCCATTCTGCAGCAATTCGTCCTCGAATGCAGCCTCTTCCTCAAGAGCAATCAGCATACACGCTTTGGCAAGATTAAGGTGCGCATCTGGGCGTCTGTGATGTACTTCACTACGAAATTGTCCTCTCGCAAAGCACCTGAAGCAGTTTGGAAGGTCAGACTTCGGTCACAAGGGAATCAGTCATGCCGAGCTGCATTATCTTGAGCGGACCTTACTTCAGCCGCAGACTTCGGCATGGGTCCATCCGGTTTGCACATACTTCGGGTGCGTGGACGTCTTGATCCTTCTTTTCCGCGATAGATCAAGAGTCTATGCAAGAAACTCAATGCCCATGTCTGCTCATACACCAACACCTTGTTCGCGGATAGTGTTGATGATGCTTTGCATCGCAGCGTCGCGGAGTGCAAGCAGGGGAACGCTGCACCCCTGCAACAGCCCCTGGCATGCATGGCTTGCAGTCTCTGAACCAGATCACGGGAGTAGCAGGGTGCCGCGCTCAGTTTGGCTCAAGTGTAGGCTCCTGGAAGTTGACTAGCATACTGAGTGTGATCGCATGCCGCATCATGACACTTGCTGCTGTTCTTGCAGTTGCTGTGGCGAAAGTCAAATTCAGGTCCGAATTGACCCCCAATTGCCCTAGTTTAGGGTCCGTCGCCAGTAGTGCAGTTTTCATGCGTTGAGACCGCCAGCGCGGGATCAGCTATAGTCACGCACATAGCGTACGCAACTTTCAGAAGTTCACCGATACCCCAGAGTACGAGGTGCACGCGAAAGTGCATATGTTTTCAGTTGCCCGTCGAGCCTGTATAACAATGCAAGTCTGCACAGCATGCGCAACAGTGTAACATCGTCACAGCCAGCGACACACAAACAAACCTAACTGGATCTACGCAAGTCTCTAGCTTCCTGCAGTTCATCTGCTGCAACACGCTCAGCCACAGAGGCGTTCTGACAGCGTTCACGCAGACTTGTGGCGTGGCATGCAAAGTACTGGACTGGTCCGCTTCGCCAAAGAACTGTTGACCAAGCCGTGCTGCTGCCGTGGCAGCATTCCAGTGTCCCTCGAGGGTTTGCAGTACATATGGGCTCAACGATGCTTCAGCACTTCAGACACACCCAGCACAGCAACTGCACAGTCTGCTTCTGCTGACACTAAAGCAGACCCCCAACAAACCCAATCTAGCCCCAGAGACACAGCAAGACTTAGGTATGAAGCAGATATGCGAAAGTTGCGACGCAGATGGCAAATTCAACAGGCAGAAAAGCTAGCGACCAGAGCTAAAGCTGAGGCAATCAAGGATGCTAACAAAGCAGTGTCGACAGAAGCACACCGGCGCAAGGTGGCTGAAATGAAGGAGCTCAGAATGCAGATACATGAAGAGAAGCGGCGGTTACAGATTGCAGAGCTGGTGGGTTTCATCATTCCATGTTGCCGTTGCTATTGCTGGCCGGTGCACTAGGCAGAGTACAATACTTGCTTGGATGTGGTAGGGTGTGATGCTATGTCAAGATTGCGACATTGTGTTTGGCCTGCATCTATGGTGCATTCCTGCTCTGGCCAAGTTTGGCAACAACAGTGCAAACTAGAATAAGCATTAAAGCTTCCATGCTACAGCTTGTCCGGCTCACGTACACTGTTGCATTCTTGTTCATGCATGCAAAAGGCACTTCAGCCTCAATTTGATTGACATGCAGGCTCAACGGCAAGCTCTAGCTGCACAGTTCCGAGCTGCAACTGAGGCTATATATGCAGACCTCCAGTCGCGAAGGTGTGTTGCACATATTTGTCATGCAAGTCATATGCATTGACAGCTCATGCTGCAGTGAGCATAATCTTGGTGAAGCGTGTATGATGTCATTGCTGTCATTAGTTAATTGCCTTAATCAACAGTGTTTTTGCACCACCAGCCTGTTGTGCCTTGGCCAGTTCAACAGCCATACATGCCAATGCAACCAATGGATCGAGCTTCATGTCTTTACCTAGTTGCTTCCGATACTGCCCACACATAAACGTAGCTGTCAGTGCTGCATTGCTGAGCTGCCAGGAGTGGTGCAGAAAGTGAGATCAGATCGGGTGTGTAGCACGATATATGACATTGGCGCAGGCAAGATGATTTGCTACAAGAAAGCAAGGAGTGGATCACACCTGAGACGCTCGATGCCAGAATACAGCATGCAATAGAGAATCCAATTGAGCTGTATGGCACACCTGCTCCACAAGACTGGAGCTATAAGGGTTGAGTCATTGGGCAATTGGGCATGGCAGGGAAACCTGAGCTAAACCACAGTCAGGCTTGTACTACATGAACAGCAACGCGAAGGGCACAACCTTTGCCTTTCAGGCCTCATGATTCGATGAATGATGACAACTGTTTGCAACACTGGCATTTGGCATTCTGACTGCAATAGGGTTGGGGTTCTCAAGCGATGCACCTCATGTGAGAAATGGCATGATGTGCGTCATAACAAGTAATGTTTCACCCTTAAAACTTGTTATTGCTACTCATTGCTCATCAAGGGTAAGTGAGAGAGTCCTCATTCATGATTGCAGTCCATATGTCAATCAGATTCTGAGAGGATATTGCAAGTGGGTTAGATCAGTCACAAGGCATTTGCCACGTATTAAAGCTGCTACGAATGACCTCGTTGTTCAAGGACGACCTCGAGGTGTCGAATTCAACATGCCGATGTTGGTTCAAACCTCGCGCACATGCAATGAACAACACAAGCAGTGCTGGAGTAAGCAGTACAGGCCAAATTTGGCAGATTGTACAAAATATCAAGACTCATGGACGCTCATGAATCTTTGCTGTGATTCAGTGGTGCAGCAGCCTTCACATGTGTCGGAGTCGGCTGTCCATGCCTGCGCTGACGGATAAACCTGCACCGCACACTTCGCATCAGACACCGCAAAAGTGGATACATCAAGCTGAAGTATCATCCTTATGCCCTCACACCCACAAGCTTGACTTGCTGCAATTTGGGGCTGCAAAGTGCAAGCATGCAGCAATGCGGTGTGAAGTCAACAAACAGGCTAGCAATGACCAACCGCCTGCTGTATAACAACAATTGTACAAGCCAAGTATGTGTGACTGACTTGGCACACAGCACTCACGCAGTATGTTGTCACCATCATGGGCAGTCAGGAACAGCAAAAGCACACCTGCCAGTCCAGTCCACATAGATGCCATTCCGCTTGAGGGCCTGCTGCTGAGGAATGCCATGAGTGCTCAGTTCAGCACCCAGGGCCTCGCCCATCAGCTTGCGCACATTGGAGGCATACAGCTCTGGTGACTGCCGCTCCTCTGCAAGCACACACACACACACACTGTCTGACATCAGTGCACCAACAAGCCTCTGTGGCAATGCCAGAGGCAGCACAGCATACAATGTCTGTGTCTGTCTCAAGTGGTAAGCAGGTTCCTTGGTAGATTGGAGCTCAAATACACGATCCCAAGGATACACTGGTTTGCAGAGCTTGGTAAAATGCCTGGGTATTGTGTCAGATACAGCATGCCGTCAAGCAAAGGTTGTGTTAGGCTGCGCGATGCATTGAAAGTGATGAGCAGGATAGCTGTACATGTTTTAGGTGAGTGCAAGCAGATTGCAGGCACAACATATGGGACCAATTAAGCAATTCAACCTTGACTGTTGCTGTCGCCCAAGACGCAGGCACAACTGCAGCTGTATGCTAAGCAGCATACCTGCTGACGGCCTATAGATAGGAAGTACGTCCACTTCCAAGTGATTCACGTACTGATTGCACACTCTGAAAAAGTGCCATGCAGTGTACACAATGCCCCAGCCTGGATTCAATCTGACAGAGCGATACTTGAGCAAGACTGGCATCACAGGCAGGCCTGCGGCGAAAGCCCCCTTTGCAAAGGTGAGGAGGCAATGCCTGTGCTTGGTGGTGCCTTCAGGTGCCACAATGAACAGGGGATACCTGCAAAGCATCATAGTGACCGTAGGTTACATGATTTTCATATGCTTCCATGCACTATTCACAAGAGGGGTTGCAGTACTATATCTACAGGTATGATTGGTGGATACATGCAAAGGATGCTCCATGAAATGACTGTCAACTACAAAAGGACAGTACCACACAACAGGGGTAACCTTTGCAGCTCTCACCGGCAATGATTGGACCGCACAATATGCAACTGAGGAGGCCTTGACAGAAGCTGGTCAGTGAGCCTTTGTCAAATCAGCTGAGGCAGAGACATACATCAGCACGCGCTGTCTTGCTTACCTGGAGTCAACAGCTCTTTCTGCAATCTTCTCAACAGGATTGCCACTGAAGACGTGCTTGTTCTGCTGGTCTGTGGTCCCTCTCCGCAAGATGAACAGAAACTGCAGCGCTCTGGTAGCAACTCCAAAGAAAGGCATACTGGCAACGCTGGCTTTTGCAATGCCAGTTGGGGCAAAGACTGAAGCCAATATGATGCCATCAAGGTATGATACATGGTTGAAAACTACAATCGGTCGCACAGTGTAAGCTTCAGTGACGTTCTCCTTGCCGTTGACCTTCATGGTGAAGAAATGCAGTCCCAGCCTCACCAACAACGTGGTCCAAGCCCTGTGCAGCAATGCAGAAGCTTGTTCAGACTGCATTTTGGGTGGTGCACAGCTATCATAGCCTTGTTGAGAGGGCAAGGAAGTCTTATGGTGCCTTGTGCTGCAGGCAAGGGTTCAAATGCAACAGCACTCCTGATTTATTTATGCAGGGAAGATGCAGTGGAGACAGCATACCTGAGCCAGTAATGAAGGAAGTTTCTTCTCCACTTGGGAAGAGGCGTGTTGATTGGATGGCCCCAGACAAGCAGGGCGACTGAAAGCCAGACTAAAAGTGTACAAGGAGTGGCCACAATAATCCGGAAGAGCGTCCACGGCAGCAAAGTGATGATCTTGAACACCTCAAATGCTGTCATTGGACTCTGTGTATCAATGAAAGGAGAGTCCTTGATGAGCCTTGCCAGCTGACCAGGCGATGCAGGCTTATCGCCGGTGGAATTCTGAGCACTGCTTGTTGCCTTGTTACGCTGTCGAAGGTCTGAGCCAGTCTGTTTGTGCTGTGCTTCTGAAGGCTTGACTGCATTGATGAGATCATGATCATCTTCACTGTGACTGCTGCTCAGAAGGGCAGCAAGGGCCTCATCGTCAGTGGGGATCTGTACTACAGTATTGTCTACGGTAAACTCTGCCGTATGAGGCGGATGTGGGTTCAGCATCAGCTTATGCTGTGAGCCAAATGCACTCCAGCTGCACCCCTGGATTTTATCGTGGGAGTGTCAGCTGCTTGAGCGCATTATGTTCTTTGATCAGAGAGTTACTCAAACGATCTGACGTTATGTTCAGCACTAAAAGCTACCAGCAGTAGAATGATAAATGTAACTTTACAATAGGAGTTGATGGATCACCACAGCCGCAAGACGTTGGTAAGGATGCCTCTCGTGCTTTTCGGCAAACCGGTCACATGCGGTCGAGGCGTGCTTGCGCTCGCAATCTACAGGACCGAGTCAGGCGCACTCATAAGCAGTATTTGGGCCCGCAATCTGATCGTATGTATCGTGAGCGACTCACATAGAAGTTAAGACCCACAGAAGCAGTCCAAGAAGAAGCAACCGAGTGACGAAGGAACCAATTTACAAACTGGCTCTAGAGCATGAACCAACTCTCTTTGTGTCAGAGCTCAGATGATAAACCCCAACATGTTCAGTCCCTGAGATATGCTTGCCGTGTTGTCACGCACAACTGCTAGTAGCTTTGCTGTTCTCTCGTTGGGGTGAAGCTTTGCATGCAAGTTGTCCCTATGATCAGTTCGTCCAGCGTGGTCAATTTGCGGTGCTGTCAACACAGCAAAATCAATGGACTCTGCACGCCGCAATCGACCTTGCCTGTATATCAGTGCTTGTGCCAGAATGTGTCGTCGAGAAGGCTTACCAACATTTGTAGCACTAGAAGGCAGAGCAGACATGCTATATTTGTGATGGCAAGGAGTCCCAGGTATGATGATGAGTCAGTTGAGTATGACGAAGAAAATAGCTGGAGCAGTCAGGTGTGCACTCACTAGCACAAAGCCAAAATGCAGACCAGTACATATACTGTTGTTAGGCTGACGTCATAAGCACTTTGCAGGCCAGAAGAAATGCTGGCCTTGTCCCATCCATGGCTGGACCTTTTCTGCTGGCAGCAAACAGTCTGGGGAACAAACTGACTGACATAGCTTTTGACCTTGCCCCAAACAATGTCGAGCGAGGCACGGTGCGCTTTGGTTTGCCTGGCAAAAGAAGGCACCTTGCAGTTTAATATGTCACACAGGGAGCATTGCACATGTCATGCGCAGGTGGAGATTGCTGTCAAGGCAGCTCTGGTTTTGCTAGCAGTCAGCGTAGCAAAAAGCCTGCTCGGGGTGAGTCGTTGCTATGAGCAACATCGCAAGCATTTTGCTTGCTGCTTGATGGCAATTGCACAGGTCACAAATCATTGTTTGAAGCAACGTCTGGTGCGCTGCAGGTTGCTCTGACGCTGGGAACAGTGGTCTTTGGTATCTATGTTGCCACTAAGGTTTGGTCAAAGCCAGCTGCTGATGGTAAGTATTTATCGCCATCAACAACACCATACTGGATGACGTGCCATCAAGGTTCGCGTGGCAATCTGCAGATGCAGTTGGAAAGCCGGGCCGCATGCAGCCGGGGAAGCAGCGAAAGTCACGCAGACAAGATGATGATGGTCTGTCTGATGTATGGTTTGAGAGCAAACCAAAGCGCAAAAACAGCAAAAAGTCTCAGGAGGATCCCTTCTGGTGATCTTGTGTAAATCAGCCTGTTGTCTAAACGTATGAAGTCAAGAACGAATTCCTAACAAATGTATGAACAGTGCAAATGTTGCTTTGACAATCTCTGAGTGGGCAGTCTGGCCTGTGGAAGTTAGCAATGGTGTGGTGCACATCATGAAATACACTTGTTGCACTTAGCTGTGTGTTGGGCATGACGTGTCTGCTTGACTTGTGGTTTGTTAGACTATAAGGCAACTCGTTTTTTCCTCACATGTGTGCATCTTGGAGACCACCAATGCGTTGGTCTGTCCAATAAAGGACTTGTGTTGAGGGACATACATAGACTGTGAATCAGCAGTTCTGTTATTTTGCACAAGCCAACAGCTTGTAAATGCTACCAGACAGCAAGCGACACCCTCTTGTACGATTGTCGCCTGAAGATTAGAGTCAGGGCTTCAGAACGCATTCCCGTACCGGCAAGCCAATTGGCGCCAATTGCAACCTCCATGGCAAGGAGCATGAAATAAAGTCTGAAATGCACTCCTGACAGATCGTGTGTGAGCAGGAGCTCGGGAACCACGCCTGAAGATGCAATCCATTGTATGTAATTCATGTATGCAAAAGGTGTTCACAATTCGCGTCTGGCTAGGCTGTGCCACAAAACTTGGGGCATGGGTCTAGGAAATGTTGTAAGCGTTACGGGGTCAAGGCGTTATCGCGATCACACGGGCTCGTCTGCGACCCAACGGGGTCGGCACAGGGCAGCATGCAAGTAGGCTTGCCCTGCAGCAGTCACAATGCGTCTCTATGTCGGCACCAAGTGTCTCGCAGCGTACTCACAGCAGTCACTCACAATTTGAAAGAGCTGAAAGCATGCAGGCAGTCTCCACCATTTTTCTTGGGGAGAGGCAATCCAAAACGTGTAGTGCAGACTGTCAAACGGTCAGTGTATGTCAGCGCATCATCAGCATCTCAGGCAGAGGCAGAGCAGCTTTCGCAGAACCTCCCAGACAGCAGAGAGCAAGCTGTAAGTATATTTTGGTATCTTTGTTGGTCAGGCTGGCCAGCAACAGCTGCGATTGACGCCCGTGGTTGTACAGATCAAGCAAGCATCTGATGCCTTGGCAACCCAGCTTGGTACAGCTGTGCCTAAAAGCAAAGGCTTTCAGAGCACTGGCACCAGAAAGCTAGCTGTAGATGTACCTGTGGCAGATCAGTCTGCACCGGCGGTATGCAACATGCTAATGGTCTCCTTGAACTGTTGCTGCCAAGCTGTTGGGCCCAGAGTCATCACACAGTCAGCGTCTCATTTATTTCATACATGGCTGCATTGTAATGCTACCCCTGTGCAGGTGGCACAACTTGTGGCAGACCTATTGCAAGGCTTGCCCAACGGTATTGTGGACAAGCTGACTGTGGTTTTTGCTGACGAGGATGCTGCTCAAGCAGCCAAAAAACTTCAGCAGCATGCAAAGCGCCGATACAAGGCCATCTACCTTGGAGATGCTTTCCTAGATGGCATTTCAGGAATGCTGTTGCTAGTTGGGCCAACCAAAGATCAGGTCTCTTAAAGAGCTGCTACCATATTGGCTGCTTCTACAGTCGACAACTGATCCATATGCCACATGCTCAGCTTATTGCACACATGATGGCAGGACAATCCATATCCTGGCTAGCAGAATGCCATGCAACTGCTAGTCAGAATATGGAATGTCCTGCCATCATGTGTGCAATAAGCTGAGCATGTGGCATATAGATCAATTGTTAGTGGCCTCTGTTGCATATCTCAAGGGGGCTTGTCACTTGTACAGGTTGAGAAGGTGGAGGTGCTACTATCTCAATGGCGAGGCCGAGCAGCTGTTCTCCTGAATGCTGAATGGACCCCTGAGAATGTCGATTACCAGTATAAGGCGTTTGTGAAGTCATTTGAGTCAGTCTACAGCTTCTTGCCCCTTGCAATTCAGGTCAGTGCACGCACTAGCCATGTCATCTGCACTTACAGGGTTCATGTTGATGTGCATGTTGATTGCATCAATGCAAGGAATTTTGATTGACACCTTTGTGCACATTGTCACAAGGTGATCCATCTGCTGCTGAAGCGGTGTAGCCTTCCAGCCAGCCTTATGCATGGCTGTGCATTTTGCAACCATGCAGTACGTGATCTGTTCACTATGCAGGGTTTCATCCTTAAGACAGACGCCATCATCTTCAAACAAGTCACCAAAGGGACTCCTGCGGCATCTCCATGGTTTGTTTTTGTCAAGGCAGGCCGGGGCCACACATGCATAGCACGACAGCAGCAAAGACCGACCCCAGAAAACCTAGAGATGGCATTCTACAATTACAAAGCGTCAGAAAGCCCAATCACTAAAGGCGTGAAGTTCTTCAAAAACATTGTTCCTCAGAAAAAGTAAGTGGCGAGCAAGTTCAGGCTGCGTTGCCTTGATCACATGCACTGCTTCAAGGCATCTCCTTGACCTTGGAAGAATAGGAAGGAAAGGATGAAGTCTGCAATGAAGATGAGGACCAAACTGATGACCACTGCACTTGTTGTTGACTCACCAACGCCTTTGGCACCGCCTGTAGTTGTGAAACCCCAGCTACAGCTGACCTGCAGATCATTGACACATATGGTGTATCGCCTGAATCTACTCTGTAAACTACAATGCAGTGGTCCTGCCTAATGAGCTTTGTACACGCAGAATGGATGCACATACAAGGAAGTGCCATTCTGCAAGAAACAGCTCAACGCAGCACTTGACATTGTAGCACTAGCTCTAGTTGCAGGCAATTGGGCAGGAAGAAAAGGTGTGCGTACCACTGCAATGATTGTCCCAAACACCCAGGACTTGATACATGAGGTCACTATGTCCCAAGATGTGATGGCACGGCAGGCGGAATCCAGGATGACGTTGGCAGAAACTCCATACACTGTCTCAGCTAAACCAACACTAGCAGCTAGTCCTGCATAACATACTCCCCATGTGAGGCGTGCTGATTGGTATATTCACAAAACCATTGAACCTTTGCACTGGACAACTGGATAGGCAGCGAATGTAAGGCATGTGGCAGATAAAAACTGAATGTCTCAATCTTGATGTCTGGCATGAGCAATGTGCACGCATGCGTCTTGCACAACCTCGACATCAGAATGCTAACAGCAGACTTGACAGGGTCCACTGATGCTGCATGCTGCCGCCTACCAAACAATGCACAAGGCCAAAGGATGTTATACTTGTTTATGAACGGCTGATGGGTGCACAGTCAGCAGACTCACCCATTGCAAAGCACATGATGTTCAATATCGGTGCAGCAATCATGCACGCTAGCACTCTTGGGGACACCAGGTAGTCCACAGGGTCAGTCCCCAAGACACGCAGGGAGTCGGTCTGTTCAGAGACCTGCATTGTGCCCAGCTCAGCAGCAAAGGCGCTGCCCACCCTTCCTGTAGCAGGCAGCACTGTGTCATGATGCTGCGTATGTGATGCCAACCCTGCCAGCTCAAAAAGGACACATGACAGTGCAGATCACAGGTGTGTACATGTTGAGTTTGCGCATTATCTGCCAGTACCTGGCAAGCAAAGTTGTGCATACAAGAGTGATCTACTACAGCAGTGCCTGCTTGGGCAGTAGCTTAACTACAGTACAATGGAGGACAAGTCTGACTGAACAAACTTTAACTAGGAGCTACTATGCTGGTGTCCTTGTGTCTGTGCTATGCCAGCAACTGAAGCACAAGCAGCAGCAAGTGCAGCAGAGACGCTGTCAGTCTGTACTTACTTGCACAGACAAGTGCAGCATGCCTTGCACTTGAGGAGATGCAGCTCACAGAGGGGTACGGGTGCAAGAAGCATTTGGTGAGGGAAAAAGATGACACCAAAATGACACTCACATGCAGACAGACGTAAGATGTGGTGAAGGGTACCTGCTAGAATGATGCATGTGACCACCGGGGTGAGCTCCCTGGACAAGGCCAGGGCCAGTACACCTCCAACCGATCGCGTCAGGCCAAGCTTGGCAAACTCTCTCACGAACTGCATGAGACAGTCAATGTTGATGTTGCACAGCCACCCACACATTGCAATACACACACCAACTAAAGCAGATCAGCAGTGCATTGCACAAGAAGGATTTCTGTTTGCAGAGGCTTTCTGTATCAGCTGTACAGTTGTAGGGACAGGTGTAAGGACCAGAGGCTGCGTTTGTGGCTTGCGTTTGAATTGCCACAGAGTAGCTGCCTTGCTTTTGAGTATGTCAGGGACCAGCATACATGAAGTCAACCGTACCTGGATGGTGAAGACCATACCCACAAAGGCAGCTGTCAGCAGGGCAACAGACAAAGTGTTGGGCCCAACCAGCTTGAGCTGTTCAAGCGTATTTCTTTTGTGGACCTTGCCTGCATACAGCAAGAACAGCGGCTTTTCTTGTGTGTCTACTCAAGGCTCTTTGACTTGACATGGTCACAGCAACACCTACCTTGCAGTATTCTGACCAGCGCTTGGCCTCCCATGAGTAGTGCTGCCAGCGTTCGCCAAAGGTACTTCGGGGGTTTGCTTGTGTTGACCCAGTTCACGAATCCTGCAGAAGTTTGACAGTCAGATCAAGTACCATGTGCAGGATCAACAGGATGCTGAGAATCGTACTTGGCAAAAGACCTCCAGCTCCTGAACCAGACAAATTGGGCAGGGATTGCTGTTGCGCTGTGCTTGCGGCCTGAATGCTGTGATTGGACCTGCTGTGTGCATTGTGCAATCTGCGCACATGTTGGAGAGAATGCCCAGTGCTTGTTCTGCTGGGGTGACGTGTCTTGAAGCCATGGCTGTACTCATATGCTGCCGTTCTGCACTTCCCTGCTGTGATGCATGTCACGTTCGTTCTGTGTGGAACTGCCCATGCGTTTGGCCCGTTGCTGCTGAGGGGGAGAACTTTGCCGCATCGAGCACCGAAAGTAAGCATGCTCAAGAGCAAAGTTAGCAGTGAGGTCACTGCTTGAGTTCACTTTGCATAGGCTCGTCAATCAGGCGAGCTTCGGAGGCAGAACTTGCGAAACGCTTTGCTCTCACAAGACAATATTATCTGTACACTCGCTGTGTGCGTCGGTCACACTAGCTGATCACCATGCCGAAGGCATGTGCTGTCAGGTCATCACCTCTCATGCATTGCGGGAAGCTTTATCGATGCAGCTGAATGTTGTGAAGCAAACAGGTTGGCTTGGTAGACAGTGTCTATCGCGTGCGAGCGCTACGTGACAAGAGCACAGCAGGGAGATGAAGCAGCAAAATTTAGCTTCCACAATCCGGAGACAAGAATGCGTTTAAAAGCAGGACAGCACCTGGGACAGCACTGCAGGGCTGGCGGGACCTGCCTGCAAGTAAACATGCGGATCCTTCACAACTCCATCGCGTACACGTTTACTGGCCTGCAAGTTCAGTTTCAGGCTGGTCATGGTCACAAGCACCCTTTCCTGGTCTTTGAGCAAGGGGATCACAAAATACACACCAAACCAGGTATACCGGACGGCATCTTTATGACAAACGGCAAAGTGGCACTTGAATTGCTGTAAATCGGCATGTGCAATCTGCAGAGAGACTGCACGGAGAGTTGGCCACCTGGGAGGGCGAGTACACCCTCCACGTGGAAAGCAGGGCCGACCACGCAGCAGGCACACCTTTCAGAGTCACGGCTTTCGAACACCACATGGTTGCTCCCGGTAAAGCATGGGACCGTGGCGTTTCCGCGGACTGAAAGTCTGTCACTGCTGACTAATTTTGTTAGCAGCCTGCTGGCACCAACCAGACACTGAGCTTTCAACTCAATTGCAGATCAGCCAATTGCCGAGGGGACCTTCATTGTCACAGCCAACACCTTTGGACCACAGCAAGTCAACGTTGTGTTGACAAACAAGAAAGGCTATCAGAAGGGTAAAGCCCTTCAGTTTCTCTCCTTCATACCATTCAACTTTCAAGCAACTGCTGACATGGCATCATGATCTGTAGGTACTGCTGTGTTTGTGCTCAACATTGGAAGCAGGTCTGAGGTGTGGAGTGGTGAGCTTGGCAGCCCAAAGGGAGCAGCACAGGGAGGATACATGGCTCAGGGTCCTATTGCAGTTGCAGCATCTTCCGCATATGGCATGAGCCAGCCTATGTCTGTGCAGCAAGGATACATGCCAGTCCAGCAGGTGCGCTGCTTTTGATTTTGAGTGCAAGTTCTGTGCTAACTGGAGGTGGACGTGACTTGTGTGGGAATCTCTAGCCTGATTTGATCTGCATAGAACACATTACAGTGGACAATGTTTCATGTTCAGAAGAAGAAGAAGAAGAAGAAGGTTTACAACAATGCTTAATTCGTGGAATTACGTACCAGGTCAATTGACAGATCAGTCAGCATACAATCAGCTTGTTGCTTGACATCCGCCCAGATGTGGAGTTCTTGTAGGCTCATGCAGCAAGCACATGCCATTCACTGCTATTGCAAATCGTTCTGCACCAACTTTAGTTTGCAGGGCTACCAGGCATATGCAAGCCAGGGGGAGCAAAGGGGCTCCCCTACACAGAGCCAGGGTCCCTCCTCACCTCATAGTCTACTCCCACAGGGGCGGGGCTCCATTGTGTATGGTCCTTCTGGAGGGTACCAGCAGCAGGACCAGAGCATCTACACTGCTCAGGGGTATCAGGTAAGCATGCTCTGTCCCCTCTCATTCTGCAGCTTAATGTCCTACAGCCTTAAAATCAATTCAAGCACTTATTTGCTTACATTGGCTTGCATGCTGCCCTGCATATACAGTTGCTGTCTGCAGCGAGCACAGACGCAACATTGCCATGCCTTGATGCCATGTGCCCATGCAGGGGATGCAGCAGGCTCAGAGGGCTTCATCTAGCAGTAGCATGAACTCAGGGCCGGTGTCCCCGCCCAAGGGCTACCCCACGCAGCAGTACCAGGTATCTCATTGCTTGCTTGTATCAATATCACTTATCCCTCACCCAACATCACCATTTGCTAGCTTGACAGTGAAGCAACATGCACCTGGTGCGTTGTGTTCAAGGCTGGCTTGAGATGACATTGTTGAACAGATAATTGGCGCCCAGGTAGCATTTTTGCAGAGCTATTAGCATCCTGTGCTGCAGGATTCAGCTGTGGTGAACAGGAGCATTTCAACGTCCAGTGCAATGAACATGGGGCAGCAAGGGCCCCCCTCCCCAGTAGGGGCACCCCCTTCCCTGGGTCAGCAGTACTTCACTCACATTGAGGTGGACCACCTTGCACCTTGCTTGTTTCAAGACCTCACACTGCTGTTGCTTGGCTTTGCGCTTCAAAGCCAATGAAGACTTGTTTGCCTACATGACCTGTGAGAGCTGCATCATCATTTGCTTCTCCTAATGCAGAATGCGATGATAGACTGACTGCATTCTTATGCACTGTACAGGAGCGGCCAGTGACAAAGGAGGTGGTGACGTATGTTCAGGAAAACCACCCTGTTGCCAAGCAGGTATGCACCTACCTGCAAGCTGTTCTGGCCATACTTTGCAAGGCTGTTGCCTTGAATTCATACCTGTCTTGGTCTGAATGAGTGCCCCATGGTGGCCTCTGTTCCTGAGTTGTCTCGCCTCCTTGCAGCAACAATGGATGCTTGTGTTTCTGTGCAAGTCATTTGTGACAATAAGTTCTGTGACCTCAAGTTGTGAGCTTGCAGAGTAGTAGTAGACTGCTCTAGTACATCATTCATGTAAGGCTTGCAGGCACGTATACTGGTGCTGAACCATGTGCCAGGAACAGTTTATAGTGCAGAGCTGCTCCTGGTTGCATGCTTGTTGGACATGGCCAGCCTGCAGTGAAAAGCAACAGTTCCATGACCTGCATTGAGCATGACACCTTGTCGACTGGGCACTGGTGTACTGCAGTATGTTGTGGAGACAAGGTACACTGGAGAAGAGCATGAGGTTGGGGGCGCTGCCCAACAGCAGATTCTGGGGCATCATGAGCGCATCATTGCATCACCTCCGGTCAGCCTCTGCACTGATGGCATCCGTGTGTGCTGTCAGCCTGGCTGCGTATTATGGCCATGCAACACACTCTTGAAGCTGTGCTAAAGCACTCAACTCACTAGACGTTGCTGCATGACACGTGTGGGTGTGTGTGTGTGTGTGTGTGTGTGTGTGTGTGTGTGTATGACCATGCTCTTGGGAGCCAGTAAGTCAGGATCTTCAGACTTGTCAGTGTGACAAAGTATGTGAGCTGACTTCAATGCTGCTTCTGTGTCACATGGTCTGCTTGTTTTGGAAGCCAAGCTCCATGCCTTGTGCATGTTCCCTGTCCTTTGGCAGCAACTTTAGAATGTGCTGCCTCGCAACACACATTGTCAGCTCAGATATGTTACATCTGAGTACTCACCATGACTTGTTGCTTGCCTTACAGTAATGCTTATTATGCCCCAGATGGGCACGCAAGCGGGGGACATCACAGGCAGTGCAATCTGACAGGTTAGTGTCACGCAGGTGATGCAGCAGAGCAACATAGCCTCGTCAAATGCCACCACCAGCTACAACTACGGCCCTCCCCCGCCTCAGCAATTCTCCAGGGCTGTGCAGCAGCAGGCCAGTGTCAGCAGAAGCATGGCAAGCAATCAAAACATGGGTATCAGCAGCAGTCAGCAAATGTCCCCTCCTCCTGTCAGCCGCCAGTACTTCAGCCAGGTTGAGGTATGCACCACAAGCCTTGTATTGCTTTCTGGCTGCATTAGGTGTTGCACTGTGTTACTCATGTTGTGCGTGTGTCAGCTCACCATGATGAGCTGAGTGAGCGCTGCAGCGAGTGCTATTCTTGTCAGCAAAGCCAGCATTACACAGGCCGAAAGACTTGGCAGTCATGCCATAACTGCATGTCGCGCAGATGCTCTTGTCCTGATGCGGCGTGGGCTGAAAATAAACGGCTATCTGACTTGCAGGAGAGGCCAATCACCAAGGAGGTAGTCACCTACGTTCAAGAGCGCCACCCTGTAGCCAAGCAGGTATGCTTGCACATGGCACTCAAGCATCCTCCCACACTTTTGGCATGATGGCCATCATGACCTGCAGTGCTGCATCAAAGCCAGTGCATGCTCCATCATGTCGCATACAGGCTTGTCAGAAAAATCTTTCCACGCAAGACAGCCCACCTTGTAGCATGGTCATCCTGTATTCAGGCTTGTCAATTGTTAGTGTCAATGCAGTACGTCGTGGAGGCACGCTACACCGGGGAAGAGCATGAACTGGCTGGGGCAGCTCAGCAGCAAATTGTTGGTCACAAAGAGCGCTACATCCCTGGAGTTCCTATCAATTACGCCAACAATGACTTGTACCAGTGATTGACTTTTGACAACCCATCTTCTCAAGACCGTTTCCTGCTTTGTATATGTGTTGTGATACAGCGAGATCCAGATGCCTCTTCAGATGCTATCAGCATGATGCTAACAGCGTGATGCTCTCAGCCACTTGCCATCATGTTCCAGAGTGTGTCTGCTGTCAGATGCAAATGCATTGACTAGATTAGAACAGAAGCAAAATACACTTTTTGGCAGACTTTGTGTAACAATCTGCCATCAGTTATGGTGTTATCGTAAACCTAGGCCTGACGCAGAATTTAACCAGAAATGCAAAATGTAGGCAAGATCACAGGTTGATATGTGACAACTGTGGGATTTGAACCCACGCCCTTTCGGACCAGCACCTGAAGCTGGCGCCTTAGACCGCTCGGCCAAATTGTCATGCCAGGATGCAAGTTAGCCATTTCTAATTAATATCAGGTACGTCTTAAACCCAATTTTAGGACAACTCTGTACGTTGGCAACGTTGCGAGTGATGCCACTGAACGACTCAGAACTCGCCCGAGAACGAAACAGCGAAAGCAATCGTACGCCAGTGCGATGTCGCAAGGCCGCTCCCGAGCCGCGTGTACGTTAGTGTTACCGAGCCGCATGGACGATGATATTGCCTGACATCTGAATGGACTCAGCCGGACGTCTGCCCAGATCGTAGAGCGAGGCTGAGACAGGCAAGCTGCTTGGCCACGAGCGTCAATCCCCACGGCATTCGTCAATTACAAGAGTTATGAAGTTGCGATTTCAAAAGATGCTGGCCAGGGGCGGTACCGAAACGGCCTTGCATATTTATCGTTCTACACCCTAGCAAAGCTTTTGTCAGAGCAGCTCTCAGAGTTGGATGTGCTGTGGCGCCCTGTTACGATGAAGTGTCTGTAGCCAATGTGATACCTCTGGCACGGTGGTGCCTTTGCATTGTAGGTTGAGCTGGTACAAGGACCACAAGGTGATACTCTGGGTGTCAAAGTTTGTGTAACAGCTCTACCCTAAGCACAGTCAGCGCTGCTATAGTCCCATGGGCCGTGCAGCCAAGCGTCGTCAGGCTCAGCGGCTATCGCCTCCAACTGACAGTGCACAAGTGCAGCAAGCTACCGTGGCAGACCGAGGCCAGCCTGGTGTCTCTGCCACAGATGTCTACTCAAGCAAGGCTTGCGAATCGACCCTCTCTGTGTTCATTTGGGTCCTGATACTGGTCTGTGGCCTACTGCCTTTGAGTTTGAATTCCACGACGCGGTCCCTGCCGCAAGCAGCGACTCGATATCAACACGGCTTTGACCGTGAGTTATCAGCAGCTGCTGTCAATTTGAGCAGCAACGGCGATGGAAGCTTGAGCCTGGACGACAAAACCCTTGTGGCTCAGCTCGAAGCTGCTGTAGTCTTTCAGCAAAACGCTTCATGGCTGCCAAGAAGCACATCTTTGCTCCCTGAGCTAGCTAACTATCAGCTGCAGACTTTGCACCCTGAACTCGCCAGCTTGCTGGATCTGTGTCCTTTGATTGATTCAGATGGCATTCAGCATGGCCATCCAGGCTTATGTGATGACAATCATTACAGAATGCCATGCAAAGAACAGCCCAACGCGCTTCATGCAACCAACCTCAGCAAATTCACCTCTGCCTGTCACAGCAGCAGGGTGTGCAGAGCCTGGTGGATGCAGCAACATGAAATTGCGGGCATGTCTGGCTGTCCAATAACTGTCAAACAGGCGGACTATTTCAAGGAGGACCCACGCTATGTACTCCACCAGTGTGCCCTTGTGGTTTATGCTCACTTGCCAGAAGTCTGGTGGTGGATCCTTGTTGTGGGTAAGCCAAAAGTACCATTTGAATTACGTATCTGATGTTTGCTGCCATCACTGCTGTTGTTCATTGTGCTTGGTCATCTCATTATGCCTGCTCACCTGTAATTTAGCAGACAACATGTGACAACTCCACCCCAGTTGTTGCACCGCTTGCACATAGTGTGTTACTGCTCACACATTGTTTGTTCTGGTGCAGGCAGCTTTGCAACTTTGCTGCATTTTTTTACCATGCTGGAGGACAAACCACAGGCCACCTCACATAATGGGTAAGAGCTCACTCTCAATGTTGTCTCAGTGAATCTTGCATCTCGTGACAACGTCGTCATAAGTTCTGAGGCGGTATATCCTGAAGCGCACTGCTGCACACCTTGGCGAGTCACGCTCATCAAAATGCCGGGCACATCACGGCATTTCTTGCCATTTTCACCTTTCTTTTGCACTTGTGTCAGCTTTATATCTTCACATCACATCATCTTGTGACACTGTTACCGCTGCAGGGAGACAGCAATGCTTGATCCCAACGACCAAGCCTTCCGTCGAAAGGTTGGGACAATGGCTGGTAGCTTGCTGTGTGCTGCCAACCATAAAGCCACCAATGACCTGGCATTATGGCTGTATATCTACCGTGATGAGGGGTTCAATGCAACCTCACATGCTCTCCTTATCCTTGCCATCCTGTCAAACCTCCCAGCCACCAGATTGAACAGAAGTTTTGCCTACAATGCAGCCAATGACTACATAGGTGAGGCCAGTTATGACATGCTTTCCCGGTGCATCTTTAGTTTATCAAGCTTGTTTGTAGGCATATGCCTGGCAGCTTGTGACTCAGCTCTGGCAAGCCCATCAGAGTGTGATCAGCCAGGCTTGCTGTTTGCAGTGTTGCAACAAACTTCAGCAGTGTGGAATGGTTGTTTGCGCAGTTGACAGGTGTGCACTGACTGCATAGACCGACAATCAGCTTTTGGCTGTATCTGCTGCCCTTGCTGGCTTGGCATTCAATCAACTCCTTGTGTGTTCAGGCATGAAATATCTGCTGATGACATGCCGTAAGAAGCAATCAGTTGTATCATCGGTTCTACCTGCAGCGTTAGCACTTGACCAATTCCTATGGAGTACGCATCAGGAGGAATGCCTGAGCAAGTTTTTATTTTTCTTGTCTGGAATGCAAATAATGACACAGATTTCCCATTTGGGCCTTTTGCTGAAGCTGGCAAATGACATCAGTGCTGGAATGGGGCTTGACTTCTGGGCTACTGTACTTGGTAAGTTATGATGCCTTGGTACACTGAGCAAGCGTCACTCAGCATCTCTAATGATGCATGCACCTCCAACTTGATGGCTGGAACATGTGTGCTGCTTACAAAATGCTTCATACGTGTAGTGCCTTATATGCTGTCCTCTCATCAGCAGGTCTGTGTGAGAGGGTTCGGCAAGCTCTGTGTCATGCCAGATGTGTTGTTGCTATTGCAGATAATGCTGTCAAAGCTCAGGTGCGATCAAGCAACACGACTCGCAAAACTGATTGCTCAAGGATGCTATATCTGATCAATGGCAGCTGCATGCTTGCAGGGTTCCGACGTACAAGTTTTCATGGGCTGTTCCTGGCAGTGTACCAGTGTGCAACAAATCCAGCATGTTTGGGGTCCTTGGCATGGCATGGTGTTTGTGCAATCACTTTGCATCCTAGCGTGCTCATGACACAGCTGCACTCAACTGGAGCCATCTGGGCACTGTACTACGCAACATCAGGTACAGCCATAATTGCAGACAGTTTTGATCAGGTACTGTTGTCATGCTGAACAAGGCTATCAGGTCAGTTCTGTATCTGCTCAGTGCAATGTGGTTGGAAACGTGTCAAGTCACAACATGAGGCCAGCAAGACCAGGAACAAACAGGTTACAGAAGTATCACAGGAAGACTGAAGTTGACATGCGTTGCAAACTTGTAGACAAACAGCGTAAGCTGCTGCTGGTTGTGTGACATCCACACTTTGCAGGCAAAGACGTTGAACCCAATTCTCTGGGATGACCCACAGCAGCTACTCAACAGGTTCTTCAAGCACATGATGTGATGCGGAGGAAGTGCCTTCTTTCGCACCTGTTTGGCATGGCTGGCAAGGGCCATCTCATCAAACCAATCTGTATCAAGTGCATGGGCGCACACCTTGGTTCAGGAAGGGCAAGCAGCTACTTTTAATAATAACAATAATTTACAGGCGTTCCAGCTAATTGTTCTTGCCAGGTACCTACGTTTGCTTGACTCATAACGCCTCTGCTGCCTGCAGCATGTGGCGGCATCCTTGCAAGGATAAGGCTGGGGCCCACATACAGTGTCTCAGACAGCGCGAGGAAGGCAGTAGCAAACTCAGAAGAGCTGAAGAGGAGCACGCTGCTGCAGTCATTTGCCTCACTTCACATGTGGGCATTTGCAGAGAAGGATGGCAGGATGGGGGACTTGCCAGTAAGCCTTTGTTTCTGCAACCTCTGGGCTTTGCCTGCATCTGCCTTGAATATGACTGGACATGGGCAGTGCGCTGCAGACCACTGCACATGGGCAGTTCCAAAGGTTGTTGCAAGGTTGTTGTCACTTCTTTGCCTGTCTGCTGCCACACATGCACAGTTGCTATTGGGCCTTGTGTGAACGTCAAATGCGAAAGCACATCAAGTTTGGCTTGGTGCTGCAGCCAAACACAGAGAAGTCAACAGCTCCCAATGATCTCCCTGGTGTCCCTCATGTGATGTGGGCACAGGCGCCCGTCTCAGCCAAAGGTACAGACACTCTGCTCAAGCTTGCAACTCATCACTGTGCGTAACCCATGTGCTTGACATATCATGGCGCTGCAAAGCTTTCATGTGTGCTGATGCATTGTCACCCATGGCGAAGGATTTGTCTTTGTCCCTTCTGCCAGAGTTGGCACCATGTCTGTCTGTGTCAGCAGCATGCAGCTGCATTCCACACCTGTGCAAAATTTGACAACTGTTATGAGTGGTGTCTACATGCTCTATACTGCAAGCATCATTCTTTTCTCCCATTACCATTAGATATCGTTGCCTATCATGCGCTGATGTGCCCCTATATTGACCTGTCGACATTCCGCTCATGCATTTGTGTAATGCAGATGTGCTGCGCTATATCTCCAAGGATATGCTGTGGAGCTATGTGTTGGAGCTTGTGGTGTCCACCTGCACCTTTTTCACCTGGCCATTGGGATGCATTTTCTCCAGCGCTAAGCGCAGGAGCATTGTCTTCTGGAAAGCCCCCGGCTGGAAAGTAAAAGGCTTGCTGATTGTTGACTTTGTCATCGCCAACAGCCAGCTTACTCAGCGTTGGGCTACATCTTGCTCTGAAGCAATCGGCACAGCCATTGAATCATGGGCTGGTGTTGCAGCTGTCCTGACTGCAAACACTGTGACACCAACCCTTGTGTCAGTGTGGCAAGCAATCTTTCCAGCCTCGGCTGAAACCAGAGACCACGTTGCTTCCTGGATACATCAGTCTTGGCAGCAGGCAGCTTCTGCAGTGCTGTCAGCAAAGCGTTGGGCTGATGTGAAAGCAACAGCAGCAAAGCGCCTGATTGCCACCAGCAATGCCAAGCTATCTCACATGGCCAAAAGCCCTCAAGCACAACAAACAGCAGCAACAGATGGGCTGCCATCCCACGCTGATGTGCCAACCGTCATGCTGCTCAAAGGGGCTCAGCACGTTGATGTTGACCAGCAGCCCAACCTGCTGAAGGCTCACAGGGCACACCTCAGCAAGGCTGTCAGCAAAGAGCCCTCAGCTAAGCCTGGTCGAGCAGGTGCCAAAGGCAAAAAGGCCTCTGCAGGGCCTCACCGCGCTCAGCCTGGGGCTCCTGCAAAAAAGCCCTCTCTGGTGCCTGATAAGGCCCAGGCTGGGATTGCTAGCAACCATGATCTTGCAGTGCTTCATCAGGTTGAAGCAAGCGCTGAATCCTCTGCAGTGCTGGATCAGGCTCAGCCTGAGGCTGTTGGCAATGAGCCCCCTGCATTGCTTGACCAGGCAGAGGCCGACGGCGACAAGTCCCCTGCATTGCCTGATCAGGCTCACAATGACATCACATGGCCTGCACTCAACAAAAGGGCACGCAAGCTGTTGCGCAAGGCCTCCCAAGCAGCAGCAGCAGATGAGACTCCAGATGGTCACGATGATGAATTAGAGGCTGATACTGCAGCAGACTTGCCTGATATCCCTGAAGGTAAGGACATCAAGCCTGAGACCTCTGTTGCTGCTGTCCCTTATGTGAAGAGTGTCAAGTCAGGCAGTCTTCCTGTTTTATATGCCTACAACTGCTGTGCCTCGGACACACTGGGTGGCACTGTTGCTCTTGTACATCAGCTGAAGGAAGCTGTGAGTTCCATTCAGCTATCATTGCTGCAATTCAAATAAACAAGCAAGGTCCCAACTACTGGTGGTGTCAACATCAGTCAACTGTATAATTGAGCGTGTGCAACTGTGTTGGCACTTGCAGTTGATGAGGGAGCCAATGAGGATGCCGAGGATGATTTTGAGCCAGCAGAATTCACAACTGTGAGGCGCACTAAGGGTAAGCATATCAAGGGACTGATCGGGCGGCCGCCAGCTGCTGTTGTGCCTGTGAAGGCCCCTGACGCGCCCCTCCCTGGGCCCAAGGCCAGGAAGGGTGGGGTCAGGCGTGCAGCAGCAGGGGCTGCAGTGAATGCGGCAGCCCCAGCTGTTGTCATTGATGGTGATAGGGCGGAGGAGGCCATCCCTGAAAAGCCCCGCCCTGGGTTGAAAGGTGATGCCCTGCTGCAGAGATGCATGCATGCGTTGTTCAAGTGTCACATGGTTTAGACCAGGCTGGTCAGCTTTGGGATGTGTCAGCGCTTTACGCGCAAAGATACATGCTGCGGCAGCTTTGCATTACGCAAAATGTCTGTCAGGATCATGGGAAAGCACGCATGCTTTGTGTCAATGCACGGCCTATGAGGCAGAATTGCTTGCAGAGCAGGTCACAATATGCAATGCACAAGCATTATTTTATGCACTGCCATAAGCTCCAGTAGCCAAAGGCACAAGCCTTGCGTCTGGAATCAAATGCACCGCCAACTACCACCAAGCCACTTCTGCATGCTGAGCAATCAGAGCGCCTGCTGCTGCTGAGCATACAGCCAACACAGCGCCTGCTGCTGCTGTTTCAATGCTGTTTCGTCAACACCCATATGGCCATAATCAAATAGAATGTTGCACTAATCTGAAAGCAGTGCATGGTGACACTGCAGAACATACAACCAAGCCGGTGTACAATGCTGAAGAAGCTGGGGAGCAGGAGCAGGAATTTGGGCCTGACCCCAAGGGCATTGCTGAGAGCCCTGAGCCTGTTGATCCAGATTTCCCTGAGCCCATCAAGAGCAAAACAGCTGTGGTGCAGCCTGAGTCTGATGCTGGCCTGGAGAACCTCCTATTCCTCTCCAGCAACGCTGTAAAGCAGTACAATGAGAATTGTGGCGGCGATGCATGCATCATCTGCTGGAGTGCAGACAGAGGAATCATTTCCCTGCCGTGCGGTCACCAGGCCGCATGCAAGTGAGTGTTTGGCTGCTCTAATGCATGCCAAATTCCATGCACAGAGCAGTCTAGTACAGCTGTTGAGCAGGGCCCCTTGGGCCCCACCATCCCAGCCTATCCCCTTTGGACCCCCTGCTCCCCTCTCCCCCCCCCCCCCCAACCCCTGCTCATTGTTTGGGCCAGCAGTTTATCTGTCACAAGGCTGCGTTTGTATACCAAGGATCCAGCACAAGCAGAAACGCATCAACCAGCTGACAAGCTGATGCCACATGACAGCATTCAATGGTGGCATGTTTGAGACAAAAGCTGTTGACTGTTGCTTTTGCACGCCTTGTGCAAGCAGTAGTATTCTCTTATGCCTATGGAGTTTGGCTTCAGATGATTTTACTGCTGTCATGGGGGGTGAAGGTCGGTGTAACGGTGGCTTGCTAAAGTGGGAACGTGTGCTGTAGGAACTGTGTTGAGAAGCTGGTTGACAGAGACGGCAAAGATGCTGAATGCCCAGTCTGCTGCACAAAGGTAAAGTCCTGGTTTGCTTTGCAGATGCTTGTCCCAGCCGCGTCTCATGTGAGTTTTGTGGCTCTTAATAGCATTCACTCCATCCCTTGTTGGCTGGAACAGAGCAAACTTGTTATGACTCAGACGAATGTACTGTGCTTCTCAAGTAGAGAGCTGCAAAGCGTTTGCTGCCAGGTCACAAGGAAACTGATGCATGCATCAGTATGTTCAGACATAGCTGTGTCGAAAAGGTTGTGCAAGCTTTCTCAAGCAACAGAGCACTTCAGCACCGCCTTTCTGGCCCCTGCGATCACCACTGCTTCTGCTGTTTGCAGATGGAGGGCTACGTTACCAAGGTTTCTGCACGTTGAAACAATCAATATTTCACTGGGATCTCCAAGTGAATGTGTCGCATCACATGTGTAAGTGACTTGCTGATCGCACAGGACATTGCAATTCTCTTGAGCACTGTAGAAAATAGCATTTGAGTCTCAGTAAGCTTTTGCAACATCTATCAGCCGTACTGTTCTTGCACTGTGTAATGTTTACAATTCTATGTACCTCAGACATGCAAGAGTGATTACATGATGATTAACACAGCTACCCCGGCTGAGTCCGATTTCAAGCAAATTTTTCATTTTCATTTTATAACTTACAGTCTGGGTGTAGAGCCAGTAGTGACTCATCAGACAGCCTGGCTTGAAAGCACAGGTGTATGTGTAAATTCAAACTTGTTGCAGTCGACTCACATTCATGTCGTGCAGTGCTTGTTGCGGCCTAGGGCCGTCTATTGCTGCATATTGTGTAGCGCTGTCCATGTCAGTTGCTGATGCGTGTGCGGTCCGCACAACTTAATCACTGTAGGTGGCAGTGCAGCAGATAACCTGGTGGATGCATGAAGGGCCCTTGTGTCAGCGATGCCTGGCTGGTGCTCTTTGTGATCGTGGTTGTGCATTCAGCTGCTACTGCAACCAAGTTGCAGCGTATCATTCTGGATAGGCACGTCTTCAACAACACATATGCCGCATATGCGCTGCACGACATTTCACATGTCAAGGAGCAAAAAGGCATCGTGTTTCCTTGTGGGGGAACGAAGCAGCTTGCAAACGCGTACGTTGGAGCTCGTGTCATTCGGGATTATCTCCATTGCAATCTGCCTATCGAGATTGCATACTACGGGGCACACGAGATGGACACTTACCATGAGTCCCTGTTCAAGGTAAGCTAAAGCATATCCTTCAGGTTGCAGTTTGAGAGGCAGTTTCTAGGGCTTCCACCGCATGTCATCTTTGCAGGGTATCAGTGGTACGAAGCTGACAGACTTGTCTGCTGTCAAACACCTGGAGTATAAAGGTACTTGTTCAAAGTTGCACAGTCAGAAGATGGCGATAAAAAAGCACAATGCACGAGGTGCGACACCGTGGACTAATTCATGCAGGGGCGTAGGGACAGCAGAATAGACGGGTCACGGTGAGCCTTGAGAGTCACTCAGGCGCCTGATACCCGCATCGTCTGGCGGTCTCGTTGGTGTAGTGGCTGACGCCGCCTGCAGTGTCACACCCACGGCTTGTTGCACGTTGATCGCGTTAGATCGATGGCGCGGACGGCATCCGCGGGGTTGTTGTTTGTGCTGGTTGTCTTCGTCGCTGCAGAAAGTCTGGTGTTTGCAAGAGATCAAGTAGACATCGCTGGCTTGCCTGTGGAGGTAAGCTGATCAACTTCACTTGCTGCCATCACTCACTTGACCTAACATGGCTCAAGGCTCACTGCAGTTTATGTCAACACACAGGAACAGCTCAGCTCGTTCAAGTCGCAAACGGGAGATTTACATAAGCAGATCCAGGTTGATCTCTGCCTGTTTCGCCTGTGACAACATGCTTGCAGGTGAACAGGTATGTG